>Ga0114960_10000729_pt1 | contig 27382 bp, 21 predicted proteins | sample C_130625_MF_Meta_FD_92637 | JGI IMG/M metagenome (GOLD analysis project Ga0114960, IMG submission 92637) | Freshwater microbial communities from Lake Croche, Canada to study carbon cycling - C_130625_MF_MetaG | ecosystem: Environmental > Aquatic > Freshwater > Lake | place: Lake Croche, Canada... | reverse complement strand
CTTGGCGCTGACCGAGACGATGCCGTTGGCGTCGATGTCGAAGGCGACCTCAATCTGCGGCACGCCGCGTGGGGCCGGCGGCAGGCCCTGCAGGTCGAAATTCCCCAGCAGCTTGTTGTCAGCCGCCATCTCGCGCTCACCCTGGAACACCTTGATGGTGACCGCGGTCTGGTTGTCGTCGGCCGTCGAGAAGGTCTGGCTTTTCTTGGTCGGGATCGTTGTGTTGCGGTCGATCAGCCGGGTGAAGACACCGCCCAGCGTCTCGATGCCCAGCGAGAGTGGCGTCACGTCCAGCAGCAGCACGTCCTTGACGTCGCCCTTCAGCACGCCGCCCTGAATGGCCGCGCCGATCGCCACCACCTCATCCGGGTTCACGTTGCGGGCCGGCTCCTTGCCGAAGAAGCCCTTCACCGCCTCGATCACCTTGGGCATGCGGGTCATGCCGCCGACCAGGATCACCTCGTCGATCTCGCCGGCCGAAAGCCCGGCATCCTTCAGCGCCTGCTTGCAGGGCTCCAGCGTGCGGCTGATCAGGTCGTCGACCAGGGCTTCCAGCTTGGCGCGGGTCACCTGCATCACCAGGTGCTTCGGCCCGGAGGCGTCGGCGGTGATGAAGGGCAGGTTCACCTCGGTCTGCTTGGCGCTGGACAGTTCGATCTTCGCCTTCTCGGCGGCTTCCTTCAGCCGCTGCAAAGCGAGCTTGTCGCCGCGCAGGTCGATGCCCTGCTCGCGCTTGAACTCATCGGCCAGGTATTCGATGATCCGGGCGTCGAAATCCTCACCGCCGAGGAAGGTGTCGCCGTTGGTCGACTTCACCTCGAACACACCGTCGCCGATCTCGAGCACCGAAACATCGAAGGTGCCGCCGCCCAAGTCATAGACCGCGATGGTGCCGCCCTTCTTCTGGTCCATGCCATAGGCGAGTGCGGCGGCCGTCGGCTCGTTGATGATGCGCAGCACTTCCAGGCCGGCGATGGCGCCGGCTTCCTTGGTGGCCTGCCGCTGGGCGTCGTTGAAATAGGCGGGGACGGTGATGACCGCCTGGGACACCTTCTCACCGAGGTAGGCCTCGGCGGTCTCTTTCATCTTGCCGAGGATATAGGCGCTGATCTGCTGCGGCGCGTATTTCGTCCCCTCGACCTCGACCCAGGCATCGCCATTGTCGGCGCGCACGATCTCGTAGGGCACGAGGCCCATATCCTTCTTCACCATCGCGTCATCGAAGCGCCGGCCGATCAGGCGCTTGACGGCGAAAAGCGTGTTGGTCGGGTTGGTCACCGCCTGGCGCTTGGCGCTTTGGCCCACCAGACGTTCGCCGTTCTTGGCGAAGGCGACCATGGAGGGGGTGGTGCGGGCGCCCTCCGCATTCTCAACAACCCGGGTCTCCTTGCCTTCCATGATGGCGATGCAGGAGTTGGTGGTGCCGAGATCGATACCGATAACCTTGCTCATGTGCTTCTCCTTTGCGGCAGTCCGGGTGCGGCCCGAAAGGCGCCGCGCCCGTCCCCTAGTGGTCCGATCCTGACGCTTGGTGCCCAAGCGTCGGGTGAATCGGCCCACCAAATCAATGCCTAGTGGTGCGTGCCAGACGGTACCAGCCGTCTGGCACGCACCACTAGGACGGTTCATGCCGGGCGGCCGGCTGGGCGCCTGGAAAGGCGCATCCGGCCCGCCCCCGTCTTCCGGCATCTATTGTCGCGCCGGGTCCGCTGCAAGGGGCGCGACGCGCAAACTTCGCGACCCCGGGGCCGGGCGCCGCGGCAGCGTCAGCCGGCCGGCCGGGGGCCGAGACCGAGCCCCCGCAGCCCACGATCCAGCACCCGCCGCCAGCCGGCCTTGCGCCGTTCGGTCACCGCCGCGAGGGCGAACAGCACGACCAGCAGCAGCGGCAGCAGGATGGCCCAGCGGGCCAAAGGAAGGCTGGGCAAGGGCAGCACCGCGCTGAGAAAGAGCAGGACCGGCGCGTGGAAGCAGTAGATGCTGAAGCTGGCCCCCGCGCACCAGCGCAGCGGCCCGGCAACCCGCCCGAGCGCCGCCTCGATCACGCTGCCCGGCACGAGCGCCGCAAAGCCCACCACATGCAGCGCCGAGAGCAGGCCGACGAGGTAGAAATCAACGAGGTTCGGCGTGTTCTGCGCCGGCAAGAGCGGCCCTGAAAGCCGCCCGTAGCGGGCGACGAAGGCGGCATAGGCCGCGAAACCCGCGATGCTGCCAAGCCAGAGCAGCCAGCCGGCGCCGGGGCCCAGCCGCCCGCCCTGGCACACCCGATAGGCAACGACCCCCAGCAGCCAAACCGGCAGGAGCGAGAGGATGGACGGCCCGACCACCGCCCCGAGCGCCAGGATCGCCGGCCAGCGCCAGCCCGGCGGGGCGAAGACGAAAAGGCCAAAGAGGGCGTAGTACCAGACCTCAAAGCACAGGGACCAATAGGGGAAGTTCGAACCGAAGCCGAGATCGAGCAGCCAGAAGCGGCTTACGAAGCCCGCCGCGCCAAAATACTGCCAGAGCAGCGCCCCGGGCTGGAACGGCCAGCCTGGCTGGCCATAGGCCAACGGGGCGATCGCCGCGCCCAGCGCATCCAGCGCCGCCGTCAGCAGCACCGCCGGCAAAGCGACCGAGAGCATGCGCGACAGCCGGGCCAGCGCGTAGTCGTAGGCGTGGCTTTCCCGGGTTGCGATCACATAGGCGATGACGAAGCCAGAGAGCACGAAAAACAGCGCGACCGCATCGCTTGCCACCGTGCGCAGCTGCCAGAGCACGCCCCCGCTGGCCCGCATGAAGGAGAGGTGCGCCAGCAGGACAACGCAGGCCGAGGCAAAGCGCAGCAGGTCCAGATAAAGCGACAAGCCGCGCGACACCCGGGATGAGCCCTCCACAATCGGGGTCCACCCCGCGCCGGAAGGCTACCGCAATAGCCGTGCGGGCGAAATCGTCTGAACGGGTCCCCTTGGGGGGGCGGGGGGGCGGGACCCGGCGCGGGTCAATATCGGCGTGGTCCCTCCCGCCGCAGCGCGGCGATAGTGATGCGGATCTACTGGAACCGCCCGCAATGCCCGCATCTGCGAAATTTGGTTTGAGTGGAAACCAAAATATAGGCATATTTTCTTGAATTTCCAAGGGCATCATGGTAGCTTCGGTGCCCCCCCAGGACCGCCGCCATGCCCCACCCCGCTGCCGCCGACCGCCCCCTTCTTCGCCACCCCACAGCAGCCGCGCCGCGCCCCGCCGGGGATTTGTCCGAAACCCACCAAAGCCTGGATACAGGCGGCCCGGCGCCCTGGCGCGGCGGGGCAGGCGGCCGCCCGAGCCCCCCCGGCCCTGGCCCCTGCCGGGGATTTGTCCGAAACCCACGAACCCCCGGCAGGACGCGGCTTTGCGCCGCTTCCCCCGCCGGGGCGGCGGGCGTAAACCCTGGCCTTATGTCCCGTCGCTTCGCCCGTCTCATTCTCGGCCTTGGCCTGCTGGCCGCCGGCCCCGCCCGGGCGGCGGAGGAACGGCCGGTCTTCCTGCCAACCCGCGATGTGGACGTGACCTATCGCGTCACCGGTGGCCCCAATACGGGGGTGGAACTCCGCCTGGCCTGGCTGGCGGGGGAGCGCAAGCTGCGGGTGGAACCGCCCGGGCCGGCCTGGGGCATCCTGAACCTCGCCAGCCAGAAGCTGACCATGGTGCATCCCGGCACCCGATCGCTGCTGGAATTGCCGGCCAATGCGCTGCCCGGCGGGCTCGCCCTGCCCAGCGAACCGCCGCCGGGGGCGAAGTTCACGCGGCTGGGCCAACGCCGGGTCGCCGGGCTGGCCTGCACGCTCTGGCGGTTGGACGATGCCCGCAGCGCCGGCGCCAGCCAGGGGGAGACCTGCCTGACCGCCGATGGCGTCATGCTCCGCAGCAGCGGCCGGGCCGGTGGGCAATCTGGGGCGCTGGAGGCAACGCAGGTCAGCTATGCCCGGCAAGACCCCGCGCGCTTCCGCCCGCCCACCGATTTCCGCCCGCTGGCGCTGCCGGACGGGCTGCGCCTGCCGTTCGGCGGTGGCGCTGGTGGCGGCGGTGGCATGCCGGCGCTGCCGGACGGGTTGCGCCTGCCCTTTGGGGGGGCGCCGCGATGACCCCGTGCCTGCCCCGTCGCCGGCTGCTGGCCGGGCTTGCGTTGCTGCCCGCGGGCGCTGCGGCGCAGCCACGGGGGTTGAGCGAGAGGGACCGCGCCGATATCGCCCGCGCCGAGGTCTGGCTGCAACGGCTGGGCAGCCTGAAGGCGCGCTTCCTGCAGATTGCCGGCAATGGCGCTTCGGCCGAGGGCACCGGCTGGATCGTCCGCCCCGGCTATATGCGCTTTGAATACGACCCGCCGGAGCCGCTGCTGATGGTCGCCAGCCATGGCCAGTTCTTCTACTTCGACAAGGCGCTGAAGCAGCCGACGGTGGTGCCCGTCAGCTCGACCCCGCTTGGCATTTTGCTGGCGGATCAGGTGCGCCTGTCGGGCGATGTGACCGTGAGCAGCGTGACCCGGGCGCCGGGCTTGTTCCGGATTTCGGTCTACCGCACCGCGCGGCCGGCGGAAGGCGAGCTGACGCTGGTCTTCGCCGAGGACCCGTTCGAGCTGCGGCAATGGGTGGTGAAGGACGCGCAGGGGAGAGAGACGCGCGTCACCCTCTCCGCCCCCGAATATGGCGGGCGCTACCCGACCCGCCTGTTCAACTTCAACGACCCGACATTCCGGGAGGAGCTCGGCATCCAGTAGCGCTCAGCCCGGCCGCGCCGCGGTCAGCCCGCCATCGACGATGAGGGAGGTGGCGGTGATGTAACGCGCCTCGTCGGAGGCGAGGAACAGCACGGCATGGGCGATGTCCCAGGCATCGCCCATGCGGCCCATGGGTACGCTGGCATGGCGCTTGGCGATCAGCGCCGCGGCGTCGTTGGCACCGAGCTGCTTGGCGAGGCGATGCTCGACCAGCGGGGTGTGCATGGTCCCCGGCACCACCGTGTTCACGCGGATGCCCTGGGTGACATAGGCGATGGCGGTAGAGCGGCTGAAGGCGATGATGCCCGCCTTTGACGCAGCATAGGCCACATTGGTGCGACCACCCACCTGGTGCGAAAGCCCGGCGACGGAGGAGATGTTCACCACCGCCCCACCGCCCTGACGGACCATCGCCGGCAGGACGTACTTGCAGCCGAGGAAAGCGGTCTTGAGGTTGTGGTCCATCTGGCCGTCCCACACCTCCTCGGTCATGGAGACGGGATCGCCGGGCGCGGAGCCGCCGACATTGTTCACGAGGATGTCGATGCGCCCGAAGCGGGCGAGGCACTCCTCGACCGCCGCCTCGACCTCGGCGGCGATCGTCATGTTCACGGTGCGCATGGTGGAGGTACCGCCCTCGGCTTCGATGATCGCCTGGGTTTCGGCATGCGCGGCCGGGTTCAGGTCGGTGCCGTAGACCTTGGCGCCCTGGCGGGCCATCAGCACCGCCGTCGCCTTGCCATTGCCCCAGCCCTCACCGACCGAGCCCGCGCCGGCGATGAAGGCGACCTTGCCGATAAGATCGAGCATTCGCGTTTCCCCTGTCCGTGTTCTCTCATCAACCAAGGCGGGGCGGCCGTTGCGGTCAAGGGCTGCGCCCGAGCGCGGGGACCGTCCGGCCAAGGTCGGGACGGGTCTGGAGGACGACGGCGCAACTTGAAAATGTTTCTAATTCAATTTCATAACAGAATATTCCTTTCATTGACTTCTCTTGGCGCATTTATATTTTTATTCATATTCTATCTTTGGCAGAAGGAAACCGCCTGTGTTGCCGACCTTTCTCTTGCGCCGCCTGCTTCTCCCCAGCCTCATCGCCACCGTCGCCGCCAGCGCCCCGGCGACTGCCTCCACGGTCTCGATCAGCGGGGCTTTCCTGCAGCTTTACAATGTTGGCCAAAACTCGCTCGGCTTCGCGGCGGGCCAGCTGATTCGCTTCGGCGCGACCTCTGTCACCCCGAATGGCGATAACGGCACCACCGGCCTCGCGATCACGACTAGGCTCGACACGAATGCGTTGTTTACCCGAACCATCACCTTCATCCCGGGTCCGGCGATTCCGAATTTTTTCACTCGGAATATCAGCTATGATCCGGCCTTGCTCGGCCCCTGGACGCTCCGCTTCACCAATGGTGGGGATACTGCGAGCCGCACCCTCAGCTTCCCGACCGGTGCGACCGAGACGCCTTTCGTCACCGGCATCACCCTCTCCGGCAGCAGCGCGACCCCGACCTTCGCCTGGACCGCGCCCACCGACACAACGGTGAACGGCTATCGTGTGAACATCTACGACAAGGCGCTGATCAACACTGATTCCAGCAAGGGGCCCCTCAATACCGGCCAGGTGGTCAACCTCAACCTGCTGCCCAGTGTTACCTCCTACACCGTCTCCCCGACCGACTTCACTGTCCCGGGCTACGCCTTCTCGCTCGGGCATAACTACTCAATTGAGATCAACGCCCTGCAGACCCGCGACGGCGCCAGTACCGATCTCGGCAATACCAATGTCTACGCGCTGTCGCGCGTCTACGCCGACTTTACCCCCACCAACACCGGCGGCCCGCCGGTCAACCTGCCCGTCATCACTGCTAACGGCGCCTATAAATTCGATGTCACGGTCGCCGCGAGCACCCGGTACTGGTTCGACCCGACCATTGCCGTCGGCTATGTCTACCAGACCGGTCCCGGCGATCCGAACTTCGCCAGCCTTGTGCTGCCGGTGATCGGCAACAGCCACTACGACGTCTACGGCTACGACGGCGCCGATCAGGCGTTCCTGCTCGCCCATGACTGGGCGGCCGGCGCGGTTTTCGATTTTGGCCCCGGCGGGGTCACGAAGTTCAAGGTGCTTGGCATCGATCCCGCGGCCGCGCTCGATCCAACCAACACGACTGCCTTCGTCACTGGCCTTACCTTCAGCAGCGCCGGCCACTTCACCGGCACGCAGACCCCGCTCACCGAAACCATCATGCCCGAGCCCGCGTCCATGGGCTTGCTCATCGCCGGTCTCTGCGGCCTTGGCACCGTGCGGCGGCAAGCCACTGCGCGGCGCGATCGGCCAGCGTTGGCACCAGCGGCGGCGGCCTGAGGCTAGAGCAGGCTTCGTTGAGATGGATCACAAGGTGATCTAACCCAACGAAGGTAACCTGTTCTAGCGGCGGGGCACCGGCACCCCGCCCGACCGTAGCCGCAGCGCCCGTGCAGCGACCGCGCATCCCGGGATGCCAGCGGGGCGCGTCTTGCTCTACAGAGCCTCGGGTGAGCGAGCCTATCCCCGACCCGCTGGCCGAGCGCCGCGGCTTCACCCGCCAGGGCTTCGACCGCGGCGCCCGGGCGGCGCTGGCGATTACCCTCGGCCTGTCGCCCTTCGGCCTCGTGGTCGGCATGGCGGCCGACCAGCACGGGCTGTCACTGGTCGAGACGCTGTTGATGAGCGGCCTGGTCTTCGCCGGCACGGCGCAGCTGGTTGCCCTGCAGCTCTGGACCGACCCGGCGCCAATCCTGGCCGCGACGCTCGCCTGCCTGGTGATCAACCTCCGCATGGCCCCGATGGGCGCGGCCCTGGCGCCGCTGCTGGACCGGGTGAGCGGCTGGCGGCGCTGGGGGACACTGGCCTTTCTGGTGGACAATGCCTTCGCGCTGACCGTCGCCGAACAGCGCGCCGGGCGACGCGACGCCGCCTTCCTGCTGGGCGTCGCCCTGGTGATGTGGCTGAACTGGATGACCATGTGCGCCTTCGGGCATGTCTTCGGCGCGGCGCTGAAGCTGCCCCCGGGGCATCCGGTCTTCTTCGCCTCCTCGGCCGCGCTGCTGGCCATCCTCGTGCCGATCTGGCGCGGCCCGGCCGAGCTGCTGCCCTGGATCATCGCGGGCGTTGCGGCGCTGCTGGTGCATGGCGCCGGGCTCGGGGCGCCCTGGCCGGTGCTGGCGGGCGCCTTCGCCGGCGCGGCGGCCGGCGCCTTCAGGGACCGCCGCGCCGCATGAGCCTGCGTCCCGATGTGCTGCTCGCCATCCTGGGGATGGCGTTGGCCAGTTATCTCTGCCGCGCCGGCGGCTACGCGATCCTCCGGGCGATCCGGCCGCCGCCCTTTGTGCAGCAGATGCTGCACTACCTGCCTGGCTGCATCTTCATCGCCTTCCTCGCGCCGGTTTTTGCGCAGCTGGGCTGGGCCGGCTGGGTCGCCGGGGCGGCGGTGTTGCTGGCGCAATGGCAGCTGCGTCGCCTTGCCCTCTCGATCGCCGTCGGTGTCGGGACGCTTTGGCTGATGCAGGTGCTGGCCGGGTAACGCCCCGCTCCGCGTCCCGTGGTACGGGGCTGTAATTTCGTAACCTATTCGGCATATAGGCTTTGCGTTATTCGATAACGGAGATCCCATGGCCGATATGCAGTCCCCCGCGGGTGAGGCTGGGGCAGCGACCGCTTTTGGCCTCTGCGCGATCGCAGGTCTCGCCTGGGTGATCGCGGCGGGCCTCGCCGACCAGGGCCAACCCCTCACCGACCGCCAGTTCTGCGCCCTGCTGCGCCGTGCCGAGGCTGCGCTGCCCGCGGCCGATCCGGTGCTCGCCGCAGGTATTCGGCAGGCGCAGCTGGCGGCCTTCGATCAGGTGCTGCTCGATTTCGCCAAGCCGCATCCGGAAGCCAAGCTTTTCATCCGCCGCGCCCGCCGCCTGCTGGCCGCCGCCGGCCGGCGGGGCAAAACGCCGACCGCGCCGCAGCTCAGCCCTGCCACGCAGGTGGCGCTCCAGCGCATCCTCGCCCCTCCCCCGCAAGACGAGCCGGCGGTCCGCCGCCAGGCGGTTGCTGCCCGCATGATCGAGACGGCGGTACTGCGCGAGATCGCCGAAGGCTTCCAGCCGACCTTGCCGGAGGACTGGGAGGCCCGCTTTCCGCAGGGTTTCAACAGTCATTTCCGCGCCGGCATCGGCGATACCCAGCCGCGCTGGCTCGACTGGTTCGGTGCCCTGCTGGTCCGCCGCGGTCGCACCGACCCGGCCTTCCTGGCTGCGTTCGACGGCCTGCAACGGCAATTGCTGGAAGACCTGCCAGAGCCGCCGGCCAGCCTCTCCGGCGCGCTTACGGCCCGTTTTGCTGGGGCCGAGGCGCGACTGCCGCCGCCCGGCCACTGGCGCCGACCGGCGGCGATCGCGGCCGGGATTGCCGGCGTCTGCCTCGCCGGCTGGCTCGCCGCCGGCCTGCTGCGCGAACATGCGGAGACCGCCTTCGATGCGACCATCGGCGACCGCCTGCCCTATGCCTGCGACGTCAAGGAATGGACCCGGCGGCAATTCGGCCGCACCCCGGTCGCTGATGCGCAGCGGGTGACGGTGCTGGTGACGCGGCTCAGCGGGGATGCCGATGGCCGGGCGACGGCCAAGGTGGGCGGGGCCTTTGCCGGCCTGTCCGGCTTCACCGCGCTGACCACCTGCCGCGAATTCGACCCCAACACCTCGGCCCAGGCGGTGGGCGACCTGCTTGCGGAGCGGCGCGCCAACCTGCTGCTGACGGGCGAGGTCGAGGCGCCGGCTACCTACCGGATCAACTTCCGCGGGTCGGGGGAGCCAGTCGCCGATGGCCGGGCGCCGATCCGGCTCGCCGGCGCCTTGCTGCAACCCGCGCTGGATGCCGAGCTGGCGAGCGGCTTGCAGGCCGCCGCCCTGGCGGCCCTGCCCCGGACGGAGGCCGCGCGGGTCCGGGCGGTCCTGCCGCTGATGCGCACCCGGTTGGTGGCGCTGGAGAAGGTGCTCATCGTGCCGTCGCCGGACTTCGATGCGACGACGCGGCGCGACCTGATCGGCCCGACGAACCGGGCGCTGCAAACCCTGGCCCTGCAGACCGACGACCGCCAGGCCCTGCTGAAGACCATTGATCAATGGCGCTGGCTGCTTGAGCGGCTCAACCGCCAGACGGCGCCGTTGGCCTGGGGCGCGGCGCAGGCCGAGCTGGGCGAGGCGCAGCTCACCCTCAGCGAGTGGGAGGTCAAGCCGGAGCGTGCCACCCAGGCGCTGGCCGCCTACCGCGCCGCGCTCGAGGCGATTCCACGGGACCGCGCGCCGCTTGACTGGGCCGCGGCGCAAATGGGGCTCGGTGCCGCGCTGGCCGCCAGCGCCCGGCAAGACCCCGGCCCGGCGCCGCTGCGTGAGGCAGTCGCCGCCTATCGCGCCGCGCTCGGCGTGCTGCCGCGGGCGTTGCTGCCGGAGGAATGGGGCGAGGCGCAGCTCGGCTTCGCCGAGGCGCTGCGCGGGCTGGGGGAACGCGAACCCGGCACGGCGCGCCTCGAACACGCGGTGGAGGTGGCGCGCGGTGCGCTTGATGCCTTGCCGCGGGAGGGTCTGCCGCTCGAATGGGCGCGGGCGGAGAACAGCCTCGGCCTCGCCCTCGCCCAACTTGGCGCGCGGGAGGGCGGGACAGCGGTCCTGGAGGAGGCAGCCGCGGCCTTTCGCGCGGCGCAGGAGGCTTGGCCCGCAAACCGGCAGCGCTTCGGCCTGGCGATGGTGCGGAACAACTACGGCAATGTGCTGATCGGGCTGGCTGAAACCGAAACCGGCACCTCCCGGCTCGAACAGGCCGTCAGCGCCTATCGCGCCGCGCTGGACGGCATCCAGCGGGAGGTCGCCCCGCTCGCCTGGGCGGGGACGCAGAACAATCTCGGCACCGCGCTCTGGCTGCTGGGGGAGCGGGACAAGCGGCCGGCGCTGCAGGAAGACGCGGTGGTGGCCTTCGAGGCCGCGCTGACTGAACGGACGCCGGCGCGGGCGCCGCTTTATGCCGCCAGCTCCCGCTACAATCTGGCGATGGCGCGGGAATCCCTGGCTTCGCACAGCAATCGGCGGGTCAACGTCGAACTCGCGCTCCGCGATGCCGATACGGCGGTGACGCTGTTCGAGAAGTCGGGGCTGACCCAGCAGACCGCCATGGCCGCCGCATTGCGCGACCGGCTGCGGAGCAAGCTGGCGCAGTAACAGGCTCGTGGTGCCTTCACAGGCGTTCACGCAGCCCGCTCCAGCATGTGTTGGATCGCGCGATTCAGCGCCTTCGGCGATTCCGCCTCAACGCATCGCGCTTTAGCAGCATTGAAGGTTTGAGACGGCTTAAAACCGCCGGTGCCCGGGCGGCAAGCGATTGCAACAGCGGGCGTTTTGCCGCGAATTTCTCAAACCTTGAGGAGTTGAGGCGGACCCGCCTGTCGCGCCCCGGCGCGGGCGCCCGGGGAAGGCCCCCCGTGTTAGGAAGATACGCCCTTTTTATTACCAGAACGTGAACCCGCCACTGCTCGCCGACCCCGCCTGCTTTCCTTGACGCCAGCCCGCCTTCGGTCTGTGATCCGGCCAGATCCAGGGAAGGAGCCCGCGTGAGCCAGCCGCCGCGCATCATTATCGCGGGCGCCGGACATGCCGGCGGGTCGGCCGCCGCCTTCCTTCGCCAATATGGCTGGCAGGGGGAGATCGTGCTGGTGGGCGAGGAATCCCTCCCGCCCTATCAGCGCCCGCCGCTCTCGAAAGCCTGGCTGAAGGGGGAGGCGAAGGCGGAAAGCCTCGCGCTGCGCCCACCGCATTTCTATGAAAAGCAGGCGATCACGCTGCGCCTCGGCACCCGTGTCACCGGGATCGACCGGGCGGCGCGGCAGGTGCGGCTCGGCGATGGCAGCACGCTGGACTATACCGCGCTGATCCTGGCCACCGGCGCCCATGCCCGGCCGCTGACAGTCCCGGGGCACGACCTGCCGGGGGTGCTGGCGCTGCGCAACGCGGCGGATGCCGATGCGTTGCAGGCCGCGCTTCGCCCAGGCCAACGGCTGGTGATCATCGGCGGCGGCTATATCGGGTTGGAGGTCGCGGCCTCCGCCCGCGCGCTCGGTGCCGATGTCACGGTGATTGAGCGCGAGGCGCGGGTGCTGGCGCGCGTCGCCGGGCCGGAGCTTTCGGGCTTTCTCGCCGCCGCGCATGCGGCGCATGGCGTCAGGATTGTCTGCGACGCCGGGGTTGCCGAAATCCTGGCGCAGGATGGGCGCGCCGCTGGGGTCCGGCTGACCGATGGCGCGGCGATCGCCGCCGATGCCGTCCTGGTCGGCGTCGGCGCGCTGCCGAACGAGGCGCTGGCCCACGCGGCCGGCCTGCCCTGCCACAACGGCATCCTGGTGGATATGGAAGCGCGCACGGAGGATGCGGCGATCTTCGCGATCGGCGACTGCACGTGCCGCCCTTTGCCGCATTACGACCACCGGCGGCATCGGCTGGAAAGCGTGCCGAACGCCATCGAGCAGGCCAAGCAGGCGGCGGCGGCGATCTGCGGCCGCCCGGGCCCGGTGCCGGAGATCCCCTGGTTCTGGTCAGACCAGTACGATCTGCGCCTGCAAATGGCCGGCCTCGCCTTCGATACCGCCGTCAGCGTGGTGCGCGGCGATCCCCGGGCGGGGAGCTTCTGCGTCTTTCACCTCGACGTCCATGATCGCGTCCTGGCGCTGGAGGCGGTGAATGCCCCGGCGGATTTCATGGCCGGCCGCCAGCTTGTCGCCAAGGGCGCGCGGATCGCGCCCGGCGCGCTGGAGGATTCCGGCATCGACCTGAAAAGCCTGACCGGCTGAGCATCGCACGAGGACCCGCCATGCCCCTGATCACCTACATCGAACACAACGGCCGCGAACATAAGGTTGAAGTCCCGCTGGGCCATTCGGTCATGCAGGGCGCGGTCGATAACGCCATCCCCGGGATCGACGCCGATTGCGGCGGCGAATGCGCCTGCGCCACCTGCCATGTCTTCGTCGATCCGGCCTGGCTGGGGCGCACCGGCACGCCGGATGCGCAGGAGAAAAGCATGGTCAGCTTCGCCTCGACCGCCCAGGCCAACTCCCGCCTCGCCTGCCAGATCCAGGTGACTGCGGCCCTCGACGGGCTGGTGGTGCGGATGCCAGAGGCGCAGCACTAACGAGAGGGGAGCGCCATGCTCGGGGCCACCGACCATCCCGCCTGGACCACGCCGCTCGCGGCGCTCGATCCCAGCCACCCCGGCCTGTTTCAGGCCGATGAGATGTGGCCCTATTTCGCCCGGCTGCGCCGCGACGCGCCGGTGCATTTCGCGGAAAGCCCCTTCTTTGGCCCCTATTGGTCGGTGACCACCTGGAAGGACATCGTCCAGGTGGAACTGAACCCCCAGGCCTTCTCCTCCGATAGCGGCTTTGGCGGCATCAGCATCCGCGACCGGCCGAAGGGCCTTGAGCTGCCGATGTTCATCGCCAAGGACCCGCCGAAGCATGATGAGCAGCGCAAGGTGGTGCAGCCCATCGTGGCACCGGGCAACCTTGCCCGCCTGCAGGACCTGATCCGCGCGAGGGTCTGCCACATCCTGGACGGGCTGCCGCGCGGGGAGACCTTCAACTGGGTCGAGCATGTCTCGATCGAGCTGACGGTGCAGATGCTGGCGACGTTGTTCGACTTCCCCTTCGAGGATCGCCGCAAGCTGAGCTACTGGTCCGACAGCGCGACCAGCCTGCCCCAGGCCGGCGGGCTTGTGGACAGCGAGGCGACGCGCGAGGCGATCTTCGCCGAGTGCCTGGGCTATTTCACCGGGCTGTGGAACCAGCGGGTGAACGCGCCGCCGCAGCCGGACCTGATCTCCATGCTCGCGCATGGGGAAGCGACGCGAAACATGTCGCCGCGTGAATTCCTCGGCAACCTGATCCTGCTGATCGTCGGCGGCAACGACACCACCCGCAATTCCATTAGCGGTGGGGTCCTGTTCCTGCATCAGAACCCGGCCGAATTCGCCAAGCTGAAGGCCGACCCTTCGCTGTTGGACAGCGCGGTGCCGGAAATCATCCGCTACCAGACGCCGCTGGCGCATATGCGGCGCACCGCGCTGGTGGATACCGAGCTGCATGGCCAGCGCATCCGCGCCGGCGACAAGGTGGTGATGTGGTACATCTCCGGCAATCGTGACGAGACCGCGATCGAGGCGCCGGATCGCTTCCTGGTGGACCGCAAGCGGGCGCGCCAGCACCTCTCCTTCGGCTTCGGCATCCATCGCTGCGTCGGCAACCGGCTGGCGGAGTTGCAGCTGCGCATCCTGTGGGAGGAGATCCTGCGCCGCTTCCCCCGCATCGAGGTGGTGGGGGAGCCGAAGCGCGTCTTCTCCTCCTTCGTCCATGGCTATACCGACCTGCCGGTGAGGATTCCCGCATGAGCATCGCCGTCTACGGCATCGGCGCGCCGCTGCGGCGGGTGGAGGATGGCCGCTTCCTGCGTGGCGCCGGGCGGTTCGTGGATGACCTCGCCCCGGCCGATGCCGCCTGGCTGCACGTCCTGCGCTCCCCGCACGCCGCGGCGCGCATCCGGGGCATCGACGCGACCGCGGCGCGGGCCATGCCGGGGGTGCTGGCGGTGTTGACGGCGACCGATCTCGACGTGCCGGGGCTGCTGCGTTGCGTGACGCCGCGTCAGCGCCGCGGTGGCGGGCCGCTGGTGCAGCCGCCCTGGCGGGTGCTGCCGGCCGATGCCGTGCGCCATGTTGGCGATGCCGTGGCCGCGGTCATCGCGGAAACGCCTGCCCAAGCGCAAGATGCCGCAGAGCAGATCATCGTCGATTACGCTCCCCTGCCGGCGGTGACGGATGTGGTGGCGGCCGCCGCCGGCGGCCCGGCGGTCTGGCCAGCGGAAGCGCCGGACAATGAATGCTTCCATTTCCGCCTGGGCGATGCAGCGGCGGTGGCCGCCGGCTTCGCCCGCGCCGCGCATGTCACGCGGCTCGAGACCCGTATCTCCCGGCTTTCCGCCAATCCGATGGAGCCGCGCAACTGCTTTGCCAGCTACGATATGGCGGCGGAGCGCTATACGCTGACCGTCGGCACCCAGCTGCCGCATGTGATGCGCAATGAGCTGGCCGAATTCGCGCTCGGCATCCCGTCCAACCGGCTGCGGCTGATCAGCCCCGATGTCGGCGGCGGCTTCGGGATGAAGGAAAGCCCCTTCCCCGAACATGTGCTCTGCCTGATCGCCGCGCGGCGCCTCTCCCGCACCGTGCGCTGGAGTGCGACGCGCACCGAAAGCTTCCTGTCGGACAGCCATGCCCGGGACGTGGTCTCCAGCGCCGAATTGGCGCTCTCGGCCAGCGGCGAGTTCCTGGCGATGCGGGTGACGACGGTGGCCAATCTGGGCGCTTATCTCGCCTGGCAGGGGCCGGTCTCCTCCACCAACAATGTCGGCGGCCTGGCTGGCGTCTACCGCACGCCGGCGATCTGCACCGAGGTGACGGGGTATTTCACCCATACCCAGCCGACCGCCCCCTATCGCGGCGCCGGACGGCCGGAGGCGATCTATCTGATGGAGCGGCTGATCGACCTCGCCGCCGAGGAGATGGGGATCGACCGCGTTCTGCTGCGCCGGATGAACCTGATCGCGCCCGCGCAGATGCCGTTCCGCACCGGGCTCGACTACACTTATGATTGCGGCGAGTTCGAGCGGAACCAGGACCAGGCGCTGGCCGCCGCCGACTGGGCGGGGTTCGCGGCGCGGCGCGCGGCGTCCCAGGCGCGCGGCAAGCTGCGCGGCATCGGCATCGCCAATGCCATCGAGATCGCCGGCGGCCCGCATCGCCGCCCGCTGGAGGAAGGGGCGGAGATCCGCTTCGATTCGGGCGGCAGCGCGACGCTGCTGGTCGGCAGCCATAATCACGGCCAGGGGCATGAGACGGTGTTCCGCCAGATCGCCGCCAGCCAGCTGGGCCTGCCGCCGGACCGCGTGCAGATCCGTTTCGGCGATACCGACATCGTCGCGCATGGCCGCGGCACCATTGGCTCACGCTCCATGGTGGCTGCCGGTGGCGCGCTGGTCGGCGCGGCGCAGAAGGTGATCGCCCGCGGGCGAGAGATCGCGGCGCATCTGCTGGAAGCAGCACCTGGGGATATCGAATTCGCCGACGGCGTCTTTCGCGTGGCGGGCACCGATCGCGGCATCGGGATCGAGGCGCTGGCGCGGGCCAGCTACGCCCCCGGCGCGCTGCCCGATGGCGCCGAGCTCGGTCTCGGGGCCGCGCTTGTCACCCGCCCGCAAGACGGCACCTTCCCCAATGGCTGCCATGTCGCGGAAGTGGAGATCGACCCCGAGACGGGGGCCACGGAACTGCTCGGCTACGTCGTCGTCGATGATGTCGGCACGGTGATCAACCCGCTGCTGCTGAAGGGGCAGCTGCATGGCGGTATCGTGCAGGGCTTCGGCCAGGTGTTTGGGGAATCGATCATCTATCGCGACGGGCAACCGCTGACCGCGAGCTTCATGGACTACGCCATGCCCCGTGCCGATGAGCTCTGCGACTTCCTGGTGAAAAGTAATCCGGTGCCGACCGCGACCAACCCGCTCGGCGTCAAGGGTGCGGGGGAGGCGGGGACAGTCGGCGCCGTGGTCGTGCTGATCAACGCCGTGGTCGATGCGCTGCGCCCGCTTGGCGTGCGGCACATCGAGATGCCCGCCAGCCCGGAACGGGTCTGGGCGGCAATCCACGCCGCGCCGCAACAGATTGCGAGAGTTTAAGCCGGCTCACACCTCCCGCACAGATGAGGTGCGCGACGCTACGACCGCGCGCCTGTCGCCCTTCGGGGCTTCGACGGGCGGCGTAGCGGCGAAGGCCATTTCCCGGCAGGCCGACGCCAGACTGGCGCCCTCGCGGTTGCCGTGGGCCGGCTGGAGCGATCCAGCCGGCCTATTTTTTTGCTCGCGCCGGCTGCTGCGCCTCCAGCAGCGCCAGCAGGCCTTCCAGCAGCTGGGTCGGCGTCGGCGGGCAGCCGGGGATCATCAGGTCGATCGGCAGCGCGTCGCCGACGCCGCCTTCGATCGCATAGCTGCCCTTGAACACCCCGCCATCCACCGCGCAATCCCCGGCCGCGACCACCCAGCAGGGCTCCGGCGTGCAGGCGCGGGTGCGCAGCAAGGCCGCACGCATGTTGCGCGTCACCGGCCCGGTCACCAGCAGCACATCGGCATGGCGGGGAGAGGCGACGAAGCGCAGGCCGAAGCGCTCCAGATCGTAGATCACGTTGTTCAGGGCGTTGATTTCCAGCTCACAGCCATTGCAGCTGCCGGCATCCACTTGGCGGATGGCCAGGCTGCGTCCCAGCCGCCGCTGCGACGCCTGCTCCAGCCGCTCGGCCAGCGCGGCGGCGATCTCGGGCGGCGGGCTCGGCGCCGGATCGGTCAGCGGCCGGCTGAACAACCCGCGCGCCAGGCGCGGCCAGAGCAGCTTCTGCAAGGGACTGCCGCTCATAGATCCACACCGCTGTAGGAACAGTTGAAGCTTTTGTTGCAGAGCGGGAAGTCGGCGACGATGTTGCCCTCGATGGCCGCTTCCAGCAGCGGCCATTGCAGCCAGGACGGATCACGCGGGAAGACCGCGCGCACCAGCCCGCCATCATCCAGCGCCACCCAATGCAGGCATTCGCCGCGGAAGGATTCCGTCACCCCCACCCCCTCGCCGCCGCGCTGCGGCAGCGGCGCCAGGATCTCGCCCGCCGGCAGGTCAGCGAGCAACGCCTCGATCAAGCGGAGCGATTCCTCCAGCTCGGCGATTCTGATCCGCACCCGCGCATCGACGTCGCCGGCGGCCAGCACCGGCACGCGCGGCGCGGCATAGGGGGCATAGCTGGGCGTGGCCCGTGCATCGAAGCGCCGGCCGGAGGCGCGCCCTACAGGCCCGCCCGCGGCGAAGCGGGCGACCAGCGAGGGCGCGACGATCCCGGTACCGACCACCCGATCCTGCAGGCTCGCATGGCCTTCATAGATCGCCCGCAAGGCGGGCACATCCTCGGCGACCTTCCCAAGTGCGGCGCGGATTGCGGCGATGCCGGCCGGCGTCAGGTCGTCCGTCACGCCGCCCGGGGCCACGCGGTCCATCATCAGCCGGTGCCCGAAGGCCTCGCGCGCTGCGCGCAGCACGCCCTCTCGCAGCACGCCGCAGCGGGCATGGGGATAGGCGAAGGCGGCGTCGTTGCAGACGAAGCCCCAGTCGTTCAGGTGGTTATGGACGCGCTCCAGCTCCGCCATCACCGCGCGCAGCGCCAGGGCGCGCGGCGGCGGCGTGAAGCCCAGCGCCGCCTCCACGGCCATCGCGAAGGCCCAGCCATGCGCCACAGTGGCATCGCCCGAAAGGCGTCCGGCGAAGCGCGCCGCCACGCGCGCCGGCTTGCCGAGCATGAGCGAGAGCGTGCCCTTGTGCAGATAGCCCAGCCGCACCTCCAGCCGCGCCACCGTCTCCCCCTGGACATGGAAGCGGAAATGCCCGGGCTCGATGATGCCCGCATGCACCGGGCCGACCGGAATCTGATGCACGCCCTCGCCCTCGACCGCCAGGAATTCGGGCTGTGGCGGCGGGTAGGGCACCGGCGCGGGGCGCGCGGCCAAGGGTGGCGCCGCGGGCCAGCGGCCATGGTCCAGCCAGGGGCGGGCATCGATCCCGTCGGTGGCGGTCAGCCCCCAAAGGTCGCGGATCATCCGCTCGAACCGCACCGCCCCGGGCCGGGCGGGGGAGAGCGCCGGGTAACGCCCCTCCGCCGCCGGGCAGGAGGCCAGCACCAGCCGGCCGGCGGTCCAGAAGGCCGCATGCACCATCCCCGGCTCGGCCCAGAGGGAGAGCAGGTCGGTCGCCTCCTCCACCGCCAGCGCCGCCGTCAGCGCCTGCCAGGCCGGGCGGGTCAGCAGGAAGCGCGGATGCGGGCGGCAGTCCTGTGGCGCGCCGGCCTCGATGATCGCCAGCGGAGTCATCCGGGAATCCTTGCCGCCGCGTCGAACAGCGCCCGCAGCGGCCCGGGCAGCCCAAGGCCGAGCAGCAGGCAGAGCCCGAGATGCACCCAGAGCGGGCCAAGCGTGGTCAGCCCCGGGCCCGGCGGCCGCGCATCCGGCGTCGGCGCGCCCAGGCAAAGCCGTTGCAGCACGCCGATCTTGGCGATGGCCGCCACCACCAGCCCCACCAGTAGCGGTGCCAGCAGCCAGGGCAGGCGGGCGGCCGCTTCCATCACCAGCAGGAACTCGCTGGCAAACAGCAGAAAGGGCGGCAGCCCCGCCACGGCGGCGATGGCGATGGCCAACCCCCAGCCGAGCGCCGGATCGCTGGCGATCAACCCGCCGATCGCCGCGATCTGCTGCGAGCCCTTGCGCTGCGCTGCATGGCCCACGGCGAAGAAGACCGCCGATTTCGACAACGAATGGCCGATCATGTGCAGCAGCCCCGCGAGGTTGCCGGCCAGCCCGCCCAGACCGAAGGCGGTCGCCGCCAGCCCGATATGGCCGATGCTGCTCCAGGCGAAGAAGCGCCGCGCATCCCGCCGCCGCCACAGCGAAAAGGCCGCCAGCAGCACCGAGGCAAGGCCGAAGCCCAGCAGCAGATGGCCCGGCGCGATGGTGCCCGGATTGCTGCCGACGATCGCCTTGGCCCGCAGCACCGCGTGCAGCGCCGCGTTCAGCAGCAGCCCGGACAGCACGGCGGTGATGGCGACCGGCCCCTCGGCCTCGGCATCCGGCAGCCAGGCATGCAGCGGCACGAGCCCGGCCTTGGTGCCGTAGCCGACCAGCAGGAAGACGAAGGCGAGGTTGAGCAGCCCGGGATCGCAGCGGGCGGCGAGGCCGCGCAGCACCACCCAGGACAGGCCGTGATCGCCATGCCCGACGAAGGGTTGCGCGGCGAGGTAGAGGATGATGGTGCCGAACAGCGCCAGGGCGATGCCGACGCCGCAGAGCAGAAAGAGCTTCCACGCCGCCTCCAGCGCCGCCGGGGTGCCGTGCAGCGCCACCATGGTCACGCTGGCCAGGGTCGCGATCTCAATCGCCACCCACATCACGCCGAGGTTATCGGCCAGCAGCGCCAGCGCCTGGGCCCCGAGGAAGATTTGGAAAGCGGCATGATAGCCGCGCAGCCGCAGCGTATCGAAGCCTTCCGCCCTGACATGGCCAGCCGAGAAGATCGCGGTGGTCAGGCCGATGACGCCGCCCAGGATGACCAGCGGCAGGTTCAGCGCATCGATGCGGGTCCAGCCCTGCTCCCCGCCCGGGACCGCGACCAGGCCGAGCGTGCAGAGGCAGCCCAGCGCCGAGATTGCCACATTGGCCCGCACGGCCAGCCTCTCCTGCGGGATGGCCGCCAGGATGGCGGCGCCCAGCCAGGGCAGGAACACCGTGATCCAGGGCAGCGGCATCATTCGGCCTCGCCCCGATGCCGTTCGACCAGGCCGGTATCGGTGCTGGCGAATTCGCCGCGGATCATCAGCAGGAAGACCGCGCCAACCACCAGCACCACCAGCACCAGCGCGGCGGTCGACAGCTCCACCACCAGCGGCATGCCGGCGACACCGACCGCGGCCAGGATCAGCCCGTTCTCCAGGCTCATCAGCCCAACCACCTGCAGGATGGCGTTGCGCCGGGTGATCATCATCAGCATGCCGAGGAGGACGACCGAAAGCGCCAGCGCCAGATCCTCCCGCGCCACCGCCTGGGCGCCGCCGGTCACCGGCAGCACCACGAGGATCGCCAGCGCCACCAGCGCGATGCCGGCCAGCATGCTGGCCCCGATGCCCAGCGCGGTCTCCACCGTCCGGTCCAGGTCGAAGCGCCGGACCAGCAGCCGCAGCGCCAGCGGGATCAGCACCGCCTTGGCCAGCAGCGCGATCAGCGCGGTCAGGAACAGCTGCGGCGCGCCCTGCACATACCCCTGCCAGGCGGCGGCGGCGGCCAGCACCCCGCCCTGGAGGGCCAGCGCCGTAATCACCGCCGCGACCCGGCGCTGATAGAGCAGCATGCAGGAGAGCAGCAGCATGGCGCCCCCCAGCACATGCGCGACGTCGTAGGGAAGCTGGCCGAAGCTCATGACAGCCCCGTCGAGACAAAGAGCAGCGCGGCGGCGAGCAGCGCCAGCAGCAGCGCGGCGCCCAGGAATTCCGGCACCCGGAAGACCCGCATCTTGGCGATGGCGGATTCGAACACCGCCAGCGCCAGGGCGAGCCCCGCCATCTTCACCACCCAGACCAGCAGGCCGAGCGCCCAGGCAAGCGGCCCGGCGCCCGCCGGAGCGATGCCGAAGGGCAGGAAGATCGCCACGATCAGCGCCAGCCAGAGCGTCAGGCGCAGCGCCGCCTGCGCTTCCCACAGCGCCAGGTGGCGGCCGCTCGATTCCAGCAGCATCGCCTCATGCACCATGGTCAGTTCCAGATGCGTCGCGGGATTATCGACCGGGATGCGGGCGTTTTCGGCCACCGCGACCGCCAGCATGGCGGCTGCCGCCAGCGCCAGGGAGATCCGCAGGCCGAAGCCGCCATCGCGCAGCGCGGCCGCGATCTGATCAAGGTTGCTGCTGCCGGCCAGCATGACAAAGCTGAGCGCCGCGACCAGCAAAGCGGGTTCGGCGAAGCTCGCGAAGCTCATCTCCCGCGCCGCGCCGAGGCCGCCGAAGGCGGTGCCGACATCCAGGCCCGTCAGCGCAAGGGCCATGCGCGCCAGCGCCAGCAGCCCGGCCACCAGCAGCAGGTCGGCCAGGGGCGCGAGCGCCATGCCGAGCGCGAAGCTGGGCACCAGGGCGAGCGCCGTGAGGCAGGCGGCGAAGCCCAGATAGGGCGCGACCTCAGAGACGGCGGAGGCGTTCTCGGCCAGCACCGGGCGCTTGCGCAGCAGCTTGTCCAGATCGCGCCAGGGCTGCAGCGGCGAGGCGCCGCGCCGACCCAGCATGCGCGCCTTCAGCCAGCGGATACCGCCCACCAGCAGCGGCGCGGCGAGGACCACCAGCGCGACATGCAGCAGCTGCGTCAGGATCGCCGCCAGCGCCTGCATCATCCGCCTTCCAGCCAGGCGATGAGGGCGAGCAGCAGGACCAGCGTGGCGAAGCCGAGGCCGAGGCATTGCCGCAGCGAAAAATCCCGCAACCGCTCGGCCCGCCCGGCCAGGGCATCGGTTGCGCGGGCCAGCGGTGCCAGCAGGAAGGGCTCGCTCGGGTCGCGGAAGCTCGCCGCGTAGTGCCCGGCGCGCGGCTCCCCGGGGCGGGGCATGTCCACCACCTCGCGTGCCGCGAGCAGGCTGGTGCCGAGCATGCGCCGCAGCGGCTGGGCGATGCCGCCCGCGCTTGGCTGGGTCAGCGGGTCACCGAAGACCAGCGGCGGATCGATGAAGCCGCCATTCCACACCGGGCCGCGCTGCGTCGCCTGCGGGGAACGCCGGCGGAGCAACAGCCAGGTGGCCAGCAGGCAGGCGGCCAGCAGCAGGGCGACCAGCCAGGGCAGGTAGGCCGCCGCCCCCTCCCCGGCGAGCAGGCCGAGACCGTGCCGCGGCGGCGCCGCGCCGGCGAGCTGGGCGACGGCCGGGCCGGCGAGGTCGAGCAGCGCCCCGGGCAGCAGGCCGAAGGCCAGCGTCAGCGCCGCGGCGAGGACGAGGGCGGCGCGTTCCAGCCGCCCGACCTCATGCGCGCCGGCGCCGCGCGGCGTGCGCGGCCGGCCGAGGAACACGAGACCGATCAGGCGCAGCATGGCGGCGGCGGCCAAGGCCACCGCCATCCCCACCAGCGCCAGCGCGGCCGCCGCCAGCACCTGCAACGTGATATCGCCTAGCTTCCAGGCGGCGAGCAGCGATTGCAGCAGCAGCCATTCGCTGGCGAAGCCCGAAAGCGGCGGCAGCGCGGCGGCAGCGCCAGCGCCCAGCATGGCGCAGGCCGCGGTCACCGGCATGGCGTGGATCAGCCCGCCCAGGCGATCGATCCGCCGGCTGCCGGCGGCGTGCAGCACCGCCCCGGCGGCCAGGAAGAGCAGCGTCTTGAACACGCCATGATTTAGCGCGTGCAGCAGCGCCGCCCCGGCCGCGAGCGTGGCCAGCCCGCCGAGATCGCGGCCGCGAAAGGCCAAGGCAAGGCCGAGGGCGGCCAGGATCAGGCCGATATTCTCGATGGTCGAGCAGGCGAGCAGGGTCTTGGTATCGGCTTCCAAATTGGCGCGCAGCCCGCCCAGCACCGCGCCGGCGACGCCGAGCACGAGCAGCGGCACCCCCCACCAGACCGGCTGCGCGGGGCCGCAGAGATCGAACAGAAAGCGGGCCAAGACATACAGGGCAACCTTGGTCATCGCCCCCGACATCAGCGCCGAGACATGGCTCGGCGCCGCCGGATGGGCGAGCGGCAGCCAGGCATGCAGCGGTACCATGCCGGCCTTGGCGCCGGCCCCGGCCAGGACCAGCGCCAGGATGGCGGCGGCGCGCCAGCCCTCTGGCGGGCGTTCGCGCAGGGCGGCGAAATCGAGCGCGCCGGCACCCGCTGCGAGCAGCCCCGCCGCGGCGGCGAGGCAGGCCCCGGCGAACAGCGCGAAGCCGAGATAGCGCCGTGCGGCATGGCGATTCTCGGCCTGTTCATGGTCAGCCGCGACCAGGGCCCAGGAGGCGAAGGACATCGCCTCGAAGCCGAGCAGCAGGGTAAAGAGGTCGCCCGCCGCCAGCGTCAGCGCCATGCCGGCGAGAAACAGCGGATAGGGCACGAGGCTGCGCGCCGGCCCCGGCGGATGGCCCAGGGCGAATAGCGAGGCGAGCGCGCCGGCGAGGCCGAGGATGAGCAGGAACCAGGCGCCAAGGGCATCGAGCGCGAGGCGGGCGCCGCCCCAGGGCGGCCCGAAGGGCAGCGGCAACGGCGCCGGCGCGCCGCCCAGCAGCGCGGCCACCGCAATGGCCATGAACCCGACACAGCCCGCCAGGCTGCCGGCATGGACCAGCCGTCCGACCCAGCCCCGTTCAGGCCCGCCATAGGCCGCCGGTACCGCCAGCAGCAGCATCGCCAGGATGACGAGGCCAAGGGCACTCAGCACGGGGAAGGTGCGGAAACGCTCACTGGCCGAGCCTATCGCCCGGGGGGTCAGGTGCAAGAGGGGAACGTCGCAACACGCTCTTAACACGGCAGCCCTGAGGCGTTAGGGGAGCTGCCAGAACGCCGCGGCAAGCGGCGAGGAGAGGTGCGGTCATGCAACGTCGCGGCGTGCTGGTGGCTGGAGGCATCGCCGGGCCGGCGTGCCCGTCGCGCCCGCCCGCGGCCCTGCCCGTCGGCTACCGCGCCGCGCGCGCTTGACGCTGGGGCGGCGGCGGCGATGCCGGTCCCCAAAAAGGTCGCTGAGAGAGAGAATTGGCGGGTCTCCCGGGCATTGGCCTATCGCTGCTCCCGGGTTGTCGAGAACACCTTCGACAAGTTCACGTTTTTGATGCAGGCTCCGGATCAGCAGAGGCGCTGAGGCGGCGCCGGGCTGGACAGACCGGGGGCGCCGCAACGGCGCCCGCGACAACGATAAAAAAGCGCCGCCTTAGCGGCGTGGGGATGGGGGCAGCGTCGCATGGTTCCTTTGCTTGCGTTCAGCAGGGTCATAGACAAGCTGAACGCCGCGGTCGGCAAGCTCGCCGACGTGGCGGTGTTCGCCGCCTGTTTCATCAGCGCCGCGAATGCCTTCGTCCGCTACGGCTTCTCCTATTCCTCGAACGCCTGGCTTGAGGTGCAGTGGTACCTGTTCGGGGCGACGGTGATGCTGGGCGCCGCCTATACGCTGTTCCGCAACGAACATGTGCGGGTCGACATCCTTTACGCGAGCCTGTCTGAGCGGGCCAAGCTTTGGGTCGATGTCTTCGGCTTCACCGTCTTCATGCTGCCGGCCACGATCCTGCTCACCTACATGACCTGGCCCTTCTTCCTGGACAGCTTCGTCCGTAACGAGGGCTCGCCCAATGCCGGTGGGCTGGTCCGCTGGCCGGTCAAGCTGCTGATGCCGGTGGGCTTCTTCCTGCTGTCGCTGCAGGGCATCTCCGAGCTCATCAAGCGCGTCGCCCTGTTGCGGGGCTACACGCCGGATCCGGACGCGCTGCATGCGTATGTCCGGCCCGAACAATAGCCCCAGAACGCAGGATTAGCGCCCGATGACCATCGATATGGACGTGATGGCGCCGCTGATGTTCGGCGGCCTCATTGTCTTCCTCATCCTCGGCTTCCCCGTGGCCTTCTCGCTTTCGGCGGTGGGTCTGTTTTTCGGCTTCGTCTCGATCGAGCTTGGCTTTTTCGGGCCGCAATATCTCGGCAACCTGCCGCTGCGGGTCTTCGGCATTCTGGCCAACGACCTGCTATTGGCGATTCCCTTCTTTACCCTGATGGGCGCCATCCTGGAACGCTGCGGGCTGGCGGAAGACCTGCTGGAAGGCACCGGGCAGCTGTTCGGCAAGGTGCCGGGTGGCCTCGCCTACGCGGTCATCCTGGTCGGCGCCATCCTTGGCGCCATCACCGGCACGGTCGCCGCCTCGGTCATTGCGATGGGCATGATCTCGCTGCCGATCATGATGAAGTACGGCTACGACATGCGGATCGCGACCGGTGTCATCGCTGCCTCCGGCACCATCACCCAGGTCATCCCGCCCTCGCTCGTGCTGATCGTGCTGGGCGACCAGCTCGGGAAATCGGTTGGCGACATGTATGCCGGCGCGATCGGCCCCTCGATCCTGCAGGTGCTGCTGTTCATCCTCTTTATCATCGGCGTTTCGATCTTCGCCCCGCACAAGGTGCCGCCGCTGCCGGATGAGGCGCTGACCCAGCGCGGCTGGCCACTGATCTGGCGCGTGCTGAAGGGCATGGTGCCCTCCATCGTGCTGATCTTCCTCGTGCTCGGCACCATCTTCCTCGGCCTTGCCACGCCGACGGAAGCGGGCGCCATGGGCGCGGTCGGCGCCGTGGTGCTGGCGGTGGTCAATGGCCGCTTCACCTGGTCACTGCTGTGGCAGGCGACGCAGACCACCATGCGGATCACCGCGCTGGTCATCTTCATCCTGATCGGTGCCACCGTGTTCAGCCTGGTCTTCCAGGGCGTCGACGGCTCGATCTGGATCGAGCACCTGCTGGCCAAGCTGCCAGGCGGGGCCACCGGCTTCCTGATCTTCAGCCAGATCTTCATCTTCTTCCTGGCCTTCTTCCTCGACTTCTTCGAGATCGCCTTCATCATCATCCCGCTGCTGGCCCCGGTTGCGGCCAAGCTCGGCATCGATCTGGTCTGGTTCGGCGTGCTGATCTGCGTGAACATGCAGACTAGCTTCATGCACCCGCCCTTCGGCTTCGCGCTGTTCTATCTGCGCGGCATCGCGCCCAAGGAGGTCAAGAGCAGCGATATCTACTGGGGCGCCATCCCCTGGGTGATCCTGCAGCTCATCCTGGTCGCCATCGTCATCTTCTGGCCGGAATGCGTGACCTACTGGCTCGACAAAGGCACGGGCGTCGACCCGAGCACCGTGAAGATCGAGGTGCCGCTGCCCGATTTGCCGGATGACGAGGCCGCGCCGATCTTCAAGTAGCCTGCTCAAGCCATTATGTCTCCAGAGCGACACCCGTTCAGGTTTTCCGCCTGAACGGGCGTCACTCTGGCGCACGCGCCTTCGTCTTCGCGCACGCGTCCTGCTCCAACCTTTGCGTCGTCGCGGGCTTCAGCGCCTTCGGCGATTCCGCCTCAACGCATCCCGATCGACCCGCGCGGGTCGATCGGCGTCGGCAGCGGCGCGGCGGCTTCGATGATCTCGGCGGCGTCGAGGGCGAGATCCTCCCGCCAGCGCGCCGCCACCACCTGCACCCCGACCGGCAAGCCCTGCGCCAGGCCGGTCGGTACCGCGACGCTCGGCAGGCCGAGGAAGACGGTCGGGAACATCGGCTGCTGCGCGCGATAGACGCGGGCGAAATCGGTCTGGTCGAGACCTTGCGGAAAAGGCAGCTCGGCCGAGACGGGGATCACGAGGATCGGCCGTTCGGCCAGGAACGCGGCCCAGGCGCGCTGCCGGGTCGCCCGCCGCGCCAGCACGCGCATGTAGTCCTCAAGGCTCGGCAGGGAATCGCCCGACATGGCGCCGAAGGCGCCACGGATCGCCGCATCGCCGTGCTGCATCACCGCCTCGCGCATGAAGACCAGCGCCTCGGCATTGAGGAAGGTCGCCCAATCCGCCGCCGCTCCGGTAAAATCGGGCGGTGCGGCCTCCTCCACCGCATAGCCGGCGGCGGCCAGCGCCCGGCCCGCGGCCTCGACCGCCGCCGCCACCGCCGGATCGACCCCCGTGCCGGCCGGATCGATACAGAGGGCGGCGCGGATCGGCCGGGCGGGCGCCGGCCCGGTGGGGGGCATCGGCACCTGCCAGGGATCGCGCGCATCCGGCCCGGCCATGGCGGCCAGCGCCGGGCGCAAATCCCGCACCCGCCGCGCCAGCGGCCCCTGAGTGGACAGCAGTTGGGAGGAGAGCGGGCGCTCGGCGGCCGCGCTTGGGTTGAAAGCGGCGATCCGCCCGGCCGAAGGGCGCAGCCCAGCCACGCCGCAGGCATAGGCCGGATAGCGGACCGAGCCGCCGATATCATTGCCATGGGCAATGGCACCG
>Ga0114960_10000727_pt1 | contig 27444 bp, 18 predicted proteins | sample C_130625_MF_Meta_FD_92637 | JGI IMG/M metagenome (GOLD analysis project Ga0114960, IMG submission 92637) | Freshwater microbial communities from Lake Croche, Canada to study carbon cycling - C_130625_MF_MetaG | ecosystem: Environmental > Aquatic > Freshwater > Lake | place: Lake Croche, Canada... | reverse complement strand
TCCCCCATGATCCAGATCGAGACCATTGGCGCGGGCGGTGGCTCGATTGCTTGGGTGGACGGCAGCGGCATGCTTCAAGTCGGACCCCAATCGGCGGGAAGTTTCCCAGGGCCAGCTTGCTATGGTCGAGGCAACACCCAGGCCACGGTCACCGATGCCAATGTCTTGTTGGGCCGAATTGCTGCCAAGAGGCCTTTGGGGGGAGGCTCATTGCAAGCCTTGGATGTGGATTTGGCCAAAGCCGCGATTCAACGCGGCGTGGCTGATCCTCTGGGTCTGGAGGTGCATGAGGCGGCAGAAGCGCTTTTGACCTTGGCCAATGCAAAAATGGCGGGTGCGATTCGCTTGGTCTCGATTGAAAAAGGACACGACCCTAGACACTTCGCCTACATGCCTTTTGGTGGAGGGGGTGCGCTTCATGTGTGCGCCATGATGCGAGAGGTCGGGGTGAGTGTGGGTATCGTGCCGAGGTACCCGGGCGTCACGTCTGCGCTGGGATGTGTCATGGCCGACATGCGGCACGATGCCGTCCAAACCTTGAACCAAGCCTTGAAGGTTCTGGACCTTGAGGGTTTAAAGGCCAAAATTGACCAACTCTCTGCGGCTGCACAAAAGAGGCTTGATGCCTCTGGGGTGTTGTTCACTCAGATCCAAGAGATGGTGCTTTTGGACATGCTTTACCAAGGGCAAACACATACCTTGAGTGTGACTTTGGATCCTGGAGAGATCACCCACGAGAGTGTTCAACGCAGTTTTGAGCAGGCCTATCAAGACGCCTTTGGTCGCGTGCTCCATGGGGTTTCCATTCGAGTGCTCAATTTGCGGTACACCAAAATTGGGGTGCGCCCGAAGTTTGATCTCTCCATCTTGGCGCCCAAGGGCAAGACATCACAAGAGGTGTTGGGCTTGCAGCGCATTTATCATCAAAAGCTCTGGTGGGACGTCCCCAGGTGGGATCGCTTGGCACTTGCCATTGGCGCGGTCGTCCATGGGCCAGCCATTTTGGAGCAAGGCGACACCACGGTTTGGTTGGAGCCAGGATTCAAGGGCACGGTCGATGAGATGGGGCTCTTGTTGATCACGCTGGAGCAAGCCTGATGGAGGAAAAAAGCGCATGAATGCAAAGACAAATTGTGCACTGTTGATCGTCGACTTGCAAAATGATTTTCTATCTGATCAAGGGGCTTATGCCAGAGGCAAGACCACCAGCGTTTTGGCGCAAGCTTTGCCTGCTCGGGTCTTGCCTGTGGCTCAAGCCATCAAGGCGCAAGGCGGCATGGTGTGCGCATCCATGTTCACACTGTGGCCCAATGCCAAGGGCGAGCCGATGATCTCTGAACACTTGCTGCAAAAGAGACCCTTTTTAAGAAAGGGCGACTTCGCCCCCAACTCTTGGGGACAAGGTGTGGTCGATGTCTTGTTGCCGGTGGTGGATGTGAGCGTGAGCAAGGTGGCGTACTCGGCTTTTTTCAACACCCCATTGGATTGGCTTTTAAAGAAAGCAGGTGTGGAGCGCTTGGTGGTTTGTGGCATCGTGACCAACGGTGGGGTGGCCAGTTCGGTCAGAGATGCGCATGTGAGAGACTATGACACATGGGTGTTGTCAGATGGCTGTGCTGCCTTTGGCCAAGATCAGCATGTGGCCGCTTTGAGCGACATGGCCTCGGTGGCGCGTGTTTTGAGCTGTCAAGATTTTCTTGATCAGGCTTGAGTGAGCTTGCATGCAGATCCGTTGCGATGAACTTCGAGTGCTTGAGTTTGCTGATGAGGAGCAACTCTTGGACGCCTTGCCCACCCAGGCCCGGGAGATGCACTGGCCGGTGGTGATCGTAGGCGCAGGTGCCTGCGGTCTATCGGCAGCACTGCATTTGAAAGATGTGGGCGTTGAGAGTTTGGTTTTAGAAAGAGACGAAGTCCCCGCCGGTTCCACCGCCTTGTCCTCAGGATTTATTCCAGCTGCGGGCACCCTGGCGCAAAAAGCATTGGGCTTGGAGGACACCGCCGAGGATTTTGCGCGCGACATTCAAGACAAAGCACATGGCCTGGCGGCCCCTCATCTGGTAAGCGCTTACACACAAGCAATCCCTTTGGCCATGGATGCTCTGTCTAAAAAGCATGGTTTGAATTGGGAAGTCTTGGATCATTTTTTGTACCCCGGTCACCGGCAATACCGCATGCACACCTTGGCCTCTCGAACCGGTCTGGGTTTGATGGATCAACTCCAACGGGCCTGTCAGGATGCAGAGGTTTGCATCTTGACCCAGTCGCGTGTGCTCGAGCTGTGGGTCATCCAAAGCACGGGCCGCGTGGGTGCGCTGGCTTACCAAAGACCCGATAAAAGCATGGAGCATGTTCGAGCTGGAGCGCTTCTTTTGGCTTGCAACGGGTTTGGTGGCAACGCCCAACTCCTCAAAGAGTTCATTCCACAGATGCAAGACTCTACCTACGCGGGGCATGCGGGCAACGATGGCAGTGCCATTGTTTGGGGCCGTTTGCTGGGTGCACAGTTGGCTGATTTGACCGCTTTTCAGGGGCATGGCTCTTGGGCTCAGCCCCAAGGGGTGCTGGTCACCTGGGCGCTGATGATGCAAGGCGGTATCCAAGTCAATGTCTTGGGCCAGCGCTTTCACAATGAAAGCTTGGGCTATTCAGAAGCTTCGCTCGAGGTCTTGGCGCAGCCCCAGGGCATCGCGTTCAATGTCTTTGATGGCCCCTTGTTGACACTGGCCAGAAGCTTTCCAGACTTTGTGGAGTTGGAGCGCATGGGAGGTGTGCGGCGTTTTGAGTCCGTGCAGTCTTTGGCCGAGTGGATTGGATGCGCTGGCAGTTCACTGGCGAACACCTTGGAGGGCTTGACGCGGAGCCCAGGGCTGGTAGCGTCTGAGGATCAAAAAGGGCATGAGCTCGAACGGGTCTTTGAGCGTGGATTGACACTACCCCTTTTTGCGATCAAAGTCACTGGCGCATTGTTTCATACACAAGGGGGCTTGGACATTGACGCTCGGTGTCGTGTTTTGAAGCCCGATCGCACGGCGCTACCCAACACCTTTGCGGGTGGAGGGGCAGCCAGAGGTGTATCCGGTCCAGCCGTTTGGGGCTATTTGTCTGGCAACGGACTTTTAAGCGCCATGGCCAGTGCTTTTATAGCCGCCCACGCCATCAAGCAAGACTTGTCGGCTTAATGTTCAACCATGAATCGGAGTTCTATGTCCATCACTCACAAAACACTCAAAGAGCGCTTGACGGGCCAAGGTGCGGTCCTGGCCCCAGGTGTCTATGACGCATTGAGTGCCTTGCTTGCTCAGCAAGCGGGTTTTGAGGCCCTGTATCTCTCTGGTGCCTCGATCGCTTACACCCGTTTGGGACGCTCGGATGTGGGGTTGACCACGGCCACAGAAGTGGTTCAAACCCTTGGCCTGATCACCGAGAGGGTTGATTTGCCAGTGATTGTGGATGCGGACACGGGGTTTGGCAACGCATTGAACACCCAAAGGACCGTCAAAGACTTTGAACGAGCGGGTGCCAAGATGATTCAATTGGAGGACCAAACCTTCCCCAAGCGATGTGGTCATTTGGCGGGCAAGTCGGTGGTCAGCATCCAAGAGATGAAAGGAAAATTGCATGCGGCTTTGGATGCCAGGCGCTCGAGTGAAACCTTGATCTTGGCCAGAACAGATGCCATTGCTGTGGAGGGTTTTGAGCAAGCCTTGGACCGAGCAGAGGCTTATTTGGAATGCGGGGTCGACGCTCTTTTTATCGAAGCGCTCAAAACCGAGGAGCACATGCGTTGCGTTTGCGAACGCTTTGCTTCACGCATCCCCTTGCTGGCCAACATGGTGGAAGGCGGGCAAACGCCCATCGAGAGTGCAAAAGTGTTGGCCGATCGGGGGTTCAAGATCGTGATCTTTCCTGGGGGCACGGTCAGGGCATTGGTTCATCACATGCAAGCTTACTTCAGCAGTTTGCAAGCGCACCAAACCACCCAAGCCTTTAGAGAGCGCATGCTGGACTTTGATGGCTTGAACGCCGTGATCGAGACGCCTCAATTGCTAGAGTTGGGAAAAAAATACGACGCCTGAACACCCACAGACCTCAAGTGCATGCAGGCTTGAAGGTCAAACAGACTTAATCTTTTGCGCCCAACTCCATGGCGCGCGTTCTTGAGTTTTGCAAATCCGAGTCAGACGGCGCCTTTAAGCTCCAGCCTTGCAGGTGTTGGCAAGCAATGGCATAAAGGGCATCGATCCAAGGTGGGTCGTTGTTCAAACAGGGGATGAAGTTGTAGGTTTTGCCGCCCTCTTCGAGGAAGGCGTGGCGGACCTCCATGTTGATCTCCTCCAAAGTCTCCAAGCAGTCGCTGGTAAAACCTGGGCAAATCACATCAATGTGTTCATGGCCAGTTTGCGCCAATGCGCGTATCGTGGGTTCTGTATAGGGCTCCAGCCATTTGGCTTTACCAAACCTTGATTGAAACGTGACTTTGTATTGCGAGGCTTGGAGCCCAAGACGCTCGGCCAACAGTCGCGCAGTCTTGTAGCACTCACAATGGTAGGGGTCTCCTAACATGAGCGTTCTCTCCGGGACACCGTGAAAGCTCATGACCAAGAGGGGAGCCCGGGTGTGGAGTTGCCAGTGTTGCTCAATGCGAGAAGCCAAGGCGTTGATGTAGGCGCTGTGGTCATGGTAGTGGTTGATGAACCGATACTCTGGGATGGTGCGAGTTTTGAGCGACCAGTGGTAAAACGCGTCAAAGACACTGGCACTGGTGGTGCCCGAGTACTGCGGGTAAGCAGGCAAGACCAACACCTTGGTGACGCCTTGGGTCTTTAATTCATCCATGACCTCAGAGACACTGGGCTGGCCATAGCGCATCGCATACCGAACGCTCACGTGTTCTTGTGCGTTGCTAAAGCGCTCTTGTAGGCTTTGTGCTTGCGCTTGGGTCCAAACTCTCAAGGGCGAGCCTTCTTCAGTCCAGATCGAGGCGTACTTTTTGGCCGACTTGGAAGGTCGAAAGCGCAAAATGATGCCATGCAAGATAATGAGCCACAGCCACCTTGGAATTTCAACCACACGAGGGTCGCTCAAGAATTCTGCCAAGTAAACTCTCAAAGCCTTGCTTTCGGGTGCTTGGGGCGTGCCAAGGTTGCACAAGATGACCGCCGTCTTTGGGGTTTGCCCATGACGGTATGCGGGTTCTTCCAAGAATCTTAAATTTTGAGCCATGCATTATTTTCTCACAACACAGCCCATGAATATTCAAAAAATCCGTGCTTTGTCCTTCGATCTTGATGATACTTTGTGGCCCATTGGACCCACCTTGGCCAACGCCGAGGCCGCTTTGTTGGCGTGGTTCACTAAAAACACACCCAAAGCCTTGTCTATCTATCAAGACACCGCACTTGTCAGCGACATCAGGGAGGTTTTAAAAAGTCAATTCAAAGACAAAATGCACGATTTGAGTGCCATCAGGAAAGAACTCATCCGAGAGGTCTTGCTTCGTGCAGATGAACCCACAAGCGGGGTGGATCATGCGTTCCATGCTTTCTTCCAAGCCAGACAATCGGTGCAGTTGTATCCCGACGTCATTCCGGCACTGGACAAGTTAAGCGAACGTTTTCAAATGGTCGCCTTGTCCAATGGCAATGCAGACATTGAGCAAGTGGGCTTAGGCCAGTACTTTGCTCACGCCATCAGTGCTCAAGAGTTTGGTGTCGCCAAGCCAGACCCAAGAATTTTTCAGCACACGGCAGACTGTTTGAAGCTCCAGGCCGAGGAGATTCTTCACATCGGAGATGATGCCTACACGGACATCGTCGGGGCTCAAGGACTTCAGATGCCCTGTGTTTGGATCAACCGTGAGGAGCGGGCCTGGCCGGGAACGGGCGCATGTCCCGTGACGGTGAAAGATTTAAGCGAGCTTGTGAGCATGTTGGAGCTTTAAAGCACACGCGAAGTGTTGTCTGCGTGACTTCAAACCAAAGAGGCGTCGACCAACTGCGAGACGGCTTGAAAGCCTGAACGAACGGCCCCCTCAAGGGTGCTAGGGTAGGGCCCTTGTACATAGTCACCTGCGGCCATGAGACCCGTGTCGATCCAGCATGGGGGTCTTTGTAGATGTGCATCACATGAGAAGGTTGCTCGCTTTTCAACCGTGCACAACTCGAGCTGTGCGTCTTCTAGTTTCAACTGTTCTCTGGCAGCCTTCAGGGCGTTTTCTATGATCGTTTGTCGTGCGTTGGGGTCTGCTGCGCTCACAATCAGCGCCCAATGCTCAGCTCTTCTTGGGTGTGAGTCCCGGGAGGACGCGTTGACACCCAGTTGAAGACCAAATTGTGGATGGACACAATCTTCGCTCTCATCGTGATCGTTCAAACACATCAATGGGCCTGGCTCATAGGGGACTTGCTTTGAACCCGACTCAGCGCGCAAGCCTTTGACATATATGCTCGCTATGGCCCGGTGCTTTAAATTTTTCGCCATCATGGACCACTGTGGGTACTTGTCTTGGGTGAGCAAGCTGGCTTGCCAAGGTGGGACGGCCAAAACAACAGGGACCTGGGGCTCCAAGGCTTGGAGGTCATCAATTCGGTGGTTGAGTTGAATTCTCGCGCCACGCTCACGAAGCCAATTCAGGCAGGGCAGGGGAAAGATGTCGCTCAAGGGCAGAAGGGGAAATAAAAACTCACAGGATTGAGGCGCATTGGCAAAGGCATCTTTGAGCACGCGCATGAAGGTGTTTGCGCTGGCCACGGAGATGGGCGTGTTCAGCGCAGACAAGCACAAGGGGGAGATGATGTCACGCATGATCTTGGGGCTGACCCCTTTGAACAGCTGGTCGACGGTGTCATCCGCCTTGCCCCAAAGCGCTTGAGAGACGCTAAAAAACAAAGGTTTCATGAGCGTTGATTTTTCCCTGACACTGAAACGTTTGCTGAAAAGCAGAGATCTGAGGGCTTTCAAAGGATAAGCATCTTGCGGCAACTCAAAGCACTCGCCTTTTGGGTACTGCCACTTCAGGGCTTGGCGATCAAAAAGTGCTTGGGGTTGCAGGCCCATGGTTTGGATGAGGCCCAAGGTCTCACTGTAGGCCCCAATCAAGGCGTGTTGACCATTGTCAAAGAGCAGGCCTTGATGCGCCACGCTCTTGGCACGTCCACCAGGTGCATGGGCGGCGTCAAAGAGTTGGACCCTCAAGCCCAATTGCGTGGCTTTGACGGCCGCAGCCAAGCCCGCCCAGCCAGCGCCAACGATGGTGATGTCGCGGGTCATGGGGAGTGTTAGAAAAGCCCCAGGGCTTGAACCTTCCAAGCCAGCCAGAGTTTTCTGATGGGTGTGAGAGACACGCGTTGCGTGAGCACTGGGTAATTGGCCAGCTCAATTTCATTCAAGAGCGTGCGATAAATACTGGCCATCATCAGGCCTGGTTTTTGTGATCTGAGATCTTCTTGCGGTAAAAGCGCAAAGGCCTCTGTGTAGAGTTCTTGGGCCCGCAAGCTTTGATGCGCCATCAGGGCTTGAAATCGCTCAGAGTCGATACGGTTCAAAATTTCATGGGCCTTCACATCAAAGGCCTGTAAATCTGTGATGGGCAGGTAAATGCGTCCGCGCATTGCATCTTCGCCAACGTCGCGAATGATGTTGGTCAACTGAAACGCTTGACCCAGACGATGGGCGTACTGGGTGGTTTGAGCAGACGTTTGTCCAAAAATCAAAGCCGAGACCTCGCCCACCACGCCGGCAACGAGATGACAGTACCGCTCAAGCCCGGGTCGGTCCAAGTACCTGGTTTGAGTCAAATCCATTTCACAGCCCTCAATGATGGACAAGAGATGGTGGCTTTTGATGTGAAACGCTTGTGTCCAAGGCATCAAGGCTTTGAGGACCGGGTGATGAACTTGACCATCAAAGGCGTCTAGGACGGCTTGTTTCCACCAGGCCAATTTGGAGGCGGCAATACCGGGCTCGGTGACCTCATCAACGATGTCATCAACCTCTCTGCAAAAAGCATAAAAAGCGGTGATGCACAACCTTTTGGGTCTCGAGAGAAACAAAAATGCATAATAAAAACTGCTTCCCGAAGTGGCAGCCTTGTCTTGTACGTATTGCTGTGGCGTCATGGAGAGAGATTGTGCCATTGACGGGCCCAAGTTTTTCTTAAAATGTGCGGGCCGAGGAGATTTTTCTTGGCTTCTTGGGCTGGGAAAACAAAGACCTTTATGACAAGGCTCGAAGCAGCATGGAGGGAAAGTCCATCGGACCGATCTTTGGGCGGTGCAAATAGGTGTTCACGGTCCTGCATTTTTGCAGTATTTTCAGTCCCCCTTGGACCACCATTTTCAGCTCCCATGCGGCACGCCCAGGGACGCGATCGCACAAGGGCGAACCTTGGATCATCAACGCGTGTGCAAAACTCAGCTCCTCTTCCAGCTCGCTGCCCGTGGGCAAATAAAATCGATGCCTTGGAATATCGATGCTCAGGTCTTGCCAGAAATTGATCAATTGAAGTGAGGTGCAAATGGCGTCGCTCCTTCTGATGGAGTCGGCCTCGTGGATGCCATACAAGTGCAAGAGGAGTCGGCCAATGGGGTTGGCCGATTTGGAGCAGTAGCGCAACAAGGCTGCTTGGCTTTCGTAACGCACGGCATGTTCGGTGTACAACACGTCTTGCTCAAAGGCGTCTAGCAGATGGAAAAAAGGCTCGGTAGGCAAGTTGAACGCCAGGACTGCTTCAGACAAATCCGAGAACAAGATTTGATGAGGACCAGAGAGTTTTTGAGGTTCATACAAGCAGATCTTTAGCATCTGTTTGAAGTCATGAAGTTGTTGCAGGCGCACGCTTGCCAAAGCATCACCTTCGTCGGCAAAGTCATCTGCGGTTCTGGCAAAGTTGTAGATGGCCATGATGGGCGCTCTCAGAGAGGGCGGGCACAGCCAAGAGGCCACGGGGAAGTTTTCGTAATGTTTCACACCTCCATGCTACCAAGCTTATGCAGCTCGTGCCAAGTGGGTAGGTATTTCTTTCTCTGGCTTGACTTCCTCAAGGTTTGTTGATGATTTTTTAGAAAGTTCAAAAATTGATCCGTGAAAGGTCATGGGTTTTGAGCTCTTTTGAGTCTTCAAAGCCCGACCAAGAGATGAGGTCGGAAAAAGCATTTAGAATCCACCTTAGGGATGCGACTGTGGCGAAATTGGTAGACGCAATAGGTTTAGGTCCTATCGGCAGAAATGCTGTGCTGGTTCGAGTCCAGTCAGTCGCACCATCCTTTTTTCCTTTGCTTGCTAAGACTTGCGGCTAAATATGTTCACGCACGGTGTAGCTTCCAGAGCCGTAGTGGCTTTCAACTTCAGATGACTAGGCTTGGTTTTTTGGAGCCATATGACACTTGCGCTGAAGAGACTTTCTTGCTCTAATGCTCTCAGTGGTGCAAAAGTTCAAACATCAAACTTTTGCAACTGAAACCACGTGCGGTTCAGTTCGAACGAAGGGGGTGAAGCAAGAGCAAACCTTTGAAGTTAAAGCCACCCCGCAACACGCTTTGGAGAATTCGCATTGCTGGAAAAATCAAGCATGTCTTTCAAACAAGCCCCTTTTTTTCCAAGTCGCGAAGAGGCAGTCTTGGGGGCGTCTGACCTTGAGGAAACTCAAGCAGGTTTGGGGCCATGGCCATCTCTTGGCTTGACCTCCTCGGTGGTGGCACTTCTATCAGGATGTGGTGACGCAGGCTTTGATCCAAGTGCGGGCCAAGCCTTGGCCGAACCCTCCTTGGCGCGCGACAATTTCTCATTGCTCGCAGACCTACCTCCTCAGCCGGTCAAAAGAAGTTTGGTGACCTCGGTGTCGCCCACCTTGGCGTCCAGCGCACCCTCAACAACAGAAGCCAATGCTTTGTTCAATTGGGCTGAGGGTCAGTATCCATCTTTGTTTCCTCGTGGACCTTTGAATTTGGTCTATGGCAGTTATCTGTACCGGTATTACGCCAGCACCCAAACTTATTTGGGCGTCAGCGCCCAAGGGGACGCGAGTGGGGATGTTTTCGTCTTGGGCCCCATCAGCAGCAATGTGCTCACGCGTGTTGGCGCTTTGTCAGGCTTTGCATGCCTGGTCAATGGGGGGCTTTGTACTTTGAATTCGGTCAATGCGGCCTCTCGGTTCTTGCACCAAGCCACATTGGGTTTTACCAAAGAGCAATTGAACGCTGTGAGTGCGAACACCTTGTCTCAATGGTTGGATGCGCAAGCTGCCATGCCCATCACGCAAACCTACACCCAGATGATGCTAGACATGGGCTATGCTGCTGCAGCGAACATCAACTCTACAACCGGCATGGACAACGTGATTTGGCGAAAATTGATCACCTCAAGTGATTCTCTCAGGCAACGCGTGGCCTTGATGTTGTCAGAAATTTGTGTTTTGTCCGTGCTAGGTGTGCCAAGCCAGTGGAGACAGTTTGGTGTGGCCAATTACCTGGATATTTTGGAGCAAAACGCTTTTGGTAATTACCGCACCTTGCTGGAACAAATCACCTTGTGTCCCGCCATGGGGTATTACTTGACCTACAAGGGTAACGTCAAGGGCAATGTGGTCACCGGCAGTCAACCCGATGAAAACTATGCCCGTGAGCTCATGCAACTGTTCACCATTGGCTTGATCAAGTTGAACAACGATGGCACCCCACAATTCAATGGCAGTGTTGCCGCTGAAACCTACACGCAGTCCGATGTGAGCGGTATGGCCCGAGTCTTCACGGGTTGGGACTTGGACACCAGCGGCCTCACCAGCCCCTACCCACCGTCGCTCATGCAGCGACCCATGGTGCAAGTCAACTCGAGGTATGAAACCGGAGCCAAGAGTTTTTTGGGTGTCACGATCCCTTCGGGCACCTCGGCAGTTCAGTCCTTAAAAATCGCTCTGGATACCGTGTTCAACCATCCCAATTTACCTCCCTTTTTGGCCAAACAGATGATTCAACGCTTGGTGTGTAGCAACCCCAGTTCAAGTTACGTCAATCGCGTTGCCAACACGTTCATCAACAATGGTGCGTCAGTGCGTGGCGACATGAAGGCTGTGGTCAAGGCGATCTTGATGGATCCAGAGGCGCGCGACATGAGTTTGATTTCGCAAAGTCCCTTTGTTGGAAAAATCCGAGAGCCTGTGGTGCGTTTCTTGAATTGGGCCATTGCTTTCCAAGCCAAATCGGCCTCGAATGTATGGGCTGTGGGCGATTTGTCCAGCACGAGCAATGCTTTGGGGCAGTCCCCTTTGCGTGCGCCCACCGTTTTTAATTTCTTTCGACCAGGCTATGTCCCGCCCAACACGGCTTTGGCCAACTCGGGTCTCACAGCCCCAGAGTTGCAAATCGTTGATGAAACATCGGTGGCCAGTTACATCAACTTCATGCAAAGGGTGGTGGCTGGGAGTGGCGTAGGGGATGTCAAGGCCGACTACACTGCGCTCATGGCCATTGCCAAAGATTCCAGCGCCTTGTTGGCTGAACTCAACACCTTGCTTTGCGCTCAAGAGTTGAGCTCGGACATGTTGCTCTCGATGAAGGCGGCGTTGGATACGATCTCGGTGAGCACAACTGCTGGGCTCATGAACCGTATTTATGCCGCCTTGGTCTTGGTTTTTGCTTGTCCGCAATACATTGTTTTGAAGTGAAGATGCGCATGCACCCCAACCTACAAGTCCTTGATCGCAACCAGTCCAGAAGAAGTTTTTTGAAGACAGGTTTGAGCCTGAGTGTCGCTGGCGCTGCGGCACCTTTGGCGATGAACTTGGCCGCCTTGTCCGAGGCGGCGGCTGCGTCTTCGGCGCTTACTGCGAGCGATGATTACAAGGCGATTGTTTGTGTCTTCATGTATGGTGGCAACGATTACGCCAACACCTTGATCCCCTTTGATGCGCCCAGTCATGCGGCCTACACCGGTTTCAGGTCCAACTTGGCCATCGATTTGCCTTTCTTGAGCGATACGCTTTTAAAGCCTTCAACGCCTTTGGCCAACTCGCGCCAATATGCCTTGGCCCCTGAGTTGTCGTCCTTGATCCCGATTTTTGATGCGGGCAAAATGAGCGTGATCTTGAACGTGGGCACCTTGGTTCAACCCACCACCAAGGCGCAGTTCACAAGCGCGTCAGTGCCGCTGCCGCCTAAATTGTTTTCGCACAACGATCAACAATCCTATTGGCAATCCTCTAACCCTGAGGGCGCGACCTCTGGATGGGGCGGACGCATGGGCGACTTGTTTCAGTCCAGCAACTCAAAGGCCGCATTCACCTGCATAGGGCTAGGGGGCAATGCCGTTTATCTGACTGGAAAATACACCTCGCAGTACCAACTGAGCGAATCGGGTTCGGTGCAGATCAATGGGATCAAAAGTGCTTTGTTTGGCTCTGCGGCTTGTCAAGCGGCTTTGAGCAAAATGATCGTGACGCCTTCAACCCACCTCTTGGAGCAAGAGTACATCAAAACAACCGCACGCTCCATTGATGCGCACGATCAAGTGAGCTTGGCCTTGTCCAAGATCAACCCGCTCACGACCTCGTTTCCGCTGGCCAACAGTTTAGGCAACCAACTCCAAGTGGTGGCCAAACTGATTGCTTCGAGAAGTTCTTTGGGGGTCAAGCGCCAGGTGTTCTTTGTCTCCTTGGGTGGTTTTGACAATCACACCGCCTTGACCAAATACCATCCTGGGTTGATGCAATTGGTGGGAGACGCCATGTCCTCGTTTTACAAAGCCACGCAAGAGTTGGGGGTGTCCGATCAAGTGAGCACCTTCACCGCCTCTGACTTTGGCCGCACCTTGCTCAGCAACAGCGACGGCTCAGACCATGGTTGGGGCAGCATGCACTTTGTCATGGGAGGTGCAGTCAAAGGGCAAAAATTCATCGGCTCAGCGCCCGTGATCGCCAACTCGGGTCCCGACGACGTTGGGCAAGGTCGCTTGTTGCCTTCGATCTCGGTGGATCAAGTGGCCTCCACCTTGGCAACATGGTTTGGTGTTTCTGCACAGGATCAATTGAGTATTTTGCCGAATTTAAAAAACTTCTCTCAAAAAGACCTTGGGTTTTTCGTTTAAGCCCAGAGCTGTGTGGCATCCTTTTTCAACGAAGTCGCTCAAGGCGGGGCTAAAAGCGTGCCTAAAAAGCCACATCAGCTAGGATAGAATCGACAGATTCGGATCTTGGTGCCCAAAGCAGCCTGATGGGCTAAAGCACCACCAGAGAGCCCACGGCTTTGTTCATGACAAAGTGTAGAGCACTTCATTTTTCCTTGGTTCGGTTGAGCTTGACGCCTTTTCTTGAAGGTATTGCCTCTTTGTACCTGATGGCCCTATGAATGCTTTTGCAGTTTGATTGAAGTCATGCTACCTGGGCAGCACCCCACGGAGCAAGGTTCGTCTAAATTTGGCTTATTGAATGTGAACCTTTGGCTTGCAAGTCCTTGGGGCTTAAAAAAGCCCTTGGCAGTCTTTTTGGAGTAAAAAATAAAATGTCAGTCCTCATTGAAACGCTTGAAAAATTGGAGAGAAAAGTCACCTTGACCCTTCCCATTGAAACCATTCAAAATGAAGTCGATCAACGCTTGAAGAAGTTGTCCAAGCAAGTCAAGATCGATGGTTTTAGGCCTGGTAAGGTGCCCATGAACATCGTCGCTCAGCGTTATGGCTACTCTGTTCAGTACGACGTCATGAACGACAAGGTCGGAGAAGCGTTCTCTCTGGTCGCCAATGAGGCCAAAATCAGGGTCGCAGGTGCACCTAGGATCAGTGAAAAGGAAGTCTCGCCTGAAGGTCAACTTGCCTTTGACGCGGTTTTTGAAGTTTACCCAGAGGTCAAGCTTGGTGATTTGTCCAGCTTGGAGGTTGAAAAGTTTCATGCTGAAGTGACCCAAGAGGCCATTGACAAAACCATCGATATTCTTTTAAAGCAAAAACGCACCTTCAATCAAAAGTCAAAAGAGGCTCAAGTGGAGGTGGATGACCGGGTGACGGTTGACTTTGAAGGCAAAGTCGACGGCGAGCCCTTCCAGGGCGGTCAAGCCAGCGATTTTCAATTTGTCGTTGGCGAAGGTCAGATGCTCAAGGAATTTGAAGAAGCGGTCAAAGGCATGAAAACCGGTGAAAGCAAGACGTTCCCTTTGAGTTTTCCTGCCGATTACCATGGCAAAGATGTGGCCGGAAAAACAGCCGATTTCATGGTCTCGTTAAAGAAGATTGAAAGCGCTCACTTGCCCGAGCTCAACGAAGCCTTTGTCAAATCTTTGGGGGTTGCTACACCAACGGTGGAAGGCTTGAAGGCGGACATCGAGAAGAATTTGCAACGAGAGGTGAAATCTCGCTTGCTCAGCAAAAACAAACAAGTTGTTTTGGACGCCTTGGTGTCCAAATCGGAATTGGATTTGCCCAAGTCGATCGTCCAGTCCGAGCTCGATCGAATGGTGGAGCGCGCCAGAGCGGATTTGAAGCAACGGGGCATCAAGGACGCCGACAAGGCGCCCATTCCAGAGGATCTCTTTAGGCCACAAGCCGAGAGCCGTGTTCGCTTGGGCTTGGTGGTCTCTGAGCTGGTGAGCTCCAACGACTTGTATGCCAAGCCTGACCAAATCAAAGATCACATTGAGCACTTGGCGTCAAGTTATGAAAAGCCTGAAGATGTGAGCCGTTGGTATTACAGCAATCAACAAAATTTGGCTGAAGTTGAGGCCTTGGTGGTTGAAGAAAATGTGACCCAATACGTGCTCTCTCAAGTCAAAGTCAAAGAGAAAATCGTCACTTTTGAAGAATTGATGGGGCAAGCTTAAAGAGCTTGCATGGCAAATATTTTAGGAAAGATGAACACATGAGCAACTTAGATATCCAAGCCCTTGGGATGGTCCCCATGGTGATCGAGCAATCGGGTCGTGGTGAGAGGTCTTATGACATTTACTCTCGCTTGCTCAAAGAGCGGGTGATTTTTTTGGTCGGTCCTGTCAACGATCAGACGGCCAATTTGGTGGTTGCTCAGTTGCTTTTTTTGGAGAGTGAAAATCCTGACAAGGACATCTCCTTTTACATCAACTCACCCGGTGGTTCGGTCAGCGCTGGCATGGCCATCTTTGACACCATGAATTTCATCAAGCGCGACGTGTCGACCTTGTGCATAGGCATGGCCGCAAGCATGGGTGCGTTTTTGCTGGCTGCAGGCGCCAAAGGCAAGAGGTTTTCTCTGCCCAACTCCAAGGTGATGATCCACCAGCCCTTGGGCGGCACACAGGGACAGGCGACTGAAATTGAGATCCATGCCAGGGAAATTTTGAAGACCCGTGAGCAATTGAACAAGATTTTGGCCGAGCGCACCGGTCAGCCCCTTGAGAAAATTGAGAAAGACACCGAGCGCGATTACTACTTGTCTGCCGAAGAGTCCAAAGATTACGGCTTGGTCGATCAAGTGATCGCCAAAAGGCCCTAAAAGGCGGTTTGGATTGGCTTGAAGGCTCTTTAGAGGCAAAGAAGTTGTCAATTTATGGCTTCTTTCTCTTGTTTTAAGCGCTTGGTGTCCATTGGGCCCTGGCTTTTTAGTTATCATTGACACACCCCTTACTTAAAGAATCTTTCATGGCCGAGAAAAAAGGCACTTCATTTGAAAAAACGCTTTTTTGCTCGTTTTGTGGCAAAAGTCAACACGAGGTCAAGAAGTTAATCGCTGGCCCCTCGGTGTTCATTTGCGATGAGTGCATTGATTTATGCAATGAGATCATCCGAGATGAGCTGCCCAACACGGCACAAAGCCTCAAAGGCGAAAAGGGCGAGTTGCCAACTCCCCATGAGATCAAAAACAATTTGGACCACTACGTCATTGGGCAAGAGGTGGCGAAACGTTCATTGTCGGTGGCTGTTTACAACCACTACAAGCGTTTGAAGCATAAAGAGAAGGCGAAGAAAGAGGATGTTGAGCTGAGCAAGAGCAATATTTTGCTGATCGGCCCCACCGGTTCCGGTAAAACCTTGCTTGCTCAGACCTTGGCCAGAATGCTTGATGTGCCTTTTGTCATGGCCGATGCCACGACCTTGACCGAGGCGGGCTACGTGGGAGAAGATGTTGAAAACATCATTCAAAAGCTTTTGCAGACCTGCAATTACGAAGTCGAACGAGCGCAAAGAGGCATCGTCTACATCGATGAAATTGACAAAATCACAAGAAAGTCTGACAACCCCTCCATCACCAGGGATGTCTCTGGAGAGGGTGTTCAACAAGCCTTGCTCAAACTGATCGAGGGGACCATGGCCTCGGTGCCTCCACAAGGCGGCAGAAAGCACCCCAATCAAGATTTTGTTCAAGTGGACACGACCAACATACTGTTCATTTGCGGCGGGGCCTTTGCGGGCCTTGAAAAAGTCATAGAAAGCCGCACTGAGGCTTCTGGCATAGGTTTTGGTGCAACCGTCAAGAGCAAACTAGAAAGAAGCTTGACACAGGTTTTTAGTGACGTGGAGCCGGAAGACTTGATCAAGTTTGGCTTGATTCCAGAGCTGGTGGGCCGCATGCCCGTGGTTGCCACTCTGAGTGAGTTGAGTGAGGATGCCATGGTTCAAATTTTGACGGAGCCTAAAAACGCCTTGGTCAAGCAATATGCGATGCTCTTGGCCATGGAGGGCGTGGACTTAGAGATTCGCCCGGCAGCTCTTAAAGCGATTGCCAAGAAGGCCTTGGCCAGAAAAACGGGTGCCAGAGGTTTGAGATCCATCCTTGAAATCTCCTTGATTGACACCATGTATGAACTGCCCAATTTGAACAATGTTGAAAAGGTCGTGGTGGACGAGTCCACGATAGAAGATAACAAACCCCCTTTATTGGTTTACCGCGAGGAAGCCAAGAAAGCTTGATGAACAACCCTTGGGAGCGGGGGTCAAAGTTATTTGATCTGTCGCGCCCTTCACTGAAGGAAGTTTGACCATGTCCGGACAAGTTCCCCTGCCTGCCACTCCCTTGGATTTGCCTTTGTTGCCTCTTCGAGATGTGGTGGTGTTTCCCCACATGGTGATCCCGCTCTTTGTGGGACGCCCCAAGAGCATCAAAGCTTTGGAGACGGCGATGTCTCAAGAGCGAAGGATCATGTTGGTCGCGCAAAAAGCGGCGGCCAAGGATGAGCCCTCTGTGGGCGATATGTTCGAGGTTGGTTGCGTGGCCACCATATTGCAGATGCTCAAGCTGCCTGATGGAACCGTCAAGGTGCTGGTAGAAGGTCAGCAGCGTGCAAAAGTCAATTTGATTGAAGACGGTGAGGCCCATTTCAACGCCAACGTCACGCCCATCGAAGCTTCGGAAGTGGCCAATTTAGAGACCGAAATTGAAGCGCTCAGAAGAGCGGTCATGCAGCAGTTTGACCAGTACGTGAAACTCAACAAGAAGATTCCGCCTGAGATCCTCACCTCGATTTCGAGCATTGATGATCCGGGACGCTTGGCCGATACGATTGCGGCGCATTTGCCCTTGAAGCTTGAGAACAAGCAGCTCGTCCTTGATTTGGCGCAAATCAAGCCAAGACTTGAAAACCTCTTTGAGCAACTCGAGCGTGAAGTGGACATCTTGAATGTCGATAAACGCATTCGCGGTCGCGTCAAGCGCCAAATGGAGAAAAACCAGCGCGATTTTTATTTGAACGAGCAAGTCAAAGCGATTCAAAAAGAATTGGGCGAGGGAGAAGAGGGTGCGGACATTGAGGAGATTGAGAAAAAGATCAAGGCCGCAAAAATGCCTGTGGAAGCCAAGAAAAAGGCTGATGCAGAGTTGAAAAAATTAAAGTTGATGTCGCCCATGTCGGCCGAGGCGACTGTGGTCAGGAACTACATAGATGTGTTGGTCAATTTGCCATGGAGTAAGAAAACCAAAATCAAACATGACCTGGCTTTTGCGGAGGGCGTGCTCAATGAAGACCATTATGGGCTAGAGAAAGTCAAGGACCGTATTTTGGAGTATTTGGCGGTCCAGCAACGCGTTGAGAAAGTCAAGGCGCCTATATTGTGCTTGGTGGGCCCACCCGGTGTCGGCAAGACCTCCTTGGGTCAGTCCATTGCAAAAGCGACTGGGCGTAAATATGTCCGAATGGCTTTGGGCGGCATGCGCGATGAGGCTGAAATTCGTGGGCATCGAAGAACCTACATCGGTGCTTTGCCAGGCAAATTGCTGCAAAATTTAAGCAAGGTCAACACCCGTAACCCGCTGTTTTTGCTCGATGAAATCGACAAGCTTGGGAGTGACTTTCGGGGGGATCCATCAAGCGCTTTGCTAGAGGTGCTCGATCCGGAGCAAAATCACACCTTCAATGACCATTATGTGGAGGTCGACTTTGATTTAAGCGATGTGATGTTTGTTGCTACATCGAATTCGATGAACATTCCTCCTGCCTTGCTCGATCGCATGGAAGTGATCCGTTTGTCTGGCTACACAGAGGACGAGAAAACGCACATTGCGATGAAATATTTGCTACCCAAGCAAATGAAAAACAATGGCGTGAAGGACTCCGAACTTGAGGTTCAAGAATCAGCCATCCGTGATGTGGTGAGGTACTTTACCCGTGAAGCGGGCGTGAGGTCCCTGGAGCGTGAGTTGTCAAAGATTTGCCGAAAAGTGGTCAAAGCACTTCAGTTGAAACAAATGAAACCGATGGTGCTGGTCAATGCGGAAAACTTGGATCAGTTTTTGGGTGTGAGGAAGTTCAATTATGGTCGGGCTGAGACACAAGACCAAGTGGGTCAAGTGATGGGCTTGGCCTGGACTGAGGTGGGGGGAGATTTGCTGACCATAGAAGCGGCGATCATGCCCGGAAAAGGCAACATCACCAGAACGGGCTCCTTGGGTGACGTGATGAAAGAGTCGGTTGAGGCCGCGCGTACCGTTGTGAGATCGCGCTCAAAGCGTTTAGGCATCAAGGATGAGATGTTTGAGAAAAAGGACATCCACATCCACGTGCCTGACGGTGCAACACCCAAAGATGGACCCAGTGCGGGTGCTGCAATGACCACAGCCTTGGTCTCTGCATTGACTGGAATACCTATCCGCGGTGATGTTGCGATGACTGGAGAAATCACATTAAGGGGAGAGGTCACTGAAATTGGTGGGTTGAAAGAGAAGCTCTTGGCAGCCCTTAGGGGCGGCATCAAGACGGTTTTGATTCCGGAAGAAAATGTCAAAGATTTGCAAGAAATTCCTGAGAATGTAAAAAATGGTTTAGAAATTGTGCCTGTCAGGTGGATTGATAAAGTTCTTGAGTTGGCCTTGATCCGCTTGCCTGAAGCTTTGCCAGAGGAGGAAGTGGTTCCAACCCCTGTCGCCTCAGATCCTCAGGCGCCAGTTGTTGCTGTGAAACACTGAAGGTAACTTTTGGAGTTTTCAATTGAAGATGAGGACAATTAAAAACATTCAGTTTCAACTGGACAAAATGATTTAAAGTAAGATATAATTTGTATCCACGCGGGAATAGCTCAGTTGGTAGAGCGCAACCTTGCCAAGGTTGAGGTCGCGAGTTCGAGCCTCGTTTCCCGCTCCAGGTGATTAAAAATGGAAGCTTATCGCTTCCTTTTTTTTGCCACAGAAGTTTGGCGCGGTAGCAAAGCGGTTATGCACCGGATTGCAAATCCGTGTAGGTCGGTTCGACTCCGGCCCGCGCCTCCATTAAACACTCATTGCACACGCAACACGCACAAATGCATGTTGCATGTGCACTTGTCTGCACAAAATGTGGCTCTACCCAATTAACGGGGGATGGGCATTTATCAAACACGGTTGAATACTCCATTCCAACCACAGTGCGCCAAGACACGCAGTCTGTAATTCTCGAAATTTCTAAACCCATACGCTCGTCTAGACATCATCTCCATTTTAGTATGGAAGCCTTCGGTGATGCCGTTTGACTTTGAGAAGCGCCACATTCGAACGATGCCAATCGGTTACCACCGCTTTATAACTTGCTTTAACGGATTTCCAGATGTTCGACTGAACCTGTCTTGATTATCTTGGCAATATTTGTCATAACTTTTTCTTCCATACCTTTGAAACCATGTTGGGTGTGTGCTTGGCAAGCACCTCCGTAATAACCTGAACCACCGTAAACAGTAATCAGTGGCGCTTCAATCTTGGCGGCAACATTTTTGGCAGTCGAATATCTCGTTATGCTGCAAGGATCATCGGCATGGTGAACAAAGAATTGCGGAGTTTCAGATTTTGTAATCGCTTCAGGGTACTTCACAACCATGTCAACTACTCCTGCAGTGTGAACAACTCCCGAAAAGTAGTTGTTTGAATATTTTGTAATGGCAGCAGAGGTAAAGTACCCTCTGCTGGTTGAAAGCACCCAAACCTGCTTAATTGCGGAAAAACTACTTTTTGCCAAATCCACTAGAGGGCGAATATCCTTGAAACGCTGTTCGGACATTTGGTAAGCATCGTCACATGAAGTTGAAAAATCTGACCTGCAATCAACCACTAAAGTTGCGATATCTTCATCGAGCAAGCGAAGTCTTTCCCTTACTACAAAGCTCCCTTCCTGCTGGATCATTACCTTACTGGTGAAATAGTTGACGGTGGCTCTTGCAAGAACGGGGTTTCCGGGAATGATCGCAATCAAAATACTTGGTTGTTTTGAATTGGCAAGATAAGAAATAACTCCAGACTGCTTTGATCCATTGCTGGCATCCACAGTCAAGATTTTTTCAACTGGCGGCTGACTCACATTTTGAGCAACTGCTAAACCCGTTGAAAATTCAAACAACAAAAGAAATATTTTGATAAATTTCATGCTAATTCTCAAAAAATGACGGTATTTTCGATTCTAGGGATCTAATTTGCAAGTTAAGTTTGGGAACCGAAGACGGGCCGTAGCTCGGTTGCTAATGGCCGATTTGAATGGTTTAGGATTTTTATTCAGAATGGCGACTTAAAAAATCATCAATCACTTTTGAGACTTGTTCTTCTGAGCCAAAATACATGTGATACCCACCGTAGCAGGGATTAGGATACAGTGGATCAGGCGAACCTCCAGAGGCAATGAAATACTCAGTTTTGGTATTTCCGTTTAGCTTTAACTTTTCAAATAGATTTCGCGAGTACGATTCACTAATGTAATTCGTGCATCCTTCTTTTTCATGACCTAGAAAAAGCACGGGTATTTTGGTTGAGGAAGGGAAGGTTGAACCATCCGCGCCACTGGAAAAAACCAAGCCTTTGACGTCAACTTCTTTCTTTTCCTTTTCGAGCCACTTTAGGTATTCGGTTGCGCTTGCTGCACCGTTGCTATGCCCCATTATCCATACAGGTTTATTAGAGAGTTTTGCATAGTAGTTAACAACACTATGTATTCGTACCAAATGATCAGTCCATCCTCTCGGAAACGGGTAGATTGAATTTCCTTGATTCAATTTAACTGGATTGTCAAAGATTACTACATCTGTAGAACCTGAAGTTTTATCAGATTCGCTTAGACGCTTTAAAAATAGGTTAAATGAATATTCTTTAAAGTATCTAGAATTAGTCCATCCAGGTTTTACGCCAACACTTCCGTCTCCACCTGGAATAAAGATAAGAGTCCTAGCCGATTGATTGGAGCGGTAAACATAGGTTAAGGTTGGCGCAGAAGAAATAAAGAATCCGTCTGAGATTTGATTGACTGATATTATTTCTGCAAATGAACAGGTTGGAACAAAAGTTATTCCTATTAAAGTTTTACAAAGAAACTTTGCAAAATGTTTTATCTTGAGCATTTTTATAAACCTTTACTACGTAGTGAGATCATCTGAATTTCACAATAGTTTACTTTACGCTAATAGTTTTTCATACAAACCCATACATCCTGTACGCACCAAAGATTTGCCAGTGGCTTTTTTATATATCAGTTAAACTTCGTATACACCAATAAACTGTATTCTCTGTTGCATCAACTAACAAGAGACTACCCACCATAACAAATACCATGGTTCTACACAATATCAAAAGACTTTACTAAGGTTCTAGCTCACACCTCTTCCACAAGGACTTAAGTTATTTTTTTATAATTAAATTTTCAATTAAACTTAACTCTGATCAAGTCTCGATTCAGACTTCTACATTTAGAAATAAATACAAAATAAAATATGCTCACGCCTGCCTTTGAAGAACTCAATCGCCTTGCCAGTGAAAGCGGCCATGACACTTATGCAGATCCTCATTCAGGCTATCAAGTGTTAACCAGCGATGCCCTACGTCGCCAAGGTAAGTGCTGTGGTAACTCTTGCCGTCATTGCCCGTATGGACATATTAATGTCAAAGCTACTCAAAACCCTATGTTAGAAATAACCAAGCCTGTGTTGATGAATTGGGCTCCTATAGAGGGTGACGTAGATATTCTTTTTTGGTCTGGAGGCAAAGATAGCTTCTTAACACTCATGCATTTGATAGAAGAAAAAAGAAATCCTATTTTGCTCACCAGCTTTGGCGCCCACACAGGTCGAGTTTCAATTCAAGACATTCACATCAAGAATATTGCAACGCAAGCTGAGTTCTTTAAGCTACCCCTATGCATGGTTCCGCTTTATCCAAACACTGACTACAAAACGAGCATCGTTGGCGCTCTTCAGATGATTCATGATAGAGCTTGTATAACTATTGAAAGATTAGTTTTTGGTGATTTGCATTTGAAGGACATTCGCCAATGGCGAGTTGATACTTGGCCTGGATACGAAGTATCTACCCCCCTTTTTGATGTTCCTTACAAAGAACTTCTTGAGAGGCTATGGAATTATTCAAACAAAATGAATCTCTCCATCACCCTATCAACAGATATAAAAATTTCAAATGGAATCCTGAAGACTGGAACTTCGTACACTCCAGAGTTGATTTTGGATCTGGAAAAAGAAAATATCGATGCCATGCTTGAAAATGGTGAAGGACATACGTTGGTATTTCCATCAAATTGGACACCTTACAAGGACACTTGTTTGTAATTGCGATATCTTCTTTACCCTAGGAACCGTACCTTTATTTTCATACATTTCCAACAGTGCTCACGCACGCAACATGCCAGCACTTTATTCAAACATTCTCACTCATCAACACTTTTTATTTTTATGATGACAGGATATAAAAACATGTATCTCCTGCCCCTTCACTATTTATATTTATCTATGTCCCATAGATAATTTTTGAAATTTAACTGGAGTCCTGACCAATTCCAGTCAAGATCAGATGGAATCTTCCTTAAGTCACCAATAACTTTATTCATCTGTTCGCGATAATCATGTTGATGATGCTATTTTTAGAATTTTTTATTTTAAAAAAATCAATAACTAAATATTTTTACAAATTACTTTCGTTACTCAATTACTTGCGTTGTTTTCATTACGCGATTACTTATGTTTTTCATTACAAGCTTACTACCACTACCCCAACATACAGCTAATTACATGTAAATCACTAAAGGATTTTTCGATTATTGAATACATTACTTTCTTAATATTTAATTTAATGAGATTGAAATTATGCCCTCAATATCAAATCTATCTGCAGGACTCAAGCTCTCCTCTAGCGGGAATGCTAATGCTATCGGAAAAATATATTTAGGTGGTAATCCAATTTTTAATTCCGTATACACAGCCACTGGTTTTACTAATGCACTGAATACCACCAACGGGGCTGGAACAGCTGGGACTGGAACTGGGCAAGCAGCTGTTTTCACAGTCAACCCCTCTGCACAAGCCGGCGGTACGATTGGGACAATTGTTGACGGGGTGGCATTACAGTTATACGTAGAATATAACTTGCTCGGTCAGTTTAGATTTAATGTTCTTCCCTCTGGCGTTGTTGCTCAGTCTAGTACTGGACTTACCACCCCATCAGTATCTTCTGCTTGGTATCCAGTGGGTACAGAGCACACTGTCGGAGTGAGTTATAACAATGCTGGTTATATAACGATGGTTGTAGATGGAGACTTTGCGGCTTCAACAACTCTATCGACTGTCTCGACCGACCCAGTCAATATCACTCAGATGGTAAACACAACCGTGGGTAAGGGTCTCACAATCGGAGGCTTGTACGGTTTCAATGGATTTATAGACCAGGTGATTAATTTTAGGGGACCACTGTCACCAACAGAATTAGCAGCTATAACTCAAGATCCCTCTGGCGTAGCAGGTTCACTTTACGGTACGATCACTCCATTTACCACCGGTCATATTGAAACCGCAATCGGATTAAGAGGTGCTGGTGCAGACCTTCCTGTTATCTCAGTAATTACAAGTAGAACCCTTGGTAACATCCCTTTTCTAGAGACTGCAGCCCCTGCGACTGTTACTGCAACCACAATAGGTTCAACTTCACTAACCACATCTAGTAATATTACGAGCTTTGCAGCAGCTAATATCGCTGGACTTGGTGCAGTATCAGCAGGTGAGATAAGACCAGGAGACTATATTACTGGACCTGGTATTCCAGAAGGTGATTTTGTTTCGCAGGTTACTGGTCTTAATACTATCGTTTTGCGAACACCTACCAATGCCGCTATAAGCGCTGGTTCAGCAATTAGTATTTATCATGCACAAGCTGTTGCACGTCAAGAAATAGCAACTAGCACATCTCCAAGCACTTTACCTAGCGGTAGTACTGTACCTACAGCGATGCAGTTAGGATTTACTAATAATTCACCATCTGGTCTGAATACCGGTGACATTGTATTGAGGCTTGACTCAATTGCTGGAGTCAGGGGCGGCGATTTGGTCGCAGGTGGAGGATTACCAGGAGGGTATACAGTTTATACGACTGGAATCTTAGGATCCACAGACTCTGTCATTATTACCCCCGGTGGTTCAGTTGCTACAACACCGGTAAATGCTGGCGTACCTATTTATTTCGTGAATCCCAACTCAAGGGATGCCCAAAGTATCAACATTACTTCCAATAACACGGCTACAGGCTCTGTCGGCTATGTTGCAGGGGATCAGATTCTAATCACGGCAGCATCCGGTCCCAATGGAGCAACAGTCACAAGAACCTATTCTGTTCAATCAAGTGATATTCTGTCTTCGCCAGCACTTACTAACACAAAAATTGCTAGCTCAATCGTTGCCCTAAATCCAACGATTGGTTTGTATGCACTTGCTCAAAACGCTGGAGCGCTTTCAAATCAAATTGTGATGGCACCCATGCTTTCTACGGGACCCACATTTGACACAAGTACCGCTTATCTAGCTGGCGTTGGCACTGATGCTACTTTGTCTACATCTCTTTCCAATAACAATTTTAAATTACCACAAATCATTGTTAAAAGCCTCAATTCGGCTCAAGTCAATGAAAACAATGTTTTGGATGCGTTGAATTTCTCAAGCATTTCAGCCGGAACATTGGCTTCCTCATCTTTTCAAAGTATTTCTTCTGCTTTCAATACAGCAACGCTTCAAAATAGTGCGGGTTCACAACTGTCTACAAACACTGGTGCAATTAACCCAGGATCTCTGACCTACTCTGGAAATGCAAGTGTTTTAAATGCAGTTACTGCAAAACCAGTTATCAAGGGCCCTATCTACGCTGAGCTGTCTAATTTTTCAATTACTGGAACAACTGGAACGGGAGTTTATGATTTATTCATAAATTCTAGTTATGTAAAAAATGGGACGTTGAACTCATTGGGTTTCATTGTCAACCCATCTATATATGCGCCTTCTGGAACAATTGTGAGTTTGGTGCCGACTGTTAATAATTTAATAACCATAAACAATGGGACTCTTGGAAATTCTAATTCACTCAATGGATCAGTTTCTAGCTTACAACCCTCTGGAACAGGATCACTTTATCAATCCAATTTAATTGACGGCTCCATGAATTTTCAATGGGTCTCAACATCAGGAGTTTCAGATTTCTCGAAACCAGTGGCTCGATTGACTGTTTTAAATGCAGAGTCCTCTCAGTCTTCATTTGCTTCAATGATCAATAGAATTTCAATTAACAATGGATACATAATGGATACAACAAATCCAACGTTATCTTTGGTTGAGTCTCTTGATTTACCAAGCCAAATTTATTCGATTAAAGGAACTGTTTACCAGCAATACAATAAAGGAACATCCTCACCTGATCTTAGTTTTAATGCTACAGCGGCCACTGCAGGTCAGCAGGTCATTATTCCTGGCACGGACATGACTTATGTTGTTAAAAATGCACCCGCGAATATTAATTTGAACTTGCAGCCTGTTACAACACCTGTGACCGTTGCTTCGCCCAATCCCGTAGTTAAGATTGATGTGGTTGACACACTTTTAGCACCTGGTACAAATACATTCTCCTACAACATCAATGTGCCCTCAAATGCCTCCAATGTGTCTTTCACACCTGGACCTGGAGTTTCTGGAGTCAATGTTGTCAATAATGGGGGATTTTTGACCGTCTCGGGTACGTATGGTGGAACAGTGATAACAACCACAACAAGTGGAACACCACCTGTTACAACTACAGTTACGGCTCCAGCAGTGTTGCAAAATACAAGCACACCAACTCTTGGTACCCTGACTGCAACACTGAGCAACATGATGACTTCGGTCAATGGTGTTGTGTCGGGCGGCGGAACTGTAGGCTCGACAACCAATCTTTCCAAAGGTGCACAGTTCTCTGTAGACTCCGCTCTTCTAAATGGAGCTCCTGCAACTGCTCAGTCCCTATATTTTGGTGCGGCAGAAACAAATGCGAATGGAGCTTACACTTTAAGCAACTTGCCATTGGGTCAGTTAACTTTGAGTGTTTACAACAATACTTCTCAAGCTGCATCGAAAGTTGGTAATATTTCTCTTAACGATGCGATGAGTGCCTTGACGATGGCTGCTGGCAAGGGTGTGGTTACATCAACGGCTGTTGGTACAGCTTCTAATTTAGATGTGTCAGACTTCGTAGCGGCTGATTTTAACAGAGATGGCAAGGTCACTGCAGCAGACTCTTTGGCTATTTTGCAGTATTTTGTTAATTATTCAAATTTGAACAGCGCACCACTTTCTTACTCCTATTTTCCTTCATCACAACAAGGATTTATAGGTGCTGGCAAAGTAGGTGTTGTCAACGCAGTTGCTCCCGCTTTTTCTGTCATTTCAACCAACATCAACACCATCAATTCGACGATCTTGAGTATTGGTGGTCAACAAACTTTAGATATTGTTGGTGTGTTACAGGGTGATGTTATCTAAATATTATCTTTTAAAGTTAAAACCATTTATTTATTAAGAGAATTACCTAACTTGATAGGATATGGGAAATTCTTTCTATTGCTTAATGATTTTTGCAGAAACCGCTACAGATTCCCATTTTTTTAACTCTGCCTCAACAAAATTCGCAAACTCGGTTTGATCTAAATTTCCAGGCGTAACCCCTAGTTTAAAAAATTTATCTTTCATCTCCTCAGATGCCAAAGCAGCTCTAAATTCGCTGCTTAAGCGATCAACGGCAAGCTGTGAAAG
>Ga0114960_10000723_pt1 | contig 27515 bp, 22 predicted proteins | sample C_130625_MF_Meta_FD_92637 | JGI IMG/M metagenome (GOLD analysis project Ga0114960, IMG submission 92637) | Freshwater microbial communities from Lake Croche, Canada to study carbon cycling - C_130625_MF_MetaG | ecosystem: Environmental > Aquatic > Freshwater > Lake | place: Lake Croche, Canada... | reverse complement strand
GGTACCGCAGTTCGAGTACCAGCACAATATAGTGATACAGTAGTACAAATACCTTATGGATATACTTTTGTTAATAATACTGTTGTAGTTGATTTTATTTTAAGCTACGGTGCTTATCTTGAAAAGCAAGGGTTAATTTTCAATGATTATGAAAATGGTTACAAACTTGACTGGACACAAATGGCCACAGAGTTTTTATACTACAGTCAACAAGGATGGACGCCTGGCACTATTATCAATTTAAATCCGTGTGCTACTACACTCAAGGCATTCCGTGCTGGATCAGTAGTTGATACTATTATCAGCACCAGCCCAGAACAACTTTTACTTGATCAAAATCGCACCACTCTTCCTACTAGAGATTTGATTGTACAACGTGATGGTGATGCATTTAGTGTGACTAGTGCAAGCAATCAATCTATATCATATTTGCATTTGAAATTTACCAGTTATGAAACTATGATGGTCCTGGACAATGTCAGCATATTCCAAGATCTTGTGTACGATCCTGCTACCTCAGCAAGACAAAGTCGTATCCGTATAGTTGCAGCTACGTCCAATGAGTGGAATGGTGTGTTAGATGCACAAGGCTTTATACTTAATAATAACAGTAATGTCAAAGAATGGTTGCCAAACAAAAAATACACCAAAGGCGAAATTGTAATTTATAAAAACAACTATTGGTCAGCACAAACTATTGTACAACCCAAAGTAGAATTTGATTACAATGACTGGGTCAAGAGTGACTACACTAAAATACAAGGTGGTCTGTTGCCCAACTTGGCCAACAAAGCCAATCAATTGGCCAACAGCTACGACACACAACAAGCCAATCTTGAAAGCGACAACGATTTATTAAGTTTTGGACTTATAGGTTTCCGCCCACGCCAGTATATGACTGATTTGAACCTAGACGATATCAGTCAAGTAAATCTTTATCAACAATTCTTGCCTACCAAAGGTACACTACGATCTGCACAATTGTTTACTCGTGCAGACCTGGGCAAAGAAACTGGTGATTATGAAATTTTTGAAAACTGGGGTGTATTGGTTGGAACATACGGAGCCAATGCTAACCGCAGTTTCTTTGAACTAAGATTAAATGAAGCCTACTTAAGATCAGATCCTTGCACTGTGCAGGTAATCAATCCTGGCGAAACCAGTCAGGCCAATCAAACTATTTTATTAGATGATGTATGGCGTGAAAGTTATAAACTAACCAGCCCTGATATTTTACCAACCACGTATACAACCAACCGCGATACTGCATTGCCTAGTGCTGGATATGTAAATCTCAATGATGTAGACCTAACAGTGTTTAGTCTTGATGACCCAACAAGCATTGCCGCAAACATCAACGACATTGGAGTTGGTACTACTATTTGGGCCGCCAAATCTAACAGCTATGATTGGGACGTATATAGATGTAGTCGTGTACCAGGGCAATTAATACTAGTCACCGATAATTTAAATGGCACCAGCATTGCACAATTTTCTCAACCACACGGATTATCTATAGGCGATCTTGTAGTTTTCCGTTATTTTAATGCCAATGTAAACGGTGTGTATCGTGTGCTGGCCGTACCGGGCATTTCATCTATAACAGTTGCCTTTAACTTTGGAAGCTCCAACCAAACCAGCTTAATAGGTAGTGGATTGGTATTTTATCTACAGACCATGCGTGTGTCACAAGCTAGTGACGTAGCATCATTGCCATATTCTAATTCTTTAATTTCTGGTGCCAAAGCGTATGTTGATGACAACGGCTCAGGACACTGGGAAGTATTAGAAAAACAAAATCCATTCACTGGGTTTGATGAGTTCTCTCCAGATCCATTGGTATACAATTCACAATATGGCGTAAGTGTGACTCAACCATTAAATTTATCTGCTGCTTTGGTAGGCAGTCCGGGCACCGGAACAGATGCCGGTGCAGTATATTCCTATATCCGAGATACCACTAACAATCTATATCTGCAAGATATACAATTAGAATTAACTGCCGCCAATGTAACTGGATACGGTAATGCAGTTAAATTTGGACAAAATACTTGGGCGGTGGCTGGGGCCAGTGCCAGTAGAAATAACACAGGCTATGCTGCTACCATATACCGAGCACCAGTCACCGGCGGATACAGTACAACACAATTATTAATTGCACCAGATCAAAATTTTGGTGCAGCAAGATTTGGCTATGCCGTAACAATAAGCCAAGATGAACGTTGGATGTATGTATCGGCACCATATGCTGATGCTGGGGGCAGAGTTTATGCCTATGGTCGAGTTGATGTAGAAGAACAATATGTGACTTACCAAACCAACGGAATCACAACTTCATTTAATTGGTCTGATTCTTTGGTGATTGATTATACTCAACCAGATCAGTTAACAGTAAGTCTTAACAATGAATTGCTTTACGAATTTACAGATTATGCAGTAAATCAAAACAATATAGTTTTTTCAGTACCACCACCACCTGGGCAACGCTTGGCTATAACTCGCCGCCAAGCAGTTCAGTTGGATTCTGCAACTTATTTTGAGGTTGAACAAAATTCAACCACCGGCAGCGGACTTGATGCAAAATTCACAGTTGATGTCACACGAGGAGTTTACACTGTTACAATAACCGATGGTGGATTAAATTATGTAGTGGGCAACCAGTTGACCATTCTAGGAACACAAATTGGTGGTGTTGCTCCTGCTAATAATTTGGTAATTACAGTAACCGCTCAGACTGGTGGATCCATAACAGAATTTACCTTTACTGGATCTGGTATTAGTAATACCGCAGTATTTTCATTAAGTCCGTATCTGTACACAGTTTTGGACATCTACTCATTTGTAGTCACAATAGATGGCGTGTTACAACGCCCACACATTGATTACGAATTCAACGAAGACAGTACAGCAACCACAGCAGATTTACGTTTACTTACAAATCCGCCAGCCGGAGCCAACATTTATGTGGTTTCAAATACTTACTGGCAATATTGCGATACAATTTCTGTTCCTGGTCTTGCCAATGATTCACGATTTGGTGTTAGCCTAGCTACCGCAACCAATGGTGCTCAGGTACTAGTTGGTTGCAACAGAGATTCTGCAATTGATGCCAATGGAAGAACTATTGCACATGCTGGCTCTGTATATGCGTTTGACCGTAGCATACTAAATTACTTGATTGACAATGTTGATACGGTAACTTACAGTATGCCAGGATCAGTAACTGGCCCAGTATCTGTTGCATTAAACAATCAATTTTTAAACGTTTACGAATTTACAGATACCAACGGACTTACGACAATTCAATTCATTAATGGCCAAGTAAATGTTAATCTCTATACCAATGAAATTACATTACTTGACAATTTAACAGTAACAGTGGGCGATGTATTAAGCGTTTCAACTAATCAATTCAGTCAAATTCAAAAGATTACTGCCAACGCACCATTGGACGAAACAGCATTTGGCCAGGCGATTGACCTTTGTCCAACCAATTGTAGTCTTTATGTTGGTGCACCGTTGGACAGCTCAGTTCTTCCACAAGCTGGTAGCGTACAAAGAAATGTAAATCAAAGTCGGGTATATGGTGTTACAACCAGTACCGTAGCCAATCCTTCTTTAACTGCTGGCGATACTATACGAATTAACAATTATGAAGTAACAGTTCCGGTTGTTCCCAACAATAACATTGAAGGGTTAATATCTGCTATTAATGCCGCAGGAATACCTAATGTAGTAGCCACAATGGCTGCCAATGCAGAATTTGTTGGTGATGGTGCAACTAAAGTATTTGATATAGGAACCCTTTATTCAGCTGCTGATAGTTATACTACAGTGGTATATGTTAACAATACATTGCAAAATTATGGATCTGATTACATCTACAACAACACCACACAACAAATATTCTTTGTGTTGGCACCTATTACCGGAGCAGTAGTTACTGTAGTGTCAGGACGCATGACATTAAACGTAAAAAATACAGAATCTGCTACAGCTTTTAATAAACTTACAGTATTGCCTGGAGTAATTGGATCTGCATTTGATGATCTTGGATGGAATACTTTTGTTTACGCACAAACAATTGTCAGCCCAAGCACATCTGATTTTGCACAATTTGGTAGTGCTTTGAGCATTGATTCTAGTAATGTTAACCTGGTAGTTGGAGCACCCAACGGCAATGTTTACCAACCTGAAATCTTTGACGGCGGTGAAACTTATTTTGACGATCGTAGCACCACATTCTTCCACCCAATCAACAACAGTGGCGTAGTTTATACCTACGATTATCTACCAAGCTCAACCTCATCAGTGACAAATCCTGGCAAATTTGTATTTGGTCAGCAGATTTACGCAGAAGAGTTAATGCCCAATGATCAATTTGGTATTGCAGTAAACTTTACCAGCGGTCGACTCATGGTGGGTGTCCCGGGCAACGACCTTGGCGATAGCACAACAAATTATGGTCGTGTCAATGTGTTTAATAATCCAGATCGCAAATTGGCCTGGACAGTAATACACGAACAACAACCAGTGGTTGATGTTGATCTGCTTAATGGCGTGTACATGTATGATAAATTAACATCGTCGACCCAGACATACTTTGATTTTATTGATCCGTTGCAAGGAAAAATTCTTGGTGCCGCTCGCAGAAACTTAGATTATATTGGTGCGGTAGATCCAGCCAGTTACAACACTGGTTCAATTCATAACAACGGCAACAGTTGGGGATCTGAACATGTAGGTCAAATGTGGTGGGATACTGACACAGTAAGATTTATTGATCCAAATCAAGACGACATTGTATACGCAAGCCGTCGCTGGAGTCAAACCTTTCCAGGCAGTCGAGTTGACATTTATCAATGGGTAGCCAGTGATGTTCCACCTCTTAGCTACACCGGTGTTGGTACTCCATTAAGTACTACAAGTTACACTGTGAGGAGCAGTTTAAATCAAGAAAATGTGTTTACCACCACGTACTATTACTGGGTACGAGGAATCACAACCATCAGTACCGGTGCTGGAAAAACTCTTAGTGCTGTAGGTGTTTCTCGATATATTGAAAATCCACGCAACAGTGGTATCCCCTACATTGCTGCTCTTAATGCCAGCACAGTGGCCATTTATAACGGACTCGAATACATATCAGCGGCAGACACAATACTGCACATAGATTATGATCGACAATTAACCGACGCAAATATTCACACAGAGTATGAATTTATTGCACAAAATAAACCAGACGCATTCTTGAGTGCTACATTATATCGTAAATTACAAGATAGTTTCTGCGGTGCCGACACCGCTGGTGCTGTAGTTCCGGATCCGTTCTTGAGCCCAGCTGAACGCTATGGTGTACAATTCCGTCCACGTCAAAGTATGTTTATTGATCGCTTCATGGCCTTGGAAAATTATCTAGGTCGTGCCAACAACGTATTGAAACAGTTTCCTATTATTGAAAGTAGAAAATTAAGTTTACTAAACAGCTCCGAGCCACAGCCAACATCAACTGTTGATGGTGTTGTAGTTTGGAATAAACGTGTGGCCAATCTTGAAGAACTCAGCTATCAAAACTTAAACAGTGTCCCATTGGGATATCTATATCTAGTAGAATCTACTAGCACACAAAATGGTTTGTGGACCATATACGAAGTAGCAATCTCAGATGTTGTTTCTACAGAAAGAACAGTTAATTTAGTTCGCGTTCAAAATTATGATACAAGACTGTATTGGGATCATATTGATTGGTACTTGCCTGGATACAATAGTACTGTCCAGCCAATAGCAGAAGTACCAGTATATTCAGCCCTAGATACTTTGTCTCTACAAGCGGCTCCAGTGGGTAGTAGCGTTAAGGTTACTGCCAACGCACAAGGAAAATTTGAAATTTATCTAAGAACCGACCTTGGCTGGGAACGTGCAGGCCTTCAAGATGGTACCATACAGTTTAAAGAAGAATTATGGAACTATTCAGCTGGCAACTTTGGGTTTGGTGTTGAGGTATTTGATGCTCAGTACTTTGATCAAGAACCAGTGATTGAGACTAGAAAAATTATTCAAGCAATCAATGAAGAATTATTCATTGATGACCTGGCTATTGAACGTAATCGTGCATTGATGTTGGTGTTTAATTTTATCTACAGTGAATTCACCACTCCAAGTTGGTTGGTTAAAAACAGCTTTATTGATGTGTTCCACAAGATTCGTTCGCTGTTGCCGTATCAAACTTATTTGCAAGACAATCAAACATTTGTGTTGGATTATATCCAAGAAGTCAAACCTTACCATGTGCAAATCAGAGAGTTTAATCTTGCTTACAACGGACAAGACGATTATCCTGGATCGCTAACAGACTTTGATGTTCCAGCATATTGGAATTCTGCGTTGGCACAGCCACAGTTTATAAGTCCAGTGCTACAAGATGATACTGCTGGACATCCATATACCCTGTCAGACAGCGTGGTTAAAAATACAATCAGTGATGCGGGTCCTAATGCTGAAATATGGACTATGGATCCTTGGAAACAATGGTATAACAATTATTTGTTAAGCATTCAAAGTGTAACTATTGTGGATGGCGGTGCTGGATATACTGTTGCTCCAGAAGTAATAGTCACTGGCGAGTGTGTTGAACAAGCAACAATGACAGCGGTGATTAACAGTGCTGGCAAAGTAGTATCAATCACAGTTGATAATCCTGGATCTGGTTATATTAGTACAGCATTAATATCATTTGCCGGCGGTAATGGCGTTGGAGTGCGAGCTGTTGCTGTTATGGGCAATGACTTGATCCGCAGTATTAAAACAACTATCAAGTACGATAGATATCAATATGTAAGTACCATTTACGAATGGCAACCCAATGTTAACTACGATAATGGTACACAAGTTAGATATGCCAATCGAGTTTGGGAAGCAGACAGCGGCGATAGTACTGGTGTAGAAAGTGCTACATTTGATCCTGCACAATGGACCTTAGTACCAGCTGACACACTTAGTGGTGTAGATCGTACCATGGGATTCTACACACCTACAGCCAACGAGCTCGGTCTAAGTTTGCCATTGTTAATTGACGGTATTGATTATCCTGGAGTACAAGTTGATGCACCAGACTTCAATCAAAACACCGGCTTTGATGTTGGCAATTACGACATTAGCCCGTTTGATAATATTTCGTATGGCCCAGAAGGACTTCCTACTTACGATCCAGGCATACTTGATGCCATCTATGAAAGCAATTATTTAGACCCTTATCTAGGAACAAACCCTGCACCAGCATACAATGGTGCACCACCAAATCAACCTGATGCTGTGGTTGTGGATGGCGGAGCCTATATTGATGTATTCAGTAGTCATGCACCAGAAGAATTAATTCCAGGTGCTGAATTTGATACTTTGGACATGAGAATTTATACTCGTCCTGGTGCAGATTGGCTAGGCAACGGTCACGGATTCCCGGAAAAAATTAGTAACTTTGTATTTGATCCAGCCGATACTGTGTTAAGTTTTGCTGGACTCTTAGATTATCCTGTGCAGATTATAGTTTATAATCAAACTCTTGGCACACAATTAACATTGGATGACAACTATACAGTTGATTGGACCGATCAAACTGTAACAATTCTATCATCAGTTAGTGCTGGAAACATTGTTACAGTTGAAGTATATGGATTGGGTGGTGGTAACCAGCTTTACCAACAGACCTACAATGGTGCTGATGTTGGTGAGTACATCACAGTGCCCGTGGCCTACAACCAAATTCAAGAATTTGCTATTTTTGTCAATGGTGTATTAACTACTGATTATACCTATGCTACCGCAGGATTTAACTCTACTCGTATTCGTTTTGGAACAGTATACAATGTCACCGACTTTATAAGTTTATTTGCTATTGGACCCACCACCGTTAATGGAGTAACAACAAATTATAGTTGGAGTACCCCACAGACTCAAACCTTTGCCGGCGTGACTGGCGTACTGGCTTACAATTTAGATAACAGTTTAGAGTACACCAATCCTGACAATTTGATTGTAACTGTAAACGGAGTTCGTGCAAGAACTTCTGCAGGAATTGAGTGGTACGGTGATGGCTCCACTGAATATCTATTACCAGAACGTTTAGGATTTAGTCAAAGCCTAATTGCCGATAATCAAGTTGACGTGTATCTTAATGACATTCCTCAGACGCTTGGTGTTGATTTTGCAGTCGAGCCCTACAACGGATATCCACGTCGCGTGGTGTTTGCTCAAGAGCCAGCAATAGGAACTAGAATTTTAATTTGTGTAAACGCAGGAACACAGTGTTATGTTAATGGCGATCAGCTTTTGTTTGTTGAAGGTAGTGGTCTTGTACCAAACAATGGCGACAGTATTTCTGTTACAACGTGGAATGACACACGTCAACAAAACATTTTGACCAAAGTTATTGTTGGCCCAATCACCACAGGTGCAACAGTGGTACAACCATATGATTCCACTGACTTTGATAGCCCAGCTGTGCTTGACCCGTTTGAAACTGCTCCAGGATTGTTTGACTACAGTGCCGGAACTGAAATTACCGTAAATGACATACAATTAGGCCGTGTAATTACTGATCCTAGTCGACTTTGGGTAACATTAAACGGTCGTCGACTGTTTGATAACTATGATTTTACCATTGTTGGCGAAGAGTTAATTTTAACTTCTGGAGTCATGCAGGCCGCTGATGTATTGATGATTACAGAAATCACAGACACAGTGGTTCCAGAAGCCATGGCCTTCCGCATATTCCAGGACATGCGTGGAGTACAAGCTACATATCGTATCACACCATCTAGCTCTACAACTTTAACACAGTCGTTGACTATAAACAGCAACGTTGTTCATGTTGACAACGCATCAGCATTGGGCCAACCAGATTTAGCTCTTAACATTTGGGGAGTGCTCATGGTCGACGGCGAGCGTATCATGTACCGCGAAAGAAATACTGTGGACAATACTGTTAGTGGATTGTTACGTGGCACAGCCGGTACTGCTGTTGCAGAGCATAGCACTGGTGCAGTGGTTACTGATCTAGGACGTGGCAATTTGTTGCCAGTACAATTTCAAAATTACATTGTAAGTAACAGCACATTAGCTGACGGAAGTACTGTAACGTTTATAGCTGATGACATTAATTTGCTGTTGGAAGATAGTACCATTAGAGACGAATCTGTAGAAGTTTACGTTGCTGGTATTCGAGTGCAAGCTGGATTTACTATTACTGCGGATAATCCATGCACTGTAACATTTGATACTGCTCCGGTTAACGGAGCAGAAGTGACTATTTTGGTACGCCGTGGAGTAACTTGGTATAATCCTGGTATTGGCGAGCCCAGCGACGGAGTTCCGTTACAAGATACTGTTAATCAGTGCGCACAGTTTTTGAGGGGCCAATAAGCAAGGTAAATACATCATGACGCAAAATACCGCACAATCAGCACCAAACACAACACCTGTTGCTAAACGTCCTAATGAAACTGGAAGTATTAGTGTTGAAGGATTTGTAAAGATATTTGACCCAAACACCAAAGAGAAATTTGTGGAGAAGAGAGCATGATTCAACCAGGTTTAGCTAAAATTGAAGGATTTGTTAAAATTACGGATCCCAACTCTGGCGAAGTTCTAGTGGATAAAAAGAACGCAATTCATTATGAAAACATTAGTATTGCCATGGCACAAACCTTGAGTGATAGAAACTTGGGATACATCTATGAAATGGCCTTTGGTAATGGCGGAAGCAGTGTAGACCCTACTGGTGTTATTACATATTTGCCCCCTAATATCACTGGGCAAAATGCAGACCTGTACAACGAAACCTACGCCAAAGTGGTAGATGACAATGCGGCAGCAGATACAGACCCTGCCAACAACAAAATGGAAGTGCTACACACATCTGGTAAAGTTTATACTGATATTTTGGTAACTTGTTTGTTGGACTATGGCGAACCTGCTGGACAACAAGCCTTTGATAACAGTACTAATTTCAATGGCGAATATGTATTTGATGAATTAGGATTAAAAAGCTGGAATGGTAGTGCCGCAGACCTGCGTTTGATTACCCATGTAATTTTTCACCCAGTACAAAAGAGCTTAAATCGCCAGATACAAATAGACTATACACTGCGTATACAGACTTTAACTAATCTAAGTGCAGCATAAATATGTATAGATTATCTTGCGATAAATATAAAAGGACGGAGTAACATAAATGGCATATACAATTAACTTAACTGACGGTACTATTTTTGCTACCATTCCTGATGGTACAATTAATACATCCAGTTCAATGACCCTGATCGGTAAGAACTACGCTGGCTACGGCGATTTTCTAGATGAAAACTTTATTCACCTATTAGAAAACGGGTCAAACACTACACCCCCAGGTGCACCTTTGGAAGGACAGCTTTGGTGGGATCAGACCAACAGTCTATTAAAAGTATACAACGGCACAACATTCAAAACTATTAGTGCTGCCACTTCAAGTTCTACAGCTCCAACTGGTAACGTAACTGGCGACCTGTGGTATGATACAACCAACCAATTATTGAAAGTATGGACCGGCACCACTTGGCTAACCGTTGGTCCATCAGTTGTGGCAGGTACTGGTGTACAGGCAGCCACATTAACAGACACTGGAAACTTTACACACGACGTTATTGAATTTACTATTGATAATGTTATTCAAATGATCCTAAGCAAGGACACCACAGCGTGAGTCCAAACCCAGCTATCTCTGGATTCAGTCAAGTCAAGCCAGGCCTTAACATGTCTACAGCCAGTGCTACTTGGTTATTCCAAGGCACAGCAACAGATTCACAGTTGCTTGACAGTTTAGACTCCACACAGTTCCTACGCAGTGACGAAAACGACACAACCAGCGGCACACTAGCAGTGTTAAATGACACAGGTTTTGCAGTTGGGGTTGATCAAGATTTGCGACTCAGCGTTTCTGGCACAACAGCACAAATTAAAAACAACACATCAGGTGGTAACTTGACATTTGGTGTAAACATTGGTGGTGTTCCTACAACCTGTTTGACTATTTTTGGTGCCAACGGTGTTGTTAGCGGTACACAAGTTAATGCTCAGTACGCCGACGTGGCAGAACGCTTTGCTGCTGACGAAATTTACGAAGCTGGTACCGTGGTTGAACTGGGTGGCACAGCAGAAATTACCCGTTCTACTACGGAATTAAGCGAAACTGTGTTTGGTGTAATAAGTACTAGAGCTGCCTATCTAATGAATAGCCAAGCAGGATCAGACGCTACACATCCCCCAGTTGCAATGACTGGACGAGTTCCTGTAAGAGTCATTGGATCGATTGCCAAAGGTGACCGATTGGTTGCTGCTGGAAACGGTTTTGCTCGTACAGCACAGCCAGGAGAAGCCACTGCGTTTAATGTTATTGGCCGCAGTTTGACAGCAAAATTAGACGCCAGCGAAGGCACCGTTGAAGCCATCGTTACAATTAAATAATAGGAAACAACAATGACTTACGTATCTACAGGACTAATACAAGCCACAGACTATAATGGTTTTGTCAGCACCACATCAGGTGCCAATATCAATGCCACTTGGGGCCAATCCATAGTGGGTGCTGGCTACGGCCAGGGTAACATTACTACAGTAGCAGCCGGTGATACTGTAACAGCTACCAAATGGTCAGATCTGGTTAACAAAATCAGCAACATGGCCAGCCACCAAGGCACCTCAATTACTTCAAGGGCGGCTCCGGTTGCTACCAACCTTATTCAAGTGTTGGCCAACGTTAACACAGACATTACCAACTGCTACAACAGTCGTGATAATGCTCTCACAGTCGGCACACCATATGGTACCTGGACAGGAAGTACAGCAAAAACTAGTGCTACCGGTAGTGGCAGTACAGCCTGGACAATTACATTCACACACACTATCACATTTGCCAACAATACTGCATTCAACAACTTCTTCAACAGTGGTGGTAGAATCAAGTGGGACGTGGCCAAGTCAAGTACTGGCACACTGGCTGACCCTGAGTGGAACGACTTGGCTACTACTCTTTGTGGCGATATTTACTTGACTGGATCGGCTGGTAGCAAGAACATTGTAAGTGTGCCTTACACTGGTACTACCAAAATTGGCGGCACAGGCGGAGCAACTACATTGGCCACAGCCACTGGTGCTTTTGCATTGACTACAAGTCCGGTGACATTGTACAAGCAATTTGCTGACACCGCACCATACACAGGTCAGTACATTCAGCTGAACGCCAGTGTAAACAGTGCTACACCTACAGTGATTACCTTTAGTACAACCTGGGTTGATCCAGGTGGTTCTGGTGCAGGTAGTAGTGATAATATTTCGGGTGGTACAGATACTCCATCACCTAACACAACCATTGTTGGTACAGCACCAACTACCTTGGTCACATATATTCCACCAGAAACAACTTATATAACCAACACCTGGGGTACTCCAACCATTACTGCTGCATTTGCATAACAGTAACAACAGTATTACCAAAAGCCCCGCAAGGGGCTTTACCTTGTCCGCTTTTTGTAGTATAATTAATCTATGAATCCAGATCAATTAATCTCTCATGGTCGTGCTCGTTTTGAGCATACCGCAAACAAACGCCTGCTTAAAGAAAAATACCAAGCCAAATTAACATTTGCCCACAGTGGTGGAATGTGGTCAGCAGGTCCGGAGTTATTGGCTGTATTAGCCGCTTGTACCAGCCCTGATTCAGTGTTACTTGACCTGTATGAAACGCCAATCCGAGTACAAACTCGCGAGTTTCGAGATCAAGTACGCAGTCACTGGCAAGAACAAATGACAGCCTGGCTAGTAGAATACGAAGAACTTAATCAAAACAGATGACCACCGGTGCTGTAATTTTTGCTCGCAACAATGAACAGATCGACTATGAGGCCATGGCTCACTGGTCAGCCCGTAACATTGAGCGTCATCTTGGCATACCAACACACATAATAACTGACGATACCGCACCCAGCACCAACACAAGACATTTTACAGATGTGGGTTCAGTAACATGGCACAATCTAAATCGCATGGATGTGTATCAAGCGTCACCATTTGATCAGACCTTAGTATTGGATGCAGACTATGTGGTGGCTAGCAATCAGTTACAAGTGTTATTAGACAGCCGTCAAGATTTTTTATGCCATCGTTGGGCATATGATGTTACAGGATTACAAACATTTGAAGACTTAAATTATTTTGGAAACTATCACATGCCCATGTGGTGGGCCACAGTTATGGTATTTCGTCGAAGCAAAAAAGCACAGGCCATATTTGAGTCAATGGCCATGATCCGCAACAACTGGACACACTATAGAAATTTATACGCCAATACAAGAACAACATATCGTAACGATCATGCACTCAGTATAGCACTAAACATTGAAAACGGTCACACGCTACAAACTACAGATATTCCTTGGTCGTTGGCCAGTTTAACTCTAGACCATCGGTTAACACAGTTAGACTCGGATCGTTATCGTGTGGACTTTTTAACCGCAGATAATAAGCCACGTTGGATTGAATTGCGACAAGACTTTCATGCCATGGGCAAACAACAACTAGGAGCCATCGTTGCCAATAACAGCTGAACGTGGTTACTTGATTCCAGCCATTGGCAATGTGTATGTGGCTTGTGCCGAACAACTAGCCGACAGTATACGTCAATGGCATCCAGAAGCCAACATAACTATTCTCACAAGAGAAATGTTGCCACATGGTGATCTTGTAGGTTACGCCAATGACTGGCAATGTTTTGCCACCAGCCCTTACAGACAAACTATCAAATTGGAAGCAGACATGATTGCTACTGGCCCAATTGATCATTGGTGGACACTGTTAGAAAAGCGTGACGTGGTTATAAGCCAAGGTTGCAGAGATTTTTATGGTAATACCGGGCAATCAAGATACTATCGTAAATTATTTGACGCAAACAACTTGCCTGACGTATATAATGCTATAACCTATTGGCGTGTGAGTAAAACAGCACAAGAGTTTTTTCAATTGGTAAAACAAATTTTTGAACATTGGGACCAATATAAAACCTTGTTGAAATTTCCAGACGAACAGGCAACAACTGATGTGGTGTATGCCATGGCCGCACAGATTATGGGTCCAGAAACAGTTACGTTGCCTGTGGGTATTGGACCTCTGATTGTTCACATGAAACGACATATCGTGCCCACTCGTACCAACGATTGGACTAAAGAATTAGTCTGGGAAAACACCAATCCTGGATTAAGGATAAACACAATAGCACAGACAGGCTTTGTACACTATCACGTTAAAAATTGGAGGATATAATGAGCAACGATCAAGATAAAACTAAACACAATACACGTATGCATCGTGCGTGGCGGGCAATCAAAAAACAGCTTAACATTATTAAAGCTCACAAGAACTTTGGTGAAGCGTCAAAACGTATTGATGAAGCACAACCGCATAGATTGGCCAAACATCATGCCATGGATTGTGGCCAAGCTCATTGTACACTCTGCGGTAATCCCAGACATAATCGAGCCCGCAAAGGCGAAGACAAACTGACGATCCAAGAAAAACGTAACAATCAAAAAAGCAACGATGAATGAAACCACACAAAACTTTTTGGAAATTTTTAATAATTTAGAACCGTGGACTCCGCCAACAGTACTATTTCGTTTGTACTACGATGACCAAGGACGACCAATAGAATACAGTCACGAGGATCGTCCCGGTAAATATATCGAAGTTGATCCAGTAACATTTCAAATACAAGCCACAAACATTTGCGTTGTTGATGGTAAAATTATTCAAATTGTTCCGCCACAAACAGTAACAAAACTAGTGCCCAGCACCGTTGATGGTATTTGTTGCAATCCTAAGGATGTTTGTATTGTTGTAGCTGACGATCAACCGCACATCAAATGGAATTTAGAGACCAATGAAACAAATTGATATAGCAGACTTAGATTGTGTTTATCTGACCTACGATGAACCCAACAAGGAAGAAACATGGGTTAAGATTAAAAACATGGTGCCATGGGCAGTACGTGTTGACGGAGTCAAGGGATCAGATGCCGCACACAAAGCAGCCGCAGATGCAAGTGGCACTGATCGCTTTGTGCTTATTGACGGAGATAATATCCCGGACCCTAAGTTCTTTAATCTGACCTTGGAAGTTGACGAAGTATGTGCTTATCGCTGGCGTGCCAAAAATCACGTCAACGGACTCATGTACGGCAATGGTGGCCTAAGCGTATGGTCTAAAGAATTTATCTATGCCATGCGTACACACGAAGCCACAGATGGGTCAGCAGAAAACGATGTAGAGTTTTGTTTCTATCCCAACTACTATGCCATGCACGATTGTTATAGTACAACATACCCTAATGCCACCGCCTTCCAGGCCTGGCGTGCCGGATTTCGTGAAGGTGTCAAGATGTGCCTGAACAAAGGTGCCCGTCCTACATTAACTGACTTTCAACACCGTGTACATCAACGCAATCTAGATCATTTAACTGTCTGGCACAATGTGGGCAGAGATGTGGAGCACGGTATTTGGGCTATAGCTGGCAGTCGTATGGGCACCTACATGACCATGCTGACTGATTGGGATTATCGATTAGTACAAGACTTTGCCGCACTCGAAGATCTATGGCAAACAGTTGAGTCTGGTGATCCAGAACTGCTAGCCGGACGAGTAGCCGAGGATTTAGTTACACAGTTAGACTTGCCAATCAACAGACTTGACGAACAAGAAAGCAAATTCTTTAAACATCATTATAGAAGTAACTGGCACAACCTGGGTGTTATGGTCCGAGAGATTGACGTAATTAGACAGCAGGAAGGATGGTAATTGTGTTTAAATTTTTAGCGTTATTATTTTTAGCATTGCCAGCAATGGCACAAGAAGTCATCACGGTATACTCCCCGTACAGTGCTGGACATGGCGGCAATGTAGCATTTCAAAAGGTATTAGAACGTGCCAATGTTCAACAAAAAAAATACGTATTTGTAATGGAACTTAAACCAGGAGCACAAGGTGTAATTGCATTGACTACAATGAATGAGCATCCACAGTCTCGGTTAGCAATTATTCATGCAGCTTTTGTGGACAATCTGGAAGCTGGTACAATCAAAGAAGAGGATTATCGCCCAGTTCACAGTATTGGTGATGCATGCTGGGCAGTGATTTCTTCAACAGCCACACGCCCAGGCGATCTATCAAGCATGAAAGGCACAGGAGAAATAACAATAGGTACCGTCGGGTTTGGCAATGTGACACATCTTACAGCCATGTCCATTGCTGAAAAGTATGGACTTTCTAGTCGTTTGATTGTGTTCAAATCAAACTACGATGCAGTAGTAAATATGGCCGGCAATAATGGTATAAATTTTGGAATTGAACGCATATCTGTGGTGAAACAATTTGAAAAATTAAATCCCAAAATGAAAGCCATTGCAATGAGTTGCCCTACAAGATATTCAGCGGACCCAAAGTTAAAAACACTCAAGGAGCAGGGCATTGATGTGCCGTCGGTGTTTAATATTGTCATGTCCAATCAGGCAATGTTAGAAGAAAAAAGAGTCAGCATTGGAAAAATATTAGACCAAGCTACAAAAAGTGTTGGGCTAGCCGAAATACAACAACTAAGTGACATGCGTAGTTCAGTATTTGACAATGTCACAGTAACGGACTTTTACAATAAAAGAATTGCAAGCATACGATACCTTCGCAACAAATATCGTAACGAAATTAATCAATCCCGGAGTAACTGATGAAGCGAGCAGTACTTTGTGTTTCTAATCCGCAAGATTACATAAAGAATCTTGATGAGTACAGTATTATGATTGTGGAGCCCGCAGTCACTGATGCACGAAAACAATATCTATTAGAAAAATCCGACTACAGTTTATTAATTACCGCAGACGGCGAGCATTATAGAGATGGCGGCAACTATAAAAACGAACGCATATTCATGTACACGTCTGGCACCACAGGCGATAGTAAGTTTTATGGATATTCGCAAGATCAGTTGAACATGTTGACTAAGACCATGTGCGATAGTTACGAGTTGACAGCCAACGATCGATATGTCAGTGTAATGAGTTTGGCTCATGCACACGGTCAAGCATTTTATTGGGCTGCACTTAGAGCCGGGTGCGAAATGAATTTTTTATCAGTTCCAGAACTTAGACAATTACCTAAATTTAGTCCAACATTAATCACAGCAGTTCCTGCCATTTTAAAAGTTGTTGGGCAAATGGAACTTGATAGTTTGAGATTTATACGTGCTGCCAGCGCCGCACTGCCAGATGCATTGTATCAACATCTTCGATCCAAGTTTGAAGTGCCAGTAATTGAAGCGTTTGGCATGACCGAAGCTATAAGTCATTGCTTTACCAACCCTTTGCACGGAGAACAACGCATGGGCACAGTGGGATTGCCAGATGGCATTGAAGCCAAAATTGATAACAATCATTTATTGATAAAAGGTCCTACTGTATGTGTAAACGACTGGTTTGATACCGGAGATTTAGCTGAACAAGATTCAGCAGGATATTATCGTATACTAGGACGTCATGTAGATCAAATCAATGTAAACGGTTACAAAATAAATCCCATCAGCATAGAACGACAATTAGCAGAACATTTTCCCAACATGCAAGAATGTGCAATATTTGGAAAAAGCTATGTTAAATGTTTGTACGTTGGCGAGTGCAATCCACAAGAAGTACAGAACTTTCTAGTCAGCATCAATCAACATTGCCGACCACGTTTGCTTAAACAAGTAGATACATTGCCATTGAAATATCCAGGTAAAGTGTCGAGGACCTGGATGGATGAAAACTATCAATGAATATTTTATTAACCGGCAACTGCAACTCAAGAGGCCCCGGAAGTTGGCCTTATTATCTTAAAGATATTCTTGATTGTGAATTAGTTAATTTAAGCCTAGCCGGATCTGGCAATGCCTACATATACGAAGCCACAATTTCAGAATTGGCCAAAAGATCATATGATTTAGTATTAATTATGTGGTGCGAATCAACACATACTGGTTTGCCAGTCACTGATATCAGCATGTTTGCTGATTCTGAAAATACTTCCTTGTATCAAAGCGGCGTAAACGATTGGCCTGAAAAAATTGTTTACCCAGTTAACGATCAAGACTATGTTCCTAAAAACTGGATTATGAATTCAGGTTACAGATCTAATAAACAAGACAGTGTAGCTAAGTTTTTTAAACAGTATCACCAAGCAGTGACTTACGAGCAAACGCTTGAATCTGACATTCTTAAAATGATTGGCCTACAAGGGTTTTTTAAATCAACCAATCAACCTTATTTGTTTTTATATGGCAGGCCTTATACCAAGTTTAAACGATTTGAACATTTGTATAAGTTAATAGATTGGTCTCAGTTTTATCAAGAGGATACCTTGATGCAAATTGCCAGTAGAAACAACAACGAGTTAATGGGGGATGATAACAAGTACCCAACTGCCCAAGGGCATCAGGCTTATGCAGAATTGTTAGCTCGACAGATCCGCAGTTAGATTTTGAATAATCTGTTGACAAGTGAGTAGTTCAGTGACATGGTCAATTCCGTGTCCAAAATACACATGCCCTTGGTTGCTGTTCTTTTTCCACATACCGTTGACCAATCCTTTGGTACGATTATAGTCGTCGTGTCCAGTGTATGGCTCGAACTCCAAGGCAGTTTGTTTTCTGGTGTTGTGTTTAAACTCAACCAGGTCTTTACTAGTGGCTTTGATTGCTGCCAGCTTGGTTTCTAATTTAATTGTACTTTCTGCACTCAACGCTAGTACCGTACCAACTGCTATTATTTCTGCACCTAGGTCTATATAATCTTTAACTTGGGCACTGGTACTGACTCCACCATACGGAATCAGCATAGCAGTTGGAGTGAGTTCTTTTTGTTTTAAAAATAAATCTCGGACCGGAGTATATCCACCAAACCCTGCAGATTCTAAGCCTTTGATACAGAAGCCGTCAATAAAATTTTTCTTCATGGTATCAGCATCGATGGGCTCGTATAATCTTTTAAATACTCGAGTACCGTGTTCGTGTAAAGGGCCTACCCAGTCTTGTACAGCTTGATCAATATCAGTATAACGACTTTTGATCCCACGATAAGAATCGCTGGCACCGTAAATAATTTCAATGGTGGGAATGTCATGTGATTTTACTATGCGATGGCAAATATCAAAATTTGGTAATTCGTCCAGCTCAAAGCTAAGATGTACGCAGTTTGATCCTGTTGTAGCAACAAATTGATCTATTTCTTTTTGCATAAGATCAAAGCGACGATTATAAGTCCAGCTACAAAAACTAGGATATCCACCAGCTTGGTGCACAGCAACAGCCAACTCTAAACTGGAACCTTTGTTCATACAAGCTTCAAGTATGGGATATTTTGAATTAAATATTTTAGACATTCTTAAACACCGTTAATGTGGGTAATCTGGGATACTCGTCACTGGTCCACTGTCTGGCTGGTTGAGCAATAGCACCTGGCAACTTTGCCAATCCTAATTTTGCAGTTTCAATAGGCATGTAGTAATGATAACCAACAGTGTCAATATCTTGCTCTTTCCACAGTCGGCTGACGTCCCTACCATCGGTGGTCATTCGACGCAATTGAGCAGCGGCTACAGGATCATCTAACAGTATTGCACCACCTCTGATTAAATTTAAATGTTTGCGAAATTGAAAACTTAAACACATATAGCTTCTCGGAATATAGCCGTCTTTTTTCCAGTATACTGCTGCATCAACAATGTTGGTACCACCCAAATAATAATAATCTTGCCAGGGCTGATCAACAAAACTCCATTCTAAATTCAATTTCATTAGGGTAAATGGAATTGATAGATATGTTTGGCTAGGGCATGTAGCAGATTTTATGTTTTGATATCGTAAACTCAGCTCAATGGCATGGGTACAGCAGTCTGTAGCTACCGCGTAAGGTGCTCCATAAAACTCAGCAATGGCTTTTTCAAAATCTTGAACTATTTCAAACATGTAGTATTTACAGTTATAAATATTTACTTGCACATTTCATGATAAAAATAATCACTATAGATGGTAAAATTTGGAACAAAGATCAGGCGGCCATAGACATTATATCCGCTATGCTTCGATGCGAGCAACCTGTCAGGATTAGCCTAAATGGAGAAGGTCCTTGTGCTGAACACGTGGGTTTGTATGATTTACTAGACCGTATATGCTCGGCACAGTCGTGGCCCCGCCAAGCAATTGAAATAGAAACAGCAAACTTCTTGGAACAACACGCAGAATATCAAATTCGGCATGTGCACCAAGCGTATGAATTACAAGCCACACAAGATCTTTTTAAAACAGATTTGTCCACAGCTAAACAGTTCGATAACATTTGTCATTTTGGGCACTTTATAGGACACAGCAATCAGCATAGATTACACCTGGCCAGTTACTTGTATGCAGAACACGTTCATCAAACATTACAAAGCTATCATTGTTGTGTGACTGAGCCATACCATCAAGAGCATATAGGACTTGAAACTTTTATGGCCAATGGTGCTACGGCAGTAGAAATTGATCGAGCCTACAATCTTTTGTCAGCAGGACCGTTGACATTGGATTTAGCGGCCTGTCAAGACACCATCAGTGTTCCGGCCAATTTGGGTATAATAGACTACTATCCTCAATTCTTTGTAGAACTGGTTAATCTTAGTTTTTATTCTGGACAAACTTTTTATGTAGACGAAAAGATCTGGAGACCCATGCTGATGCGTACACCGTTTATTGTACAAGGCCCGCAGAATCTAATACGCAATTTACGACGTTTGGGATTTGAAACATTTGATGAATTCTGGGACGAAGGTTACTCAGAAGATCCTCCAGATTGTCAAGTTCGTGCTATAATAGCAATAGTACAAACACTGGCCCAACGCACAAATAAAGAGCTAGAAGATATGTACACCAACATGCTACCCAAACTAGAGCATAATCGTAATTTACTTAAAGGCTTAAAGGCCAATGACTTCAACCGGATATTTCAGACGTGAACAATAAAGGCGACGAAGTCAACAACGATTTTAAATCTGTATTTCTTAGTAATGCAGAACAAATGAAAGACAAACTAGGTCCGGCACTCTGCTTGGCCAAATGGAAGCAAGTAAGTCTACACTTGCCTACAGGGCTTAACAACAGTTGCTATCATCCGCCACTACATGCTATTCCTGCAGACTTATTGAAAGATAACCCCGGTGCCCTGCATAATACTCCGTACAAGAAAGAACAACGTAAGATTATGCTTAAACAGGAACGCCCTGGCGAATGCAGTTATTGTTGGGCCATGGAAGATAACGGCAAGTTAAGTGATAGACACTATCGGTCAGGTGAGTCCTGGGCCGCCAAAGACTTTGATGTTGTAGTAAATTCAACAGGAGATGAAGATGTTGTACCTAGTTATGTGGAAGTTAATTTTAATCATGCTTGCAATCTTAAATGTAGTTACTGTAGTCCTCAATTTAGTTCAAGCTGGCAACAAGAAGTGGATCAGTTTGGCGCTTACCCTACTAGCACTCAACACAACGATCCTGGTTACTTCACTGGTAATCGCAGGCCAATTCCTGTAAGAGAAGACAATCCTTATGTAGATGCGTTCTGGTCTTGGTGGCCTCAACTATATCCAGAACTAGAACACTTCCGCATGACTGGGGGTGAGCCCTTGTTGGACAAAAATACCTATCGTGTGTTTGACTATGTGCTGGCCAATCCCAAACCCAATTTACATCTTAATGTAACAAGTAACTTCAGTGTAGATGAAAAGTCATGGCAAAAATATTTGGTCTATGTTAAAGAGCTGTGTGCAGGTGAAAAAATTGAACACTTCATGCAGTATGTTAGTTTGGATTCGTGGGACGAGCAGGCTGAATACATCAGACACGGGCTTGATATGGACTTGCTGTGGGATAGAGTCAATCAATTCCTAACAGAAATACCCGGACGTAATAGTATTACTTTTATTGTGACCATGAACAATCTCAGTGTTACGGGCTTGCCTGCTCTGTTTGCAGGCATACTGGGTCTTAGAAAAATCTACAGTACAACATATCAACGTGTGTGGTTTGATACTCCTGTACTCAGGACTCCTACTTGGCAAAGCCTGCAATTGTTACCGGAAAGCTATGCAGAACAACTAGAATACCTGTGGGCCTGGATGTTACGTCAAATTGAAACAGAAGACACACGCTTCCAAGGATTCAAAGATTACGAAATAGCCAGACTGGATCGCGACATTGCTTGGATGCGTGACGGCCAAAAGTTAGATGCAGAATATCTTAATTGTAACAAAGCTGATTTCTTCCGTTTCTTCAGCGAAGCAGATCGTAGACATGGCACAGAATTTTTAAAGACATTTCCTGAAATGAGTGCCTGGTGGGCAGAATGTGAATACCATGCTCGGCAATCGTAACCTAGTTGTTGACACAATGAGTGAAGTGTATGAAGAATTATTGCCATACGCTACAGCAACATTTGTTCATTACGGAGATCATGAACCCGTTCCTGATAGCGTGTATGTGCTGGGCCGGCAACAGGTAGTTGAAAATGTAGACAAGTTTAAACGCATGGCAGAAGACCCCGATTACACTATGGTGTTTGGCAACAGTGCCGAGGGCAGTAGCACATTAATTGCCCAACTACGTGTGCTAGGACTTGAAGAGCTAGTGTTAAACAATAAAATTTTATTGATCAGTGGAGGCGACATAGAAGCTCCGTATCCGTATATGTTGCATGAACATTTTTTAATTAGAATCTTAGACTACGATGAAAACATTGACGAAATGAAACGCACAGAGGAGATTTTTAGTAAAACTGACAAGCCCTATAAGTTTTTATTTTTAAATGGCCGTGCTAGACCGCACAGAAAATATCTATGGGAACATTTTAAACGTCGCGGCCTGCTTGAAGAATCATTATGGACCATGTTAGACAGTAGACCTACTGTGGTTAGAAATTTTAATTTTTATGAAGGCGAGGTCAATGTCATGGCCACAAACACGCCTTTACAAAGTTTGCCAACTCGATATGAAGTCAACAGGTATTGCAACGATCAACGAGATCCCAAGGAGTGGTCCTGGGCAGGTCCGCCTAACCGTACCTTTATAAAAAATGACCTATTTGATAATCAATGGGGTGAAATATACCTCAATGCTGATACTTATATTGATACCTACTTTAGCGTAGTAACCGAAACTGTGTACGATTACCCTTATAGCTTTAGAACAGAAAAAATAGCCAAACCACTGGCAATGGGTCATCCGTGGATATGTGCCGCTAGTCGCGGCTGGTATCAAGACATACGAAATTTGGGTTTCCGTACATTTGATGGCATCATTGATGAAAGTTTTGATCAGATCGATAATGATCAAGATCGAATGAACAGAATTATAACAGTAGTTGACGACTTATGCCAACAAGACCTTGCAAGTTTTCTCAAAGAGTGTTATACTATATGTAAATACAATCAGCAACATCTCGCGGAAATCAGTGTCAAATTACGCAAAGAATTTCCAGAACGCTTTAGCCAATTTATCAAAAAATATCAATGAATGATTTTAAAATATCACTTACTAACTATAGCTTTGAAGTTCCAGCAGAGTGGAACATAGTGATAATTGCTAACTATCGTACTGGCAGTACAGCCCTGGGCGATCTTTTGAGTCGGCTCACTGGATTACCATCTATAGATGAAGCCTTTCATTATTGCCCATCAGCTAGAACAGGTGAATTTGAATCCAAAAAACAATCCATAGTAAAAATTATGCCGGACCATTTACCACCAGAAGAGCACTGGGATCAGTTGTTCAATGATTCTTTTATCATTGGATTGTATCGAGAAGATTTTACAGCACAAGCATTGAGTTTTGGTATTTCTAGATATCTCCATGTTTGGCACCAAGAAAAAAACACCGACGCAGTTATCAAAAACCCAAGCATAGACATACCACTCAGGCACATTATAGGCCCAGCCGAAGCTCTTTGGCGTAATCAACAACATTGGAAAGACTGTCAGAGCTTTTTTGACATTGAGTTGTGCTATGAACAACTCCTGCCAGACTTGGCCAAGTCTCGTTACGACGCTATGCCTAAATTAGATTCTTATAATCAAAAACTAGAACAGCTAAGAACACACGTGGAAAGATGGCAACATGAATGATTTAGATTTTAAACAAAATATTTTAGACAATCTGAGCTCTAGCTTTTGTGCGGCCAAATGGTATAATGCTACCATCTGGTTGGGCTCAGGACAAACAACCAGTTGCCATCACCCACCTGCACATGCCATTGATCTGGAAGAAATTCGAACCCGCCCCAGTGCCATACACAACACAGTAGAAAAGAAAATAGATCGACTTAACATGCAGATGGGTAACCGTCCCAAGGGTTGCGAATACTGCTGGAAGATCGAAGACATGGGTCGAGATGCTATCTCAGACCGTGTATACAAAAGTCGAATTTACCCTATAGAGGCCCTAAATGAAGCATACACACAACCACATCAAGAAGACGTCAATCTTCGCACACTTGAAATTGCATTTGACCGCACTTGCCAATTTGCTTGTAGCTATTGTAACCCTGCTTTCAGTAGCACATGGGTTCGCGACATACAACGCAACGGAGCCTATGAGTCCTTGGTGTCTGATGGGCGTGGCCACTTTACTCATGCTCACGATACGGCTCAACTATACCGGTTTGGTGAAACTAATCCCTATGTTGAAGCGTTCTTTAAATGGTGGGAAACAGATCTACATAAAACTCTTCAAGAGTTAAGAATCACCGGCGGTGAGCCGCTGATGTCGGGTGAGACCTGGAAGCTGTTAGATTGGTTTAAAAACAATCAAGGTAAAAGCAAAACCAGACTGGCCATCAACAGTAACCTAGGTGCAGAAGTAGATATCGATCGCTTGTTGTCTAGTATAGAAGGATTAGAAGTAGACATCTATACCAGCAACGAAAGTATAGGGGCACAAGCAGAATACATCCGTGATGGGCTAAACTATCGTCAATGGGTCAACAATGTACAACGTATTGCAACCAGTGACCGTGTTCGCGGGGTACACATAATGAATACTATTAATGCATTGTGCTTGGAAAGTCTGACCGAATTCCTTGACATGATATTATGGTTTAAAATGATACATGGACGAGAAAAGGTTAGTTTTACTTTAAACATACTTAGATTTCCTAGCTTTCAAAGTCCGCTGGTGTTGCCCAATGATATTAGAGCTCGTCACAAGGAAAAGTTAGAGCAGTGGCTGACTACCAATGCCGATAACCCATTGTTGCACGAGCACGAAGTTAACCACATGCAAAGATTAATTGATTACTTAGATATAGTTAAAACACCGCACTCAGATGCGTTTGACATGCCAAAGTTGCACAATGATTTTAAACAGTTTTTTACACAGTATGACCAGCGTCGTGGAAAAGATTTTGCTCAAACATTTCCTGCATTAAAAGATTGGTACAATGACATACAAGTATAACTCAGCAGATTTAGTCAGGCCGGTAGAGTTAACAGAGCGTGAAAAATTTTTGTTACGAGATTCTAAAACATTCTGCATCTACCCTTGGATACACCTACACGCATACCCAACCGGGGAAGCATATCCTTGCTGTCATGCTGAAATGGCTTACCCTGTGGGTAACACTAGACATAAAACACTAGAAGCAATTTATCGTGATGCACCCATGCGTGGGCTAAGAGAGGACATGTTGAACGAACGTCCTAATCCTGCCTGTGGTCGTTGTTACGAGCAAGAAGAGTCGGGTTTCTTTTCAGGCCGTCGCAGTGCCAACAAACATCACGGGCATCATATCAAACGTATCGACGATGATAAATTTCAAATGAGCTATTGGGATATTCGCTTCAGTAACCTGTGTAATTTAAGTTGTCGAAGTTGTGGGCATATCTTTAGCTCAAGCTGGTATCAAGATCAGGCTAAATTGGCCGGCGGTACATGGAAGGAACAGAATGTGGCCCTAAATTATGCTGGGCGTACCGAAACAGACATGTGGGAACAACTGATTCCACACCTAGACTATGTGGAGCAAATATACTTTGCTGGTGGCGAGCCGCTAATGATGGCCGAACACTACAACATCCTAGATGAACTAGAACGTCGCGGGCGTTTTGATGTGCGTTTAATTTACAATACTAACTTTACACATACCAAACTTAAAGACCGTGTGGTTTTTGATTATTGGCGTAAGTTTGATAGTGTAGCCGTAGGAGCCAGTTTAGATGCCATGGGCCCACGTGCGGAGTATATACGTCGAGGTACAGATTGGGACACAGTAGAACGAAACCGTGAACAAATGATGACTATATGTCCTAAGGTAGACTTTTATATTAGTCCTACATTAAGTATTATGAACGCACTACACCTGCCTCAATTCCATAGAACCTGGGTAGACAAAGGGTTGATTCAACCACAAGACCTAAACGTAAACATCTTGCAAGACCCTGCACACTTCCGCATTGATATTGCACCTATAAAGTACAAACAACGTATTCGCTTGGCCTACGAGGAACACCTGGAATGGTTACGCCCGTTGGATCCGCTTAATCGTGCCACTGTGGGTTTTGAAAGTGCTGTTAACTTCTTAATGGCCACAGACAATTCTGCACTTGTTCCTAAGTTTTGGAGCAAGACCAATGAACTAGATTCTATACGCAATGAAAATATATTAGATATAATTCCAGAACTAGAGGCCCTATGTTAAAAACATTAATATTGTATTTGCCAGGAACCGGGGGCTCTTTCTTGCAACGAGTACTCACTCTTAGCGAAAAGACCATTGCAGGAACCGGCGGTAATGACGCCACAGAATATCAAACCAAATTTTCTGCCAGTGATAGATTGTCTATGAATTTACAATGGGGCGGCTATGGATCCAAATGGAAAGACAATGAACGTCTGACTCGGTACGGATATGTACTAGGTATAACTGATTGGGTTAACTATGAAACTAGCCCATTATGGTTTATTGAAAAATGGCACCCATTTGAGTACAGAAATGTTAAGGAACAAGGGCTATTTGGAGAAAACTTTTTTGAATCAATAATTAATATACAAGTTGTCGACGAACATAAAAAATTTCTATTAGATAATCAACAATCTAAAAAATACACAATAGATTGGGACAAAGATCAGCAAGAGCTAGAATGTATTCGTGAGACCCACGTAGATATTCCATGGATAACCATTCCATTTTCTGATTTTTTTAAAAAACAAGAATTCTTGGATAATATAGAACAAATTAATCAACAACTTGAGCTAGAACTCAACATGGATTATGTTGAGCAAGTGTGGCAACGTTGGTTTGCTGAAAGTAATAAAGTATGGATATCTAATCAATGAAATTACCTAGTGATAAATTCTGTGTGTTGCCCTGGGTCAGTTTAGAAACTAGTCC
>Ga0114960_10000720_pt1 | contig 27562 bp, 23 predicted proteins | sample C_130625_MF_Meta_FD_92637 | JGI IMG/M metagenome (GOLD analysis project Ga0114960, IMG submission 92637) | Freshwater microbial communities from Lake Croche, Canada to study carbon cycling - C_130625_MF_MetaG | ecosystem: Environmental > Aquatic > Freshwater > Lake | place: Lake Croche, Canada... | reverse complement strand
GGTCCAGTCGGTCCAGTTTCCCCGGTTGGTCCACTAGGTCCAGTTTCCCCGGTTGGTCCACTAGGTCCAGTTTCCCCGGTTGGTCCACTAGGTCCGGTTTCCCCAGTTGGGCCTGTAGGTCCAGTCGGTCCAGTTTCCCCACTAGGTCCACTAGGTCCAGACGGTCCAGTTTCCCCGGTTGGCCCACTAGGTCCAGTAGGTCCGGTTTCTCCAGTTGGCCCACTAGGTCCAGTAGGTCCGGTTTCTCCAGTTGGCCCACTAGGTCCACTAGGTCCACTAGGTCCAGTCGGTCCAACATTACAACATTCATCACTATTTGTACATCCATTAAACCCATCAATGTTAATTTTAACAATATTTGAATTATAAATCTTATTATAATCCACAACAAATTGATTTGGACACCAATTATTCAAATTCAAATTAAAATGTAAATGTGGTGCACAATTATTATTATTGGAGGCATGAAAACTCTCCGGATATAAAACCTGCGGTAATTGTAGACACTCATTATATTGATTAGATTTTTTACATATACTATTACAAATACTACCAGTATTGCAATGATTAGAATTACTATAAATTTTATTATCCACAAAACTGATATTTGAATTGTGCAAATTTTTTGTAGCCTGTAAAGAATATTTATCTAAATTCACATATCTAGAATAAGTTTTACTATGATTAATCAAATCAGCATGATTCTTGAATTGTTTTATAAATAAATTAGTTGGTTTTTTGTTACCATTAATTTGTTGATTATTTTTAATATTTTTTAATACTTCTACACTATTTTTATTTTTTATATAATCATTATAATTTATTTCATTAGAATGTGAAAACACTCTTTGTTTTGATGACATTTTTAACAATAATATTAATATATGTTTTTATTATTATTGTTATTTTAAACTGTTATTGTTGTTTACCATTGAGATGAAACAACACTTTCAGAATCAATTATTTTGGAGATTTGTGACAAAATATTACTATTATTAGAAGCTAATGAAAATGCATCATTATTTTTGGATTCAAAATCTGAAAATACTGAAACATTGTCACTTAAATCAAGATTACTTCTATCATAAGTTTTATTATCATTACTGTATGGGTTTGTGCAATCACTACTAAAAGGAACGACATTTTTGTAACATGGAATGTTTGTGACATAAGAAAATATAGTCAACAAATTAATATCTAAAGGCTGGAAATAAAATTGGTAGTTAATTAAAAATGTAACAGTAGCAGCATCTTCAGAAGTTCCAACAGCAATTTCACCACTTCCAAGTAATGAAGCCAATGCTTCATCGTAACTCAATCCTAAGAAATCTCCATAAACTGAACCTAAACTTTTGGTTAAAAATGATTCTCTTTCTAATTCAATGTTTATTTTAGCTGGAATAGCAGATTCAGGTTTACTATTTTTTTTAGACCATGCTTTTCTAACTTGGTCAGCTAAATTATAAACAACATTTTTGTTATATGTAGTCTCATAAGTTTGATAGTTGAAACTAACAGCACTAACATTACTATTAGCAGGACTAATATAAAAAGCACCACTTGGACTTTTGAAAAAAAGTGTGCTAAAATCTGTCCAACTTAAATAAATCGTGTTCAGAGAAATAATAACATCGGAAGTTTTATCACCTGTAGAATTAGACAAAGCTGCTAAATTTAAACTAGGTGAAGTTGTAATTTGACTACTTGTAATATTTCTAAAATATCCTTGGTCGTTGTTAAAAATACCGTCATTAGAAGGATTAAAGTTATTGGCCATTATATATTTTATATATATATTTTTAATTAAAATATTTAGAATTTTTAAATTTTAAAAATAACGAATTCATAAAATTTAAAGTGTTTTTTCAATACTTAATTAAAGTATTTACAAAAATAATAAATATAAGTCTATATAATAAACTATAAATTATTAAATTGAAAGATGAACTCAATAATTGATGCAATTAAAAATTATAAAGTAAAAGTTATAAATATTAGTCACAACAACAACAACAACAACAACAACAACAACAACAACAAATTAGAAACAATTGAAGAAAAAGATGCTGAAATCAACGAAAAAATAGAAAAAGATAATGAAATCAACGAAAATATAGAAAAAGTTTACGTGATTAATCTGGTAGATGATGAAATTAAAAGAAATTATATTGTTACGTTAATGAAAAAATACCGCATAAATTTTACTTTAGTAATAGTAGATAGAATTTCAGCAGAATTATATAAATCTATATCTGATAATTCAACCACTTTTATTTCAAAGGGAGAACTAGGTTGTTGTTTAAGTCATTTATGGTGTTTATCACAAATAATTCTAAATAATTATGAAAATGCAATCATTTTTGAAGATGATATTATTTTACACAAAAATTTTGAAAATGAATTTATGAAAATATATAAAAATTGTACTACAAATAATAATAAATTGGATTTTATGCTTTTAGGAGCACATGATTTCAACTTTTCAAAAAAAAATTACAACTATGTTAAAAACAATTTATATAGACCAGATGAAACTGTAAATAATTTATATGGGGCACATGCTAATTATTACTCGTTAAAAGGAGCAAAGGCAATGTTCAAAATTCGCACAACCGAAATTTCATTTTTTGATAAAGAATACATGTTAATGTTTAAGCATTTTAGTAATTCATCCTACATATGTTACCCAAATTTAGTAATGTCTAATATTTCAGAAAGTACGTTAAATCATAAACGTGAAATATTAAGTCAAATGGAATATGAATATTACAACAAGTGTTTTATAAAATTTAATTTTAATAACTATAATTTTATTTATGTAAATTTGTTAGATAAAAGTTTATTCAAATTTGATGAACATAATAATGATTATGAATCTTTTATAGATAAGTGTTTGTACCATAATTTTTATGATTTGAATAAAATAAATATGGTAAAAAAACGTTTGGTCATGAATTTTTTCAACTTACATGATATAAAACAGATTCTTATGCTGAACTAATAATTATACCAGCGAAGATTTGAAACCGCACCCCTACGAGGTGCTATAGTTCAATGTTCAACGGTGTAAAGCAATGTTCAATTTAGATGTATGGTACCAAATAACCTTTCCAGAAAATGATTAGGAGAGAAATCATTATTTATTGAGTTATTTTCATATAAATTATTTAATAAATAACATCTATAATTATTATTTTTAACAAAAGTTAATACAGCATCAAATACCGTGTAAGGTGCATAAAATATGGTTCCTCCTATAAAATTTTTATTAACATCTATTTTTGATATATGTTTTTGTTTTAATAAATTATTAAAATGGTCCATTTGTAAATTGATATAATAATTCGGTTCTCCTATACAGTTTGACATAAAACCTTGATACTCATTCTGATTTAATAAATCAATCAATGGTACTGAAATTAAAAAGTTAGTTAAATCAAGATAATTTTTATTGATAGTTTTTGTATGAAATTTCAAAATATGCTGAAATTTATGTTTTTTAAGAATATCATCATACATTAAAAGCGTAGGAACAATATCAGAACCAAGTTCTTTGGATTTATAAATAGCATAAAAATCAAAGTTAGCTGTTATTAATTCTTTAATAATATTGTAATTTTTTATTGTGCTAGTATTAAAACAAAAAGCAACATTAAAATTTCCTTGAATTTCTTTGTATTTTATTAAACGTTGTATTAAATCAATTCCAATTTCTTCGTTACCTATAAAAACCATGAGTAAAATATCGTAATTATCATTTAAACAACTATATTTGTTAGTAATTAATAAATTTGACAACAAATTGAAATCCAAATTATAAAGATATTTATGAATAAATTCTTGAACAGGTAATACATTATTATCTTTGATAGTATAAATGTTATCTAAAAATTTATAAAATACTATTTTGGGATAAATATTGAGTATTTGTTTCGGATGATATATAAAACCGTCTAGAGCGATTTTGTTAATATAACTAAGAGCATATATGTCATTTACATATTTTATATTATTAACTTTACAAAAAAAGAATAAATCAATATCAAAAGCATTCGGATTTTGATTGTTTAAATTTAATATATTCTGTTTTTTATTGTATTTTAATAATTTATCAATATCACTTTTAGCTGTATATTTTTTTAAATTAAATTTTTGTTTCACGTGAATTTTCCAATTTTCATTAGAAATCCAAAATTTGTGCCCTCCTAAACTATCTTCATTAAATAACGATTCAGAAGAAAAATTATAAGCAACATCCCAGTTAGCGACAATACCAATAACATACTCTTGCAAACATTTTGAAAAATATACATCTTCTGGTGAAAATTCTAAATTTACAAATTTCATGTATTCAATAGTTGAAGTATTATAATTGCAATCAGTAGGTGAAATTTTCTTTATAATTTCAATCATTTTTGATTTGCTTCTTAAACTTAACCCGCCATTACCCACAGAATTAGGTGTGTCATTGTTATTTTTTGGAAATGGAGCTCCTACAAAATCATATTCTAAAAATTCATGAATATTATTTTTAAATAGTATAGAATCTTCTTGATAGATTAATATTTTTTCTCCTTTCAATAAATTCCAGAAATCCATTGTTGTTAAAAATTTACTATATTCGGTTTGACTCATATTATCAACATCAATTTTGATAACATTGACATTTGGTGATATGCTTTTACAAATAGTTTCAACTAAATGATAATTTGAATTTCCACAAATAACTGTATGGGACCAATTACATCCCAATTTCAAAATTGTATTCCGAATAAGAAATTCAATGTGAGGAAAATCTCTAAATTCAATCAACACAGTTTCATACAAACTATCTTTTTTGATTTTTGGTAAGTGAATATATTTCATGAAAAAATTCATTTTGTAACACAATAATCTAAAACTGTAAATAGGTTCTTTTGTAGCAGTTATAGTATCTACATTGTATCTTTTACAAAAATTATTTAAAATAGAATAATCAAACAATGCATATATTTTATTTGTTTTCATTATGTTTAATATATCAAACTTTTTACTTTATATATAATCCAACAATAATTTTATTGTTATTAAAAAACGACAAAAATGAGAAAACGACAAAAATGAGAAAAACGACAAATTAAAGAAATATTATAAGTTTAATTTCAATAAATTAAATAACTTAATTTTTTACAGGCATAATGAAAATTTTAGTGTATGGTTCAAAAGGTTGGATAGGTGGTCAATTTATACATATTTTGGAATATTTAAACAATACAAAAAAGATGAATGTGGATTACGTAGAAGGAAAAAGTCGCGCGGATAATGAAAAAGAATTAATAGACGAGATAAAAACTATAAGTCCAACACATGTTATTTCATTTATAGGACGTACACACGGTAAAATTGATAACAAAATATATACTACTATTGATTATTTAGAACAAGAAGGAAAATTATTAGAAAATATGAGAGACAATCTATTTTCACCTTTATTATTGGCTGATATATGCAAAAAAAATAATATTCATTACACTTATTTAGGTACCGGATGCATTTTCAAATTTGATGAAACCCATCCTTTTGGTAAAGAAGAAAATGGATTTACAGAAGATGGACACCCTAATTTCTTTGGTTCTTCTTATTCAATAGTAAAAGGATTCACCGATAGGCTAATGCATTTATACCAAGATAATGTATTAAATTTGCGTATTCGCATGCCAATTACTGGAGAAAAAAATCCAAGAAACTTTATTACAAAAATAGTTAATTATGAAAAAATATGCTCTGTTCCAAACTCTATGACTGTGTTGCCTGAATTGCTTCCTTGTGTTTTGGAGATGATGAAAAACAAGACAACTGGAACAATCAATTTGACAAATCCAGGCCTAATAAGTCACAATGAAATTTTGCAAATGTACAAAGAAATAGTGGACAAAGATTTCAAATGGAATAATTTTAGTCAAGAAGAACAAAGAAAAATTTTAGCTGCAGACAGGTCAAATAATTATTTAGATACACAAAAACTAGAATCTTTATTTCCAAAAATAAAACACATTCGTACTAGTATACGTGAATGTCTTATTCAATACAAGGCTACATTTAAAGAAGAAGTCAATTTGTTAGTAACAGGTGGTTGTGGATTCATAGGAAGTAATTTTATCAACTATTATTTTCCAAAACAAAAAATAAACAAACTAGTAAATTTAGATGCAATGTATTATTGTGCGGACAAAAACAATATTGATGAATCCATTAGAAAAAATCCAAATTATGTTTTAATAGAAGGCAATTTATGCGATGAAAATTTAATAAAACAAATCCTAAATGAACATCAAATAACACATGTAATACATTTTGCAGCACAGTCCCATGTTCAAAATTCTTTTGAAGATTCCCTTATTTTTACAAAAGACAATGTACTTGGAACTCATATATTATTAGAATGCGTAAGAAAATATAATAAAGTAAAAAAAATCATTCATGTTTCTACAGATGAAGTTTACGGTGAATCTATGAATACAGTTGATGAAACACATAAAACGGAACATTCTATTTTATGTCCAACAAATCCTTATGCTGCTACCAAGGCTGGCGCTGAATTAATAGCGCAATCGTATAGTCACTCTTATAAAATGCCCATTATAATAACAAGAGGTAATAATGTTTACGGTCCTAATCAATATCCAGAAAAACTTATACCAAGGTTTATTAAATTGTTAAAAGAAAATAAAAAGGTCACCATTCAAGGAAAGGGAACAAGTGTAAGGGCTTTTTTACACGCACAAGATACAGCAAAAGCCTTTGAATGTATTTTAGAAAAAGGTACACTAGGCGAGATATACAATATAGGTTGCGACGAAGGAATGGAGTATTCTGTTATGGATATTGCAAAAATATTAATAAAAACAATTAAAAATACAGAAGATTATGAAGAATGGATAGAACACGTTGAAGATAGACCTTTTAATGACCAACGGTATTATATAAGTAATCAAAAATTAAAAGATTTGGGTTGGAATATAGAAGTAGATTTAATAAATGGATTAGAAACAATCTTATAACATTCAATGGCGGTCTAAACTCTTCCAAAATCATCTTGATATCTTATGATATCATCCTCACCTAAATAAGAGCCTATCTGTGTTTCCGTAAATTCAAGATTAATATTTCCCACATTTTCAATCCTATGTACTGATTTTAAAGGAATATAAATGCTTTCATCGCAATTAAGAAAATATTCTTTATAATCTAATTCCACCTTAGCATTTCCTTTTACAATGACCCAATGTTCGGTTCTGAAGTTATGTGATTGTAATGATAATCTTTTTCCAGGATACACAGTAATTAATTTAACTTTAAACCCATTATTATCATTACCCTCAATATTTTTGTACCACCCCCAAGGTCTAAATACTATTTTGTGCAATAAATGCTCTTCTCTATTCAATTCTTTCAATTTATCAACAATTTTTTTAACATCTTGGCTATTTTTACTATCACAAACTAAAAGAGCGTCATCGGTATTAACAACTATTAGATTGTTTAATCCTACCGCAGCAGTTAAACAATTATCACTATCAATATAACAATTATTAGTATTTATTGTCAATATATCTCCTCTTAATACGTTATTATTAATATCTTTATCTAACTCGTCATATAAAGATAAATAAGAACCAATATCATTCCATTTTGAATTGTACAAAATCGTTTTTTTCAAAACATCAATTTCACAATCACAACAAATTTTTTCCATAATTGCATAATCAACAGATATTGCTCTGCAATTTATAAAAGGTAACCCCGATAAAGTAATAATACATTTGGTTGACGTTAAATCAGTATTTTGAATAGTCTCGGTACAATTACGATAAATATCATCAGCATATTTTTTAAAACAAGTAATCATATTTTTATTTTTGAAAGCAAAAATGCCAGCATTCCATAAATAATTACCATCATCAAAATATTGTTTGGCTGTATCATAATCAGGTTTTTCCACAAATTGTATAGTGTTATTGTCATGCATATTATCTATTTTAATATAACCATAACCAGTCTCAACTCGCGTGGGTTTAATACCGAAAGTGATTATAGAATTTTCTAAATATTTTTTACAATTATTATAACAATTTAAAAATTCATCGTCGTCAAAAATATGGTCGCATGGTAATACAAAGGTGTCATCAAGCCCATCGCCTAATAATGATGCAATACAAATTGCGGCAGCAGAATCGCGCCCTTTAGGTTCAGATATAATTTGATAACTGATTGTATTATGTATACTATTTGTTTTATTAAATTCATTAATTTGATTTTCAATTATATGTGAATGCTCAATATTACAAATGATTTTTAATTTATCAACTTGATAATTTTCGTTATTACTCATCATTTTATAAATTCTTGAAACAGTATTCTGAAACATAGAAAATTCGTTTGTTAATTTCAATAACTGTTTAGGTAATTTTGCTCTAGATTTAGGCCATAATCTAGAACCTGAACCGCCGCATAAAATGACAAAAGAAACCATTTTATGATTAATTGTATATTGTGTAATTATAAAACAACAAATTTTTAAACTTATTATACGAAGTAAATATAAAAATCGTAATTAGTATAATTTTAATTAAAATTATATTTTATAATTCAATAAATAAATAGTTTATTGAATTATCATAAATATTAATGAAAAATGCTAATGATGCAAAAAAATTACCGAAGGATTTTAATTGGAAGACGTATGTAAAATTGAATAAGGACCTGAGAAACTTGAAAAATAAAAAAGAAGCTATCAAACATTATATAGATTTTGGAATAAATGAAAAAAGAAAATATAAAATTAATTTACCTATTGATTTCAACTGGAAATATTACATTAAAGTTAATGATGATTTAAAAGAAATAACAAGCAAACAAGATGCAATCAATCATTATACAAATTTTGGATTTTATGAAAATAGAGATTATAAAGAAGAAGAAGAATGTGAAATTTTGTATGATTTATTGGTTAGCGAAAAAATAAGTAAAAATGATACTTTATTTTTTATATTAAGTGAGTTTATTAGAAAGAACATAAAAAATAGTAAAAATTTTATAAAACCTAATAATACCACCACCAACACCAAGACCACCACCACCAACACCAAGACCACCACCACCAACACCAAGACCAAGACAAACGAAGAAATTTATCTTGATAGTCCATGCAATGTAATTTATAACATAGTTGACAATATAATTGACAATATAATTGATAAAATAGTTGACAAATACACTGACGACGAAAGATGTAACCATCGTGAGGATAATTTATTGTCAAACACATACAATAGCTTACTTTTGATGCAACAACAACAAGAACTCATTTTTTTAGACTATAAATTAAGCGAAATCTCAAATATATACGAAGATTTTATAGTAATATTTGATTTACCAGACCATTTTTATGGAGGGACTAAATTTTTTATTAATTCAATAATAGAAAAATATAAAAATATTCAAAATTTTTTAATTTTATATGCTACAAAAAATAATACTATCAAAGTCAATATAAATAACAAGTATTTTTTAAATTCAGAATACAATGAAACTTCTATAAAAAATATATTACAAAAAATTCAAAATAAAATAAAAAAAATTTTCATTAACCATACATATGGATTTTCAGAAGACTTGATTAATTTTTTGTTCAACTTGAAAAAAAAAATTTCAATTATTACACACGACCATTATTTATTTAATAATAAAACACAATTAATGTATTATGAGATAAATGAATGTATTTATAAAAATAAAAACATTAAATATGATTTTAGATTATTTGAAAATATTATAACTCAAAATACACAAAATTTATATTTATTCAAAACAACACCAAATCTTAAAAATATTGTAGTCACGGAATTACCGGATTTAAAATGTAGTGATGAAACAATAACTACTGACAATAAACACACTATAATAGGTATAATAGGGTATATATCAAATATAAAAGGAAGCGAATTTATTAAATTTCTGATAAAAATCTTCAAGGACACCGATGTAAAAATTGTCATTTTTGGTAAAATGACCGGGTCAAATTATAAACACTGCTATCCTTACAATAGCATAAATGAATTGAATGATTTATTAAAACTTTATAAACCAAATATGTTGGTAGAATGTAGTTTATGGCCTGAAACATATAGTTATACATTGTCTTTATCAATGTTAACAGATTTACCTATTTTAATATTAAAAAAACATTTTTCTAGTGTTATTGAAAACCGGGCTGAAAATTATAAAAAGAAGTTTTATTTTGATAACATAGATGAATTTTTAATTTTGATAGATAATAATAAACAAAATTATTTTAAAACAATAAAACCAGTAATTTATTATAACAAATTTTGGGATGACTATTTTGAATCCGAACCATATGCTTACGGTAACTTTATAAAAAATAATATAAATAAAATACAGGAAGTAAATAATAAAAATGTTATTTTAATTACTTCAAAGATTTATGTTTCAACTACACAATTTAGTTATTCAAAAACTAGAAGTGTCTACAGCTTTGAAGAACGGTTTAAGCAAACTTTGAAAACAATCGCAAGTTTGAAAAAAAAAATTCCAGATTATTTTATAGTTCTTTTTGATAATTCTACTTTTACAAAAGAAGAAAAAAATATATTAGATAAAAGCGTAGATTGTTTTATCAATATAACAAATAACGAGACATTAAATTATTACACGAACAAATGTAAGTACAAATATTTATCCGAATTATTTCAACAAATAAACAGCTATCATTATTTTTTTAAATTTATTGACCATACAAAAATAAAAAATTTTTTCAAAATAACTGGAAGATATTATATGAATAATGATTTTAAATATAACAATTATAACAATAATTTGAATATTTTTAAAAAGAATATCACCGTAAAAGAAAGGGATTATTATTATACAAGTTTTTTTAAAATATCAAACAACTTTTTACCTGAGTATTTTCTCAAATTAATTGACATTTATGAAAATAAAGGTGATTATTTTAATTTAGATTTAGAGGTCATTTATGGTAAATGTTTTTTAGAAAATATGAAACTAGTTGATAAATTGGGTGTCACGCAATTAATATCTTGTTGGTCTGAAAAAAGTAAAATATAAATAACGAAAATACAAAAAGGGTATAAAACAACAATTCATATAAATATATAATTTATATTCATTTTCAGAACCATAAAATCATAAAATGAACAGTATTTTTTCATTAAATGAATTTGATATTTATCAAGATAAAAAAAAACACACAATATTTAATATCACCCAAAATAATAATTCATTGAATGCATCAGACGATTCATTCAATTCTTTGTTTAATTCTATTATAAAAACAAAATTAATAAACTCGGCCACTATATTACAACGCGCATCATCATCATCATCATCATTTGAAAAACCGAATTCAGAAGACATCTTTTCTATTTTTGAAATGCGAAAAGAACCACACCAAAATAATAGTAGTAACACTAGTAACACTAGTAAATCAATTCTTTTTAAGGCTTTATCAATAGAAACATTTGAACGATTCATAGAAAAACAAAAAAACAAAAATGGAACAAACAAACTCACGTATAATGTGCTTTTGAATATTATTTATTCATTATCAAAACAAATATCCTATTTATTAAATAAAGAATCAAAATGTTTTTATAAATTGGATATTTCAAATATTTTGGTAATTGATGAGCAAAAATTCGTATATTTATCATACGAACATTTAAAAGATGTAAAAGAAAATAAAATACATATTTATAGTCCTATTTCAAAAACATCTGGGTACATCTCTCCTGAATTACAAGTGGCAAAATCAATTCCAATTTTAGTTAGTTATAAAACAATATTTTATAGTTTAGGATTGTTAATTTTACATAATATTTCAGAAGATGAAACAGATATAAATGAATTGAACAAATTACATACTATAAATGGCACAAAACTATTTTATTTTTTAAAAAGATGCTTGGTTGAAGAATCTGATAAAAGATTTTTATTGTATGTATAATATATAAACTCATAATTAAAATTATCTGAATGATTTTAGGTAATCGCATTCCACATGAATATTTTATTACAAAAGGAAAAGGAGAATCTAATGCCGGTTCAGCAGGATTACCTTTTGAAACAGGTTCTTATGATGCTGCATTGAATAACGCAGGAATAGAAAATTGCAATGTAATTGAATATACAAGCGTAATTCCTACTGAAGCAAAACTTATTTCAAAAGAAGCCGGTTTAAAAAGATTACAATGGGGTGAAGTTTTAGAGGTAATTAAAGCTCAGTCAAATGGTAGAAGAGGTTCTAAAATAAGTGCAGCTGTAATAACAACAACTATTACTGACCCAAATGGTAAATACTTAGGAGGCTTTGCTTGTGAATATTCGGGGTCAGGAAGTAGAACCGAAGCTGAGCAAAGTTTAGCACTATCAATTGCAGGAATGATTAAGAGAAGAGGTTATGGTAATATAATTGGTCAAACCAAAATATATAAGGATAACAAAACAGATAAAAATTATATTATACATCCTGGAAAAATATTTGAATATGATTTTTTAGACGTTAAAGAAGAACATGGCTCTGTGTTTGTAGCTTTATGTTTTATAAGTTATATTTATCCAAATTTAACACAATCCATTTCACATTCCAGTATAACTTCTGATTCAACCCTAATAAAAAATCATAAAAAAACTAGAAAAAATAAAAAATAATGGTTAAACAAGTAAAATCAATAAGAATTTAATTACAACATATTATCTCATAATATGTTATAATGTCACTCGCCACTTTTAAAAAAAAAACAATTAATAGATATTCAAGCGCAACAAAAATTTCGGGTAAACCACCTGGCGGTGTATTTTTACCACAAGGACCATTTGGAGGAGCAAGAGATTTTTTGTCTATTGCATTAAACTCTCCAGGCGTAGAAGGATTCTCATTAAACGGACCCCATAGAAATGTTGGATACGTTGGAAAAACATATAGGTTTTCAAAAAATGGGACTCCTTTTAGAGGAATATTTCCAAGAGGGAGTGGTTCAAGATTAGGAACACTACGAGGTGCAAGTGAATACAACAAATTAACACAACCAGTATATAATGTGAATGAAGTAATAGTATTAGGAGACCAAAACTTTTATGTAAAACCAACGGTTCTTTCAAATTTCGCAATGCTTCGTAAGAAATATAAATGGGCTTACTATGGACAATATCCAAATTATTGGGTCCAGCCTAACTATGGCGGAACAACCCAATCTGACACAAAAAGTCAAGGAAATTATTTACACGATTTAACAGTAGCTAACACTTGCGTGGAAGATATCAACAATAATGATAAATATGTCGGTTATATTAGAAATGGTAGTGGAATGACTTGTCATACAACCCCAGCTTTATTTAGATTCAATGACGTTGCAAGAAATTCAGTTTATACAAAAAGATTGTATCAACCTTTAGATGCAAGTGAACAAACAATGAGAATCCAACGTAAATGCGCTCATCCAACTGGTAAACAAAAACCATTTCCATACGCAACTAGTGGAAGCACATGCAATCACCTTCAACCATATTACGTTGCACCACCCGAATGGTACACAAGTGATAGCAAAGGTAATAATGCACAGGTCAACTAGTCCACCTTTAAAAAAGGTGGAGCCAAACATCAAACCAAGAGTAGAGTCAATTACAGTGTTGCTGTTTTGCGCAACTTTTGAAAACTAGAGCGAAGCTTTTGGCTCCACCTTTTCTAAAGGTGGAAAAGGTGGAAAAGGACTTAAAAATATCATACAATAGATACATATAATTTGTATATATTGTGAATTATATATGTCAACACTAGTTCAAAGTCAACCAAGTCAAATTTTAACGCAACTGCTTAAAAAATACGATAAAATTATGTATGTAAAATTATTTGTAGCAGGAACAAATAATTTAAAAACCATGTATTATGCAGCTGTTGATAGACACAATAATAACTTATTAAATAATAAATATATGGATGCAGGTTTTGATTTATTTTTACCTGAAAATGAAGACCCAAATGAAATAGATGCATGGGGCGAAACAATTCGTTTTTTTGGGACAGGTTGGAATACAAATCCTGTAAATAAAGTTGATTTCAAAGTAAAATGTTCTGCGCAGATGTATTGCGATACAGGCAAAATTTTCAATACAGGATACTACATGTATCCACGGTCAAGTATATCTAAAACAAAATTACGTTTAGCCAATAGCGTTGGAATTATTGACTCTGGATATCGGGGAAACCTTATTGGGATGTTTGACATAGTAAATATTGATAAAAATATCCAGAACAAAGATATGGATGCTGATTATTATGCAAAAGTAAATGATAGATTACTACAAATTTGCGCACCAGGTTTAGTTCCTATTTATGTGGAAATCGTAGATTCTGTATATGATTTGGGTAATGATACTGAACGTGGCTCAGGTGGGTTTGGTTCTACAGGTAACTGAACAAACCAAGTAAAAAATTACAAAATATAACAATGATGCTTCAATTATTATTATATTTTAAAATATATATACAACAACAACTATAATAACATATCATGAAACTGAATATTAATTTTAATAAAATAAGTGAAAAAATAAAACAATTTGGTAGTAAGAATGACAATGAATTATTAATAATAGGATTAATGGCTATTTTAATGGCTGTCTGGATAGTATTATACCTTATACCTAATATTTTTGTAGATTTGTTTAATACAATTTTAGGTAAAGCTATTTTAATATTATTTGTAATACTAGTAAGTTTTAAAAACTTGTATTATGGAATGATACTATTATTTGTATTTATTGTAATTTATAGAATTTTAACTTTATCTTTGTATTCAAATAAAAAAGAAGGATTTACATGGAATCAACGCTCTACGAATAAATTTTTAGAAATACAAAAACTAATCAATCCTGAAATTGTATTTGATGCACAGGAAATCAAGAAACAAGCGACACAAGAAGAAGTAGACTATTTTAATCAGCATGGTCATTGGCCATGGTCAGATGAAGTCAAAAAATTATATAAAGAGTCGTTAGATAGTAATCCTTACGTGCGAACAAGTTCAGAAGATGCTATCAAAACAATAAGTACAATTTATAATGAAAAAGCCATATTACAAATGCTTTCATGGCAAGTTAAAGAGGGGCAATTTTTATTAAACGGTGTATCCATAAACACTGGCAAAAATAACCCTTACGAAGATTTGCCAAGTGGCTGGGGTAATTATGCGTTTAATTCCAAACAAATATCAAAAAATAACAATGTAATCAAATGTGGTTACAACAACAACAACAACAATAACAAATCAGGCGAGTTATCCTTGCAAGAAATAGAATATAGAGGTAATGACGGGATAGTTTATAATCATGTTAAAAAAATAACACAGGTTGATTATAAAAATTTGGAAAAATTGATACCAGGATTTTCTTTTTTGAAAGGACCATGCAATCCTTGTGAAGCATTAAATAACCCGCCAAATTACAACTGTCCATTTGAATTAAATATACGTGGTACAGAAAAAGGGATTAGTCCAGTTTGGCAATATTTATGGAATCTTGTTTCTACGCCTGCATCTACCCATAAAAAAAACTGATTGATGAACCTTTTGTTAGTTAATTATAAAATTGTTATTGTTTATCTAAATAGTTTATTATCATTCATACCAGCACTACATGAACGCATTAAAGATAATATAGATAATGTTGAATTTGGATTATCAATTTGCTCAGATACCTTGTAATTATTTTGGTAGTCGTCTTCATTATCATTATCGCAATTATCGTTATCACAATTATCATTATAACTAAATTTAGGAAAAGTTGGTAATACAAATGCATTGTCGTCGTCATCGTCATCATTATCATTCACGACATCATAATCTAAATCTTGAGAATGCATATTGACAGCATATGACCTTTTAAATTGAGGCATATTAACTCGCCCTTGAAATGGTGTATTATTATCAAATTTTGGAGTATAAGTTGCGCTATAACTTCTTTGCGCCCCTTGTGAAGCTTGACGAGCACATGAATACATTGCACTATGTTTACTTTCAAATGTTTGTAAACATATGAAAATATCATCACATAAAAGCTTTATAAATGCCTTTTCTTCGTCTTTTTCCAAAGATTGAGAAAGTTGTTGCATCTCTTTTAATAATTTCTTCATTTTTTCTTTTAATAACTTGCCGTTTGATTGCAAAGTTTTATGTAACTCATCATATTTATCACCACTATAAGATACGTTATGCTTGATAACATCAAAGTTATGCAAGTTGACATCAAACAATAGTTGTTGAGTTCTTTGTCTGTATTTATAGTTGGAAAGGTCAATAAATCCATCGCTATTTTGAATGTGCAAATCAAAAGTGTCTTTTGTAGTGCAATCTATAGTTGAAACCACCAATGTAAAATCACTAGGATTATTTGATAAAACGTGAAATATTTTATTGCTTTCGCTAACTAAATCACCGATTTCAATTGTATCAACCCAACTATTTTTCTTCCAATCGTAAACCAACCCATTAGTAACAGTAATAGTTGTATTCTCAAGAAGTCTGTAAATAACAGAATGTAATATTTCACCATAAACAAAACCAGATTTTTCAAGAGCATCAACAAAGTAATAATTGTTTTTACTTTCAGTTGCGGCCAATTCTTTCAATAAATATGCGTTATGTTCAAGACCAAACCCAATGAAGATATTTGAAACCAGTGGAGCAACAAACTCTTTTAATTCATTGGGCATTGTATTGCCTTGTGTAGCATCTCCATCTGTCATGAAAATGTGACATATATTTGTTTCGGTATTATTTTCAATATAACTTGCAATATATTCTTTAGAATTCAACAAAGCTTTTTCAATGTTTGTCATATCTTTAGGTCTAATTTTTCGTACGCAATGAATTAGTTTATCCAAATTTTCCTGAATTACTTCTTCATTTTCAATAATTTTATAAATATCACTATCAAATGCAAATACACTAACAGATACTGAAAGTTCAGGGTGTTCTGCAAAATATGTAATCATATTTATCAATGTATGATTACTGTGGTCCATCTTTGTTCTTCCATCATTACATAAATCACTCATTGAACCAGAACAATCAACAGTGAAAACAAAATGACGTTTTTGAATGATAGGGTCCATTTTTTTTATTTTCAAATTGACAATACCAAAATAAGTATTTATCTCTTTACTATTTGTAAAATCCTCAGAAACAATATCTTTATCAAATTGAACCATAGATTCAGTTTGACAAATTAAATCAGAAACATTAACAACGGTTTTAGACATTTTATAACTATTTATTTATAATTATTAAATTTTTATTTAACAATTTCATTTTTTTTTAATAAATAAATTGAATGCACAGAAAAGTAATTTAAAAAAATTATTGTATATAATATACAAATGGAAAGTGTTGCAACAACAACTACTGAAGAAGTAAACTCACCTCCGCCTGCACCCGTAACTGAACAAAAAGAAATACGCTTAGTTGATGTTCCAATCAACGATGAAAATACTGCTCTAAATGTAATGGTTGGCTTTTTAAATGTAGCCCATAAAAGAGGTGTTTTTACAATTGATGAATCTGCCAAAATCTGGGAATGCATTTCAAAATTTCAAAAACCACAATAATTAAAACATTTTTATTTCATTTTATTGATTATAATAAAATGAAAAAATACAACACAACACAACACAACACAACATCGCTTTGTATAGGGTTTGAACCTATGACCTTAAGGTTAACAGCCTTACGCTCTACCAACTGAGCTAACAAAGCAATCCACCTTTGAGAAAGGTGGAGCCAAATCTTAAGCCTTTTTCCACCTTTGAGAAAGGTGGAGCCAAAACTTAGATATTAGGATTAAAATGAATAAGAATAAGAATAAGAATAAGTTACTTTACCTTCATCAATAAACAGCAATCTCAGGCAGTTCGTCTAATGACATATTAAAATAGTTTTTATTTTTAAGTTGTTTTATAATAAAATTTACTTTTAATTGAAAACAAATTTCTAATTGAATCAAAACAACTATACCTACAACTAGAACAACTTTTACTAACTTCATTATTTTTATTACAACTGGTTAAATTCATGTTTAATAAAATCATTGAAGAATCTACAATATTATTTACATTTTCTTTACTAACGTTTGTAGGTAAAATAAGTAATTCAGTATCTAAAATAACCAATAAAGTATATTTGATTAAAACAGAGAGATAATGCGCATTTTTATTAGATTTTTCATAAATACTTGATGATAAATATGAATCAGTAATTATTTTAATAATAGTTGGAATATCATCAATTCTAATAAATCTATCCTCTGTAATGGTTATAGTTTGAATATCTGTATCAAGTTCAATAAATGTTTCATATGATTCATTTATAAATCTATTTATCCATTTTTTCTCATCTTCATTTAGTTTATATTCATCGTAATCAATATTATCTAATATAATATCAATCAATCTATTATTAATATTATATTTATGGTCCATAATTTCTCTATCTATCTATATACTATATAACAAGTATAATATTACTTGTTATTTATATTATAAATCTAATATCTAGCATCTAAAAGCAAATGCTAAAATACCAACCGCAATTATTCCTAAAACCAAACCAGTGTGATAATAAACTGACATAGCTCTGTACATTTGTAACCATGCTTTAGTTTGTTCTGGATTGTTAATATGATTTAACATCCAATCACTTTTTGGTGTTAAGATGTAATAAAAATAATTTGTTAGGAAACATGTGGCAATAACAATACATACTAATGAAATAGTACGTAGTTTTTCTCTCTTTAATCCTAAATTATAATAAATTATGAATGCTGAAAGTATAAACCCAAGGACATATCCGTAAATAGAAATTTTTAAGCGTTCATTTGATAATTTATCATATAGTTGTTTCAAGTTTGTAGGTAATTTTTCTTTATAGTGTTGTACAACTTTACTATTTGTCGTGGCATTGTAAAAATAAATTTTACCGATAATAAAAACCGCTGCTATTGAACAACTAATAGGACATGCCATTTATATATATCAACCTTTTAAAATCCACCTTTTAAAAAAAGGTGGAGCCAAAAACAAATCATCCTTTCTCAGAGGTGGAAAAAAGGCCTAAGATTTGCCTCCACCTTTCTCAAAGGTGGAAAAAAAGGCCTAAGATTTGGCTCCACCTTTCTCAGAGGTGGAAAAAGGCCTAAGATTTGGCTCCACCTTTCTCAAAGGTGGAAAAAAAGGCCTAAGATTTGGCTCCACCTTTCTCAGAGGTGGAAAAAAGGCTTAAGATTTGGCTCCACCTTTCTCAAAGGTGGATTTAAATTGCTTATTACATCTCTTACATTGTCTAAAAGAACCATCTTGTGTTAAAGAAACTGAATCCCTGCAAGTACAAAAAATACAAACAGGAGAGAACGTGGGAAGTTTCATATTTTTTATAAATTCACTATGTGTATTAAATTGATACCCTAAATTAACTGGTGTTTGAGTCAAATTATTATTGAAAATATTTGAAAAACTCATTAATATATAAAATATACAAAATATATTAATTATTATTTTGTATACACATATAAATAATAATTAATACATGTTATTATACATTGATAATAACGAAAAAAAATGCTATATTATGGCACCGAAGTGTGGTTCACACACTATATCAAAGATGTTAAACACAGACCTTCACACTGATTATTCAGATTGGCATTTAGACAATGATGATTACACAAAAATAATAATAATAAGAAAAGATGTAATAGATAGATTTTTATCTGGGTTTTACGAAGATTTATTTAATAATACTTGTTATGATAATATGAATATAAGTTTCAATGATTATTTATTATTTTTATTCAAATGTTATAATGAAAAAATACCAGATATAAATAACTTACAAGTGTTTACAGGAAGTGATAATCCTGTCTGGTTTGGAAATTGTAGCGGCGTTTATAAAAATATAACAGATAAAAAAGGACATTTTTGCTCTCATATTATGAGTCAGAAATATGCTATATACAATTTTGTATCTAAAATAGTAGGTAAAAATGTAAAAATAGTAGAATTAAAAAATTTACAAAAGATATTACCAAATGCAATAAAATATCATGCGAGAGAAAAACAAATTTTTACAGATATTGATATAACGAATACTCCATTATGCCATATTAAGAAACAAAAATTAATTATGTCAAAAGATAATTTGAATGAAAGACAAAAAAATATAATTTTAAAAATGTATGAAGAAGATATTAATTTTTTTAAAAAGTTACGAGATAAATTTATCCCGTAGATGTAACCTGTATAAAAACTACAATTATATGTAAATAAATATATATACTCTATTTATATATAGCAATAATAGGTGTGTTGTAAATGAAGTTATTACGCGCATATATACTTTTAGCAATTTTAGTTAAAGTCATATTCCTGGTGTTACTTGTTCAATCATTTTATTTTAAAAATTTAATCAAAAAAGAACCCGATAACAAAAACTACAAAGATTTATTAGCAACAATTGATAGATTAAAAAACCAGAGTGGGTTTATTTTTACCATTTTAATGGCAATTTTAATGGTTATTTTATTCAACCCAAGTGATAGAGTCAAAATTATAATTGATTCTCAAACCAAAACGATGTTAGGTTTCTTCGGAATTTTATTAATTATCACAGCTGATTGGTTGAACTTTTTCCACCTTTAATTTCCACCTTTACCACCTTTAAGAAAGGTGGAGCCAAATATTTGATACGAACTTTACCAAATGTTGTTTTGCACCACTTTTTTGAAAAGTGGTTAGAGCCGCTTTCTTTGAAATAAATAACCGGCCGATGTCCTGCCTACCATACCATAAGCAGTATGTGGCTTATATATGAATGTTCCCTTACTTTGTGTATAACATAATGTATTTTTACAATTATTATACTGGATATTATAAGGTAAAGCTGTTGTATCACCCATCGTTATAAAATTATTGCTTTTGTGCAATGAACCAGATGGATAAGCTTTAACATTACTAAAATAAGCATTGTTACTATTGTTGAAAATTAATGATGTAGCCATTGATATAATAATATCAATATTTTAACTATATTATAATTGATATAAATTGGCAATTTTATTGAATCAATTTATATCAACTTATATCAATTGTGCATTTATTTACCGCATGAACCACAACCTGGTCTTACATTATGAACACGAGCAACCATTGAACCATTTAAAGCGGATGGTGCCTTTGCTTGTTGGACTTGTTGAGCTTTTACTAAATTTGCAATCATTGCTTGTCTATGAATGTTTGAGTTTGAAGCTGAATTTACATTCATTCTAATAGATACAGATGGTCTATATGGCATTGTATTATAAATAATACAAATATTTTAATTGAGAAGATTTGGTAGATTATCTAAATCCAGTCCATTTTTCTGTGAATCTTTAAATCCATTTTAATAGCAATATATAAAATACCAACTGTAGTGTGGTAGAGTACACGTAGAATCCAAGCCACAACGCATTCACTAAAACATTAATCACATATTAAATAATTGTCTTAATTTTCCAATTCCTCAACTCTTTTTTCCAAAATTTTAATTTCGTTTATTAAAATTGGAATCAATCCAATGTAATTGACTCTTTGAATCTCTGGTCCATCTTTCTCTCCTATGACTAATTCAGGATAGTGTTCTTGCAATTCATGTGCAAGTAAACCAAGCTCTTGTTGATTTGTTACAATATTTTTATAACTGATTGGATTCAAATTTTTTACACTAAAAGTATTGTCCAATTGTTTTATATCATCTTTTATACGGTAATCTGAAGCAATTCCATATAGGGTACTCCCTTTTCCAGCTGGATAGCCCGGTCCATTAAAGTGTAATAAGCATGCATATAATTGCGTCATCAAGGAATTTCCAAAATAAGCACCTCCTGGTGCAGCACCACCTTCTTGAACAATTTGTAGTTGTTGTTTTGTTGCTCTTGATAACACTTTTATACATATATTAGTTAATGTTTGTGACTGTTGCCCATATGCTTTATTAAAAAAAAAGCTAACAAATACAAGGGGTAATAAATATCCTGAAAATTGCATATTTATATAAATATAATATTATTATATAAATAGTGTAAATAAATAAAACCGCACATGGTTAAATATTCTTGATAACACTGTAGTGTGGCAGAATACATGTAGAATCTAACCCGTTTGCTAAAACGTCCAAAGATGCATCAATTGCAATACCATCACAATTGCAAGGATAATATTGTACAATTTCAGCAACTGTTACTGTTTTGATTGTTCCATCATCAAATTTTATTACAAATACATCATTTCCTAAATCTTGGATGATTTCAGCTCTTACACTTGTATGAGCTGCATCTTTATATGCATACACAAACATTCCGACACCATATTTAAATACAGCATCATTAATATCTTGGAAAAATGGATTATTATACAATATGGCATCACTATTGACAACAATTTGGTCATCTGGACAATTGCAATCAGCAACAATAGCAGTCTTAAATTGTTTTCCACCATAAATAGGGAATGCTGGGTCAAATGGTATGAAAGGTAATCCAAATGTTTGCGGAATAACGCCTCTTCGTAAAACCTTTCTGCCTTTTAATTTATTCAAATATCTATCGTAAGAATTATGTTTAATGTCACACCCAACACCGCCTGGAGTTTGAGTTCCTGGGCGACTTGAAGTGTAAGAATGATGACGCCCATTCAATGAATTATAAAAACCGGTTTTAATCAACGCTTTTTGAACACTTGGATATGCTCTATCACTTTGTTGATTCCAGCCCACGCGATATACATCTAGTGGTTTTCTTACATACGAACTCAATGAGCCTAAATTCATTGTATACAAGGATGAATAAACACGAACTGTGTTTTGTATAAGTTTTTGTTTTTGATATTGGTCTGCTGGTGTATTACCAGTTAATGCATGGGTATTGCAACCTCTACATCTATATCCATATGGTTCTACACCAAATTGTTTGTAACCAATTCCATTAAATACTAGTCCTGTTCTACCTAATAACATTCTTTATATATATAATGCTATTAAATAATATAATAATTATTAAAAAAATTGAAAATATTATATAAGAAATTCAGTACAACCAAAATACAAAACTAAATGCAAAAAATAAAAGAAAATGAAATAAAACATGTTAAATCGGTAAAAGTGACACCTATGTGTGAAAAAAACAAAATAAAACACTCTGTGTTATGCTGTATTTATTGCGGAAAAAGCTACAAAACCAGATTAAATTTGGATAAACATATAATTTTATGTGAAATAACACATAAATCAATAAGAACTTGTAGTTCAAAATCTTCAAATAATCATGATAATGATTATGATAATGATGGTTTGATGATTGATGATGATAATTATAACAATTCAGTTTCTTCAAAGAAATTATATCAAATAGTAATGCAATTAGCATTAAAATGTAATAGATTGGAAAATAAAGTGGCTGATTTAAGTAAACATGTTACCAAAAAAATACAAAAGATTGACATTATTGAACATTTAAATAACAAGAGCAAATCTACAAATCTTCCAATATTACTTTTTGAAAATATTACAGAAATTATAACCGTGGAGCAAAGCGATATTGAATTCTTATTTCATAACAGTTTTATAGAAACCGTAAACCTAGTACTGTCTAGAAGTATTTATAATATCAATGAGCAAAATAACCAGCTTCCTATTGCAGCTTTCAGAGAAAAGAAAAATACAATTTATGTTTATAGTAAAAATAATAGCCAGGAACAAAACAACAATCAATCACAAAATCCATCTTGGTCAATTGTAACGAGAGAAAATTTCATACGGTTTTTGAATATTATACAATTCAAAATATCCAAAGCATTCAGTGAGTGGCGTAAAAATAACGCGCAGTTATTGAATGATAATGACAGTCATTGTATTCTTTATGATAAAACATTTTCAAAATTGATGGAACCTGATTTCAAAATAGAAAAAACGTTTGTTAAATTTTACAATAATATTTATAAGGGGACCTTTACACCTTTAGAAAAGGTGTAGCCAAAACAACCCTTACCAAAGGTTGAGCCAAATCTTTTGTCTTAATTAATTAATTAATTGTTTTTGGCTACACCTTTTCTAAAGGTGGAATTCGGCTAGTGACACCACATTCACACCTAATTTTTTTGCTTCTAATACTTTACCTGTTTCATCATCTTTATCTTTTGCTACAACCAAATATGTGTTTTTACTTATACTTGTTCCTACCTTAGCACCAATACTCTTGAGTTGTTCTTCTAATTCTTTGTTACGAAACCCAGTCATGACAATTGTTTTTCCATATAATGGGTGCTGGTTCTCCATATTTGCATTCACCGCGTCCGCACCCTTGTTCTTATGCGCATTCTGAAATTCAAATAATTTATTATACATATCTGTTTCCATAAGGAAATCTTCAAAATCATCAATTTTCGCTACAAAAGCTTCCGCGGTCTTCGTGGCCATACCTTTTATTTCCGAAATTTTCTTTATTTTTTCAGCGTCACTAATATTAGAGGCAAGCGCATCCGGATAAGCGTTCATAATAAGTTCTATTCTTTTTTCGCTGAATCCTCTTCCAAAAATATTGGTTGCTGACATCAGTGTAATCAAGGAAGCGCCAGCTATTTTTTCTTTGATACCATTATGTATTTTGGTAGCTGATTTTAATTGAAAACCTTCTACACTCTTTAATTCGTCCATAGTCATATTAAGAATTTTTGGTACAGAATCATACCCGGCTTTAATAATTCTTGCAATGTTTCCACTACTCAAACCTTCCACACCAATTCCTCTGAAAAACCCTGTAATATTTTTCTCCTTAACTGTTTCATCAGATAAGGCATCTTCTAGCATAATATCTACGTGTGTATCATTCCATTTATAAGGAACAGAAGGCATCTTTGCTTCATCTGCTCCAACAACGACTTTTCTAATATATGGAATAACATCACCACTGCGAATAATTTCAACTACAGCTCCAATACCAATTTTATTGTCATTAATAAAAGCACCGTTAAAACCAGTTGCATATTCAATAGTAACACCTCCCAATTTAATCGGCTCAATTTGAATGCGCGGTTTCAAATAACCGTCTTTACTTGGAGACCAAATAACGTCAACTACTTTAGATTCTGCTACTTGGTCAGATAATACCATTTTAAAAGCAAACGCATGTTCAGGGTTTCCAGACTTTCTAGGATATACTTTATCATCGGTGACAATGACTCCATCAATTTCATATACATAGTTTTTTCGCCAATCAACTAACATGTTTGACAACAATTCGTTTGTCAATTCAGCACCACTATTGACTTTTTCAAACAAAACGATTTCAATATCCAAAGTTTTCAAAAATTCAAATTGTTCTGACGGTTTCATAGTAGGAACAATAACTTCATAAGCAACAAAATGAATGTCTTTTATTTTTTCATCTATTGTTTTTTGATTTACAATGCCAGAAACTAGATTTCTCGGATTTGCAAAATCTTTTTTATATTTTTCTTCAAATATCATTTTAGGAATAATAAACTCACCGCGAATTACAAACCCTTTATCGTGTGTTCCATGTTTCACATGAGGTAACTGTAAATATGGAATAAAATGACTGATATCTTGGCCTACTTTGCCGTCGCCGCGTGTATACAACTTAGGCTCTTTGCCCTCTGTTGTGTACAAACCACTGACACCGTCTAATTTACAAGATAACACATAAGGTCCGCCAAATTTGACCTTCCAATTATCAAGCGCATTTGTGTCTGGTTTTATTTTATCCATAGACCACATTTCATATGGTAATGTAGCTTTATTTTTACCAACAGGAATTGGCGCGCCGATTAATTTGATTACTTTATTATCAGGAAATTTGTTTCTAATATAATCTTCCAAAATGTCAAATTGATTATCGGTTAAAATAGGATTCTGGTTTCTATATAATTCATTTGTTAAAACTATCATTTCTGATAGCGTTTTTTCTGATAAATTACTCAAAACAGATATGCCATTTTTCTTAAAATCATTCACTAATTCCAGTGTGATTTGATTATTTTCATTTTGCGGTTCCGGTTCCGGTTCCGTTTCAACAACAATGTTCAAGTTAGCGGGTTTTTTTGCTTTAACAGAAGTTTTCTTTACAATTATATCCTTTTTTTTGATAGTTTTTGTTACCTTGGCAGGTTTCTCAGGTTTCTCAAGTTTCTCAGGTTTCTCAGTATTTACAACATTTACAATGTCTGCAACCTCCCCATGTCCGATTTTTAAAACAGCACGACCATCAATCCTTTCAACTGGAGTTTTGTAGACTAAACCTAAATAATCAAATATATCTTTTTCATTTTTAAATACAGCATCTACTTTTTCACCTTTTTTCTTGCCTTCTATTTTGTACAAACCGTGTTCATTCATTGTTAATCCTTTTTGTAGCGCCTCGTGACGCATAACAGTATTGAATATTTTTGACCCGGTAAAATACAAAATTGAAAATGGAAATTCTTCAGGACTGGTATACAAGAAATCTACACGACGAGCATTGTCTGACGAGTGAAGTCGTGCAATGACCAAACATTTAGTTGGCCCTCTAGAAAGGACTTCCAGAATAATATTTTCCTTTATCAATTCATCAATAAAATCAATAAATACTTTTGGCGATTTTGAAGTGATAATGACATCAATATCACCGGAACTTTCAGCTCCGCGGCGATAACTACCGACAATCTCCATATGCGACGCATCATCTAGTCTCACTTTTTCAAAATCTTTTTCAAATATGTTTTTATATTCTTCCACTTCTGAGCGAGGAATACGCTCTAAAATATCTTCGTAATATTTTAATCCGACTTTTTGAATATCATTTAACACTTCGGCTTGACGCTCACGAAGTTGTTCAATGTTCACGATTCCCTTCTCAACAAGCTCCTTGGCCTTTTTTGGTCCAACACCATAAATCTCGCCTAAAATATTTACAGGATTGTTTTTTTCTCTTTCTAATATTTTTAAAGTTCCAGTATTCACGTACTCATTCAATTTTTCTAATATGGTTGAACCGATACCAGGTTTGCCCTTTAATTGCTCAACATCAGTAATATCGCTAGGGTAAGCCATAAGAGTTTCTTGTGCCTTTTGATAAGCTCGCGCTCTAAATGGCTCTCCTTTCTTCAACATGATATTAGCTAATTTTTCCATTAGGTCAATGAATTGCTCATTGTAGCGAGTGACGCTACCACCTAGACCAGCTTCTACAACAACATTAGTATGATTATGACTCATTTTCGCGGTTTTGTTAATATGTTTTGATTTCCGAGAACCATGAAAAAAGTTTTCAATTTTATTTCCACCTTTTCCACCTTTAGAAAAGGTGGAGCCAAATCCCTTTACCTTTAGTGTCCTCCTTTTGGTTCCACCTTTTCCACCTTTAGAAAAGGTGGAGCCAAATCCCTTTACCTTTAGTGTCC
>Ga0114960_10000715_pt1 | contig 27642 bp, 18 predicted proteins | sample C_130625_MF_Meta_FD_92637 | JGI IMG/M metagenome (GOLD analysis project Ga0114960, IMG submission 92637) | Freshwater microbial communities from Lake Croche, Canada to study carbon cycling - C_130625_MF_MetaG | ecosystem: Environmental > Aquatic > Freshwater > Lake | place: Lake Croche, Canada... | reverse complement strand
CCGCTCGAGGAGGTGCCGCCGATGCGCTGGCACCGCGTGGTCCTCGAGGGGCTCGACGCGGCCGAGCTGCGTGGGCTGTTCCTCATGGCCGCGGATGCGGGATTCGACCTTGCTGCCGAGCGGGCCGCCACGGCGATCCTCGCCCGCACCGACGCGGCGCCGGAGGAACGCTGGGAAGCGCTCTCGTTCCTCGAGGAACGGGCCCAGGGGAGTGTCCGCAAGCTCGAGATCATCGCCGAATTGCGAGCGATCATCGCCGAGCTCAAGGCGAACGACGGCATGATCGACGTCACGGAGTTGAGAATCCGCCTCCAGCGTGGCGATCAGACGGAGACGATGCGGCTCCTCGATCATCTCCGCCGCGAACACTCGCGCGACGCCCGGATCATGGAGGCGGTCGCGGAGGTCCTCATGGAAGCAGGCATCGATCTCCCCGGTCTGGCCGCGGCCCGGGCCGGTGGCGGCGCCGCGACAACGCTCGGTGGCTCTGGATCGCCCGGTTCGGGAGCCGCGCAGGCGGCGCCTGCCGGTGGGATTTGGACCCCGGGAGGTGGCGGTCAGGCTCCGCCCCAAGGGGAGAAGAAGGCCATCTGGACCCCCGGCAGCTGACATGGACGGCGAGGTCTCGGCGATGGGACGGGCCATCGAACTGGCCCGCCGCGGTGAAGGATTCGTGGAACCGAATCCCCAGGTCGGCGCGGTCGTACTCGCGGCCGACGGCCGCGTTGTCGGCGAAGGATGGCACGCCCGCTACGGCGGCCCGCACGCCGAAGTCGTGGCGCTCGAGGCCGCGGGTGAGTCGGCCCGCGGTGGCACGCTCGTGGTGACGCTCGAGCCCTGCTGCCACCACGGCAAGACTCCCCCCTGCACCGATGCGGTGATCGCCGCCGGCATCCGTCGGGTGGTTGTCGGCGCGGGGGATCCCTTCCCGGCGGTTGCCGGCGGCGGGATCGCGAGCCTGCGTGCCGCCGGCATTGAGGTCGAGAATGGGATTCTTTCAGCCGAGGCCGAGCGTCTCACCTCGCCATATCGCCGCCTCGTCACCTCGGGCCGACCGTGGGTGATCGCCAAGTGGGCGATGAGCCTCGATGGTCGGATCGCGGCAGCCAGCGGGGCCTCGAACTGGATCTCGGGAGAGGCGTCGCGGAGCGTCGTTCATGAGCTTCGCGGCCGGATGGACGCCATCCTCGTCGGCATCGGCACCGTCCTTGCCGACGATCCGCTCCTTACGGCCAGGCCACCGGGAAGCCGCGTGCCGCTCCGGGTGGTGGTCGACTCCACCGCCCGGCTTCCTCCAGGGAGCCGACTCGTTCAGACGGCCCGCGACGTGCCGATCCTTGTCGCCGTCGGCCCAGATGCCCCGGAGCACCGGGTGGCCACGCTCCGTTCGCTCGGGTGCCGGATCTGGCGGGGCGGGGAGACCGACCGCGAGGCACGGCTGGCATCGCTCCTAGGGCACCTCGGCGGACAACGACTTACGAACCTCCTCGTCGAAGGGGGCTCCGGAATCTTCGGGAGCCTCCGCGATGGCGGCCTCATCGACGAAGCATGGGCCTTCGTGGCCCCGAAGCTCCTCGGCGGTGAGCGTTCACCAGCCGCGATCGGCGGAGAAGGGGCCTGGATGGTCGACAAGGCCCAGCGGATCGCCGTCGAGCGGGTCACACCCCTCGGCGACGATCTCCTCATTCGCGGCCTCGTGATGCCGGCCGGGGCCTGATCTCCTCTGGCTCCCCGGGCACGCAACCCGTCAGGGCGCTGGCGCCGGCACCTGGATCCCCTGGAGGGTGAGGAGATCGCGGACGGCGGCTTCCACCTCGGCCTGCTTGGCCGCCGCTTCAGCCTCGGTGACGGCGACGGCCGCGGCCGCCCCCTCAACGACCTTTGCCGCCTCGACAAGTGGGCCGTCCATCTCGGCTGCCGCTGCGACCAGAGCCGGCATCTCGGCCTGCCGCTTCTCCATCTTCGCCACCGTCTCGGCCGCCTGCTTCTCCCAGCCGGCCCGTTCGGTGGCCAGAGCCTCCATCCACTCCCGCATTCCCTTCACCTGCGCCGCTTTCGCGGCCAGAGTGTCGATGAGGAGTTTGTGGGCGGCGGCGAGTTCGGCATCGCCGGCGACGACATCGAGGGCGGCCTTTGCCTGAGTGGCGGCCTGCTCGAGCATTCCCGTGGCCTTCGTGATCGTGTCGATCGTTCCCTGCTGGGCCACGATCTCCTGCTGGCGTTTGGCAATCCTCTCCAGGAGCGACGCGTGTTCGCCAGCCGCCGCGGCGAGGGCCGCGGAGAGTACTTCGACGGCCTTCAGCCGCTCTCCCCTCTGCGCCTCGATCCCGCGGCGGGCCTGCTCATCGCCGGCCATCTTGGCGCGGATCTCGGCGACCTTCGCCTCCACCTCCCGGACGCCCTCCTCCCGCGCGGCCACCACCGCGGTGAGTTCGGCGTACTTCTGGACGAAGGCCTGCTCACTCTGCCAACGGGCCAGATCGGCCCGGGCAGCGTCGAGTTGCGTCGAGAGTTCCGCGACCTTCGTCGCGGCCGCAGCAGCAGAGGTCTTCAGGGCCTCGAGGCCGGGCGTCATCTCGGCGACCTTCGCAGCCATCTGGTCGGCAACGGCCTTGGCCTGATCGCGCTGGGCGGCCGTCTCGGCGAACTTCTTTTCTCCGTCGGCCATCCGGGTGGCAGAGGCCATCAGCTCCGCCTCGCGGGCCGCGATCGCTGCCCGCTGGAGCCGGAGTTGCTCCCCCACCTGCGCCATCGATTGCTTCGCCCCCTCATCGGCCGGATTCTGCGCCACCGCCGCGAGCGACTTGGCCTGGGACTCGACGAGCGGAGCAAGGTCGCGGGCCGCGGCCACCGCGGCGTCGGTGGCAACCGCGTACGCCGCAGCCGCCTCTGCCTTCACGGCCATCGCTGCGTCGAACCCCTTCTGCGTCTCGGCCAGTTGCGTGTCAGCCCCCACCTTCACCTGCATCAGGCCATCGTAGGCCTGCTGCATGCCGGCAAGCTGGCTGGCGACCTCCGCGGCCACGACCTTCGCCGGCTCGACAGCCGGGGCGCGCTCACCCACGGCCTTCTCGGCGGCGGCAATCCGCGCGGCGATCGGCTCGGGGTTGCTTGTGATGCCTGAGAGGCGGACACCGTCGGTCGCCTTCCAGACGCGGATCTCCCCCGTCCAGTCGCCGACGATCACCGAGTCGGTCTCGTCACAGAAGGAGACGGCCAGACCGAGATCGGCACAGGCGTCGAAGGCCTTTTGCTGGTTGCCGTCCTGGGCCCAGATCTTCGGCTGCTTGTCGCGGCCGATGCTGACAATCCGGCCGTCACGGGTGAACTCGAGCGCCGCGACACCCCCCCCGTGGGCGTTCCAGCTCTTCACTTGGCCACCGTTCTCCATCTCCCAGAGGCGGATCGTGCCGTCTTCGCTGCCGGTGGCGAGGAGATTGGAATCGCCCCGCCACGACACGGCCGTGATCGCCGCGGTGTGGCCGGCGAGCGTGAGGTAATCGCGGCCCGTTCCCGATTCCCACACCATCACGCCCCCGTTCCGGTCGCCGGTGGCCAGAAGCACTCCGTCGGGGCTGAAACCGACGGCCGTCACCCAGTCGGTGTGCTTCTTCATCTCCTGGAGCCGCTCGCCGGTCTCGGTCGAGTAGATCCGCACCACTTTTTGCGGGCCACCAAGGGCCACGAGGCGATGGTCTGAGCTGATGTCGGCCGCGAGCACGGTGTCGAGTTCGTCGCCGATCTCCATGACGCGGCGGCCACTGTCGACACTCCACACCACGACTTTTCCACTGGCTCCGCCCCGGCCACCGCCGGCGAGGACGAGACTGCCATTGCGGCTGAACTGGAGCACCTGCGGCCGCCCTTCCGGGAACGGGAGGACGCCGGCGAGCTCGCGGGTGTCGGTGCGATAGAGGAGCACCTGCTTCTGGCCGCAGACGGCCGCAAGCGGCGCCCAGGGGCTCGTGGCAATCGATGTGCAGGCGTTGAGCGAGCGGGTGTGGACGGCCGGCTCGAGGGGGATGTGGGCCGGGAGGGGCACCGTCGCCGGACGCTCGGTCGGCGCGGTATCCATGGCGAGGTTGAACTTCTTCTTTTTCGGCGCCGCTGCCTTGCTCCCCTTGTTCTCGAGGATGCCGCCGTCGATCCAGCGTTTGAGAACGGCCCGTTCCTCCTCCGGAATCGGCGGGGAATCGGGGGGCATCTTCGGCTCGTCCTCCTGCGTGACGAGCCGGTAGAGATAGCTCGCCGACGCGTCGCCGGGCTCGATCGAGCCGCCCGACCCGCCCCCCGCCATCAGTCCGGTGTAGGTGGTGATGTCGAGCCCACCGGCCTTCTTGTCGGGGTTGTGGCAGCTCCCGCACCGCTGCCGGAGAACCGGCAGGACGTTGTCGTCGAACGTCACAGCCTCGTCGGCCGACGCGGCCTGGCCGGGGAGGAAGGCTGCCCCGAAGATGACGGCCGTCAGGAGAGGGAAACGCGTTGTGATCATGATTGGGGTCTCGGGCACGCAGACATCAGATCAATGGTTGAAGACGAACTCGCGGGAATTGAGGATCGCCCAGAATCCATCCTCGAGGGCCAGCAGCGGGTTTGGATCCTCGCGGACGATTCCCAGCATCGCCTCCTTCTCCTTCTCCGTCGGCAGACGGGTGAGGCTCCGTCGATAGATTTCATCGATGATCGCTTCGGGAGGCTGACCGGCATCGAGAAGCCGCTTGATGAGCCCCCCCTGCTGGATCTTCCCCTGGATGGTGTCGCCGTTGAGGAGATGGAGCGCTTGCGACAGATTCGGCTCCATCTTCACCTCGCACGAGCAGACCGTTCCGCGGGTGGCGCGGCCGAAGGTGGTGAGAAAGTAAGTCGAGGTGTTGCCGTCGGCGATCTGCACCGCCCGCGCACCGATTGGAAGCCCGGAGAACTTGTTCTTTGTATCGGTGACGCTCGTCACCATGTCGAGGAGCACCTCGGCTCGCACCCGCCGCAGAAGCGAGTGGGAGAAGTTGCGCTCGTCGGTGGCATTGGATTCGTTCGTCTTCGTGGACAGCTGGTAGGTCCGTGACGTGCAGATGTCGCGGACAAGCTTCTTGAAGTCGTACTTGTAGTCAACGAACCGCCGGGCGAGCTCCTCGAGGAGTTCCTTGTTGACCGGCGGATTGCTGACCCGAACATCGTCGACGTCATTGATCAGCCCGGGGCCGAAGAAGTGGGCCCAGACGAGGTTCACGAGGTTCTGCGAGAAGAACGTGTTGTCGGGGCCGGTCAGCCAGGCCGCCATCACCTCGCGCCGATCCTTGCCGGCCAAGTCAGGCGTGTCGCCGCCGAGAAACTTTGGCGCGATCACCCGGCCGCCGACGGGATGCTTCACATCCCCACCACCGGAATTGAAGACGATCGTCTCCCGGGGGTCCTCCCCGGGCTTGCGCCCGATCTGGGCGAAGAAGTTGGCGAAGCCGTAGTAGTCGTCCATCGTCCAGCGGTCGAACGGATGATTGTGGCACTGGGCACACTGGATCCGCATCCCCATGAAAACCTGAGCGACGTTCTCCGACACTTTCAGGGTGTCGGTCTCGTTCTGGTAGTAATTTGTCGCGGCGCTCGAGAACGTCCCCCCCTTGGCCGAGAGGAGATCCCGCACCAACTGGTCGATCGGGACGTTCCCCTGGATCTGCTGCTGGAGCCAGTTGTAATAGAGGAGCATCGCCTTGTAGCTGATCTGCTGCGAGGTCCGGATCATGAGCAGCTCCGACCACTTCATCACCCACATCTCGACGAACTCCTTCCGCTCGAGGAGCGAGTCGACCAAGTGCTCGCGCTTGGCCGGATCGGCGCTCGCGAGGAACGACTGGAGTTCATCGCTCGTCGGGAGCGTGCCGCAGATGTCGAGGCTGACGCGGCGGATGAATTCGTCGTCGGTGCACAGCTCCGAAGGATTGATGCGGAGCTTGAGAAGCTTCGCGTTCACGAACTGGTCGACGTAGTTGTTGGCCGGCGGATTCGACCACTGAAACACGAGCCCCTTCGGCAGCACGATCACGTGCGAGCCGACGGTGTGCGTGTCGTAGCGGGCCATGATGAAGGCCTCGCCCCGGTTCTTGGCGGTCATCGTGCCGTCCTGAACGATCACGGCCGAGTTGTCGTTGTTGCTCGAGAACACGGCGAGGTTCGTGACGTCGCGGTCGGTGCCGTCGGCGTACTTGGCGCGGACGATGAACTTCTGCGTCGCTCCCTCGCCATCGAGAACCGCGGTCGGCGGATCGATCTCCACTTTGACCACCGCCGGCACTGGGCCTGGATCGTTGGCCGCGCCCGCCTCGAGCCAGCGGACGAGCGTGGTGTAGTATTCGTCCCCCTTCTTGATCTTCCCGCCGCCACTGTGGGGCACGGCGTTGATCGACTTCTCCATCAGCAGGCTCTCCTCGGCAATGGCCAGATTGAGCCGGCGGCCGGAGAACTCCCGCGTGAGGCGGTGGTGATCGCCGTCAGGATCAAACCCGAACAGCGACAACCGGAAGCCGTCCTTGCCCCGGGCAGCGCCGTGACAACTCCCGGTGTTGCAGCCGGCCCGTAGGAACACCGGCATGATGTCGAGCCTGAAGCTCAAGGGGGGATCCTCCCCGGCCCGCTCGACGTGCACCGGAACCGTGAGCGACTTCTCGCCGACGGCCACCTTGAGCGTCGTGTCGCCGTCGGCGAGGGGACGGAGCATTCCCCCTTCCACCGCCACGCGATCAGGGTGCTCGATCACGAACGTCGCCTGCCCTGTGACATCGCGAGTGACGCCGTCGGCCGATGTCGCCTGAACGATCAACGACTGCCGATCGCGGCAGGTGGTGAGATGGACCGAGGTTGGGTAGACGGCGAGGCTCTCGCCAACAGCCACTGGGGCGACCGGCTCCTCGGCCCAGGCTCCGGGCACGGAGGGGCAGGCCGCCACGAGGAGCAGGGCCCCCAAGCGCTGGATACCCGAGAGCGGGATGACCCGATCACGAACCAGGACGAGGCGGAGAATTGAGGCGATCACGATGGACCTCGCAGGATGGAGGGGCCGGACGCAGGGCGAAGGCCGGGGCCTGGCAGGAGCGTCGTCACTTGGCAGGAGCGTCGTCACTTGGCAGGAGCGTCGTCACTTGGCAGGAGCGTCGTCACTTGGCAGAACGTCGTCACTTGGCAGATCGTCGTCACTTGGCAGCAGGCGCTGCCGGCTTCCCTTGAAGCCTGAGTTTCTCGAGCCTCGAGAGCGGCTTCTCCGGCACCGGGGGCGGGGCAGCGGGAGCCGCAGCGGCCACGGCTGCGTCGGGCGCGGGGGCCGGCTCCGGGGTGGGCGGAGGCGGTGCAGTCGGCGCGGCGACCTGGATCTCCGCCCCACCGCCGCGCATCGCGACCGGTTCCCCGGCAACGGTCGCCACCATCTCGACAAACGGCGTCTTGTGATTGCCAACGGGCGTCTTGTCGGAGGTCTTCACCTGGAACACAAGTTCTGTCGTGTCCTTCGTGAACTTGAGTTCCTCCGCCGAAGTCTCCGGCGGCAGCCCCTGGAGCCGAGCCGTCGCTTCCCCTTCGAACGGCAGTTTCTGCTCGAAGGTGCAGACGACCTGAGCGACTTGCCCCTGCTCGCACGAGGCGCGGGCGAGCGTGGCAACGGTGTACGGATCGACGACCTCGAGTGTCGCCAACTGCGACGCCGCCCACGCCGGCCCGCCGGCATCCGCCTGGGCGATGCAGTACACGGGCCAGATCCCCAAGGCGGCATTGCCGTCGGCATTGAGCGTGTAGAGGCCTTCAGTCTGATCGGCCGGGATCGTGATGCTCGGCCCCGCCCCGATGCCGGGCGAGCGGAACGGGAACTCAACCGTGACCGGCTGCGCGAATCCCTCGCCCCGCTTCACCACCACTTTGAGATTCATGGTGCCGTTGCGGGCCAGCGGCGCCTTCGGCTGCACGATCTCGAGGTGGAACGGCAGCGGTTCGACGACCGCCGTCGCAAGCTTGTCGACCTTCGCGCCGTAGTAGACGGCGTTGTTCGGCTGACCGAGAACGAAGTCGGCAAAATTTTCGAAGGCTCCCCGCACCTTGATGTTCTCATCCTTGGGACGGGCCTCGAGCGCCACCAAGCCCCCCGCCAGCGGCGCATCGGCGGTGGCCTCAAAGACCACCGGCATCTGCGACACCGCGCCCGGCATCTCGCGGAACACCGCCGTGATTCCGGCCGGAAGCGCCCCGGGCTCGAGGATCAGATCACCGCCAAAGTTCGTGCGGGCCGCATTGACGAGCACCGCATAGCGATTGCCACGCGGCACCATGATCTGTTGACGGGTCTGCGAATACCGATCGACCCGCGGGATCGAAAGCGTCAGCGACGGCGTCACCGGTTGGAGTTCGACGCGGTAGACGAAATCGGGACGCCCGCGGCCGAGGTGATCGGTGACACGGATGACGTACTGCCCGTCCTCCGGCACCTCGAACCTGAGGTAGGAATCGGGCCCCCGGGAATCGTCGTTGCCGGCGATCCCCGCGCCATCGGCCCGGAGGATGTTGACGACCGTGTCGAGACCGCTGCGGATCCGCCGCGCGAAGCACTCGACCTCGAATACCTGCCCCTTGGTGGCGGCGAACCGGAAGCAATCGACATCCCCGTCGGTGCCGACGATGCCATTGAAGGCGAGGGTCGACTCCCCGGTGGTCGCCTCGGCCGGGCTATTGTTCGGCTCGACCTCGAGAAGGTTGCCCTGCGGCGTGATTCGGAACGGGATCGAGGAGGGGCAGATGCCGTTGGCGTCTTTGGCAAAGAGGGGGAGCACGGCTCCCGTCGCCGGCACGGCCACGTCCTGCATGATCGGCCCGGCGGCATCGCCGAGGAATGTCACCGACACCGCTTCCCCCGCCTTGCCCCCGGCCGGGTAGACGGCCGTGGGGCGGGGAAACGTACCGATGTGGAGACGGTAGCGGCAGTTGCCGTCGCCGGCATAACTCGTCTCCCGCACCTGCACGTAGTACGTCCCCTCCTCGGGGGCAACGAAGCTGAGCACGCCATCCTGCTGTGCCACTGGCGAATCATCCGCCGTCGCCACTTCGAACCGCTTCGAGTCGAGGATCGACACCGCCGGATCGAAGAGGTAGCTCCCCAGACGGAGTGCCTCGACATCGACTCCGAGGCGCTGCCCCTTGGCAAGCTTCACCGCGTAGAGATCGACATCCTCGTTCTCCACCACGCCGTGGACGGTGACGTTGAGGTCGAGGGCCTGCGCCTCCTGGAGCGAGCCGTTGGGCTCCTTCTCGTCGGCGACCGGCAGGGCACCGATGCGGACGGAACGAAACTCGGAGATCCCCGACTTACAACGGATCTGGAGCAATTGCTCCCCGAGCGGGTAGTCGTCGGGGACGAAGACCGTGGCCTTGATCGTGTTGTCGTCCACCGGCGTGATTGCGCGGACCACCATCGGCGTGGCCACCGGGAGCCCGACCGGTGCGTGGAAGAGAATCTCTTCGGCATCCTTGAGCCGCGCCCCTTGGAGCGTCAGTTCGCGCTCGCCACCCCGCTGCACCCCACGCGGCAGGATGGTGCTCAGTTGCGGATAAGACGCGACCGCCACGTTTGTTGCCGCTGCGGCGCCGAACGCCGCCAGCATCGCCACCACCAGTCCCCTCACCGACAACCGGGACCGACAGGCATGAGGCATCGTTTTCCGGGCGGAACGAAGTCCGCCGCTGCTCCTGGGGTGCGGGCGGCAAGGGGCCGCTTCAATCGATGGCGCGCCGTCGCGGAGGCATTGGTCCGTGGGACGACCGCCCAACACAGCGATCGGACGCCGGCTGTCGGGCGTTGAACGGCCAAGCTCGGGACGTCAGGCAATCAACTCTTTGCGGACCTTGCCGCCGTCGACAATTTCGATCGGGCGGTCGCCGGGAGCCATCAGCTCCTTGTCGGCCACGATGCCCAGTCGGTCGTAGATCGTGGTGGCCCAATCCTCCACGGTGAGCGGATCGTCTTCCGGCTCGCTCGCCGTGGCGTTGCTCGAACCGTAAACGATGCCCTGCTTGAGGCCGCCACCGGCCATGACGACGCTGAACACCTTCGGCCAATGGTCGCGGCCGGCGGTGGCGTTGATCTTCGGCGTCCGCCCGAACTCCGAGCAGACGCAGACGAGCGTCGTGGCAAGCAGGCCGGTCCGGTCAAGATCGCGGATCAGCGATGCGAACCCCTGATCGAAGGCGGGCAGTTGCCCCTTCATCGAGCCGGCGATGTTGTCGTGCATGTCCCAGCCGCCGTAGGTCATGGTGACAAACCGCACGCCCGACTCCACCAACCGGCGGGAGAGGAGCATCCGCATCCCGGCCTGATTGCGGCCGTACTCGTCCTTGATCGCGTCCGATTCCTTCGTCATGTCGAAGGCGTCGCGGGCCTTGTCGGAGCTGATCATGCTGTAGGCACGGTCGTAGAAGGTGTCGAGCGCGTCGAGCGAGTCGCTCTTTTCCTTCTCGCGGAAGTGCTCGTTCACGACGTCGAGCATCCGCCGCCGCTTGTCGAATCGGGGGACGTCGACGCCGCTCGGCAGGCTCAGGTCCTTGACCTGAAAATTGCCGTCGGCCGGGTCGCTCCCGAGGCTGAAGCCGGCGTACGAGGAGCTGAGATAGCCCGTCCCGGCGAACTCATTGGGCTGATTTGGGATGCAGACGTACGGGGGAAGATTGTGGCGGGGGCCGAACTCGTGGGCCACCACCGATCCCATGCTCGGGTACTGCAGCGCCGGGCTCGGCCGGTAGCCGGTGAACATGTTGTGGGTGCCGCGCTCGTGGGCCGCCTCACCGTGGGTCATCGAGCGGCAGATGGCGAGTTTGTCGGCCACCTTGGCGGTATGGGGAAGAAGTTCGCCCATCCGAATACCCGACACATTCGTCTCGATGCTCCCCAGCGGCCCGCGGTATTCGACCGGGGCAAACGGCTTGGGATCGAACGTCTCCTGATGGGCCATGCCACCGGGGAGGAAGATGCAGATCACCGACTTCGCGGTACCCTCGTGGCTGGCGTAGTTCTTGATGTCGCCCCGCGCCTGCTGCATGCGGAAGAAATCGCCGAGGGAGAGGCCGAGGCCCCCGACAACGCCAACCGAGAGAAACCCACGCCGGGCGAGTTCGTTACCAGTGCACTTCATGGATGCCGACTCCTCTTGACTGCAATACCGCGAATCAAGCGCAATTCTGACACCCATTTTCGGCGATGTCGAGCGCCTATCCCCTCGTTGGATGGGATTTCCTCCACTGGATGGCCCCTCACCCGACCCCCGGCGTGCCGCTGCAAAAGCTTTGCACGCAACGACTTAAAAGCCATCGGCACGAGCGCCGCGGGGGCGATCGTGCCGATGGAGATTGAGGTGCACAGCAGAGGGATTTTGACCGCTTCCCCGGACTACCGTTCCGCCGGGAGGTCGCGGATCACGTTTCGCCAGTGGGTGACAGTGGCGTCGGAGCGGCTGGATGCCTCTCCCACCGTGACGCGGAGGCAACGCAGTGCCTCGAGCACCACCCCGGTGTGACGGAGAATGTCGCGCATCCGGTCATCGTCGCCATCCGGACCGATGGTCGCGTCACCGTCGACGAATCCATTCCGCTGCTGGAGGACGCCGATCCTGGCGATGTATTCGACCCACGGCTCGAGCAGATCGACAAACCCGGCAACGTCGGCGGCGGCCGCGGCCGCCAAGGGCTCCTCGAACCGGGAAAGCTCCGATCCCGTCGACTGCGTCGTCCGGACGAGCATCCGCGACGCCTGCTTCGGCAGCAGGCTGAACACGGCGACATCCTCGCCGATGCCGATCGTCGGTTCGATCTGGTCGTCGAGACCAGCCTGGGGAACGGCGAACGTCCAGAGGGCGCCCCCATCGATCTTCGACTTGGAGGGCTCGGGGATCCGATAGCCGTCCGGCACCGACTCCGGATTGAGCGTGCGAATCTCCTCGACGAGATCATCGGCGAGGGCGAACAGGTCGGAGAGCCCCTCGCGGAAGAGCTTCGGGTCATCGAGCTTCACGGCAAACGCCGGGGCGACGATCGGCAACGGCTCCGCGGAGGCCGGGATCGAACTCTGCAGCCGCTTCGCCTTCTCCTTGCCGTCGACCACGAAGGCCGCCTGCCCGTCGGCCACCGCCGGGAGGATCTTCGTCCGCAGCGTCGCCACGAGCCGTTCGGCAAGGGGCACGAGTTGCTGGCTGGCCTGCTCAAACCGCTCCCGGTCGTCCTCCTCGGCCTTGACGAGGAGATACTTGCGGAAGAACGACCACGCCATGCTCCCCCAGTCGACGAAATCATCGAACTGATCGGGGGGGGTCTTTGCCCGGGTGACGATCGAGAGGAGCGGCGATCCGCCGGTGTGGCCGAGAAGATCGAGCCGCTTCGAGCCGTCGAGAACGCCATTGCGAGTCCAGTCCCAGGCGTAGCCCTCGTAGCCTTGGTCGGTCAGAAATGAGTAGCCGAGGGACGGGCCTGGAGTCGGCAGGCGCCGCTTGTAGCCGGCCGCCATCTTCCCGAGCATCTCCCGGGCCTCGCGGGCGGCACCTTCGGGAAGGTCAGCCGAGTCAGCCAGCGTGTCGGAGAGCGCGGCGAGCTGTTCGAGATCGGCCGCCGACGGGGCAGCCGCCCGGGCGAGGGCCTCGCTGACATAAGCGATGCCGGTGATCCGTTCGTCGCGGTGCTCGCGGAGCGGCTCGAAGGGCTTCGTCGACGCCAAGCCCTCTTCCCCGGCCCCGGCAGCGACGAGCTTCCCGAGGTGGTCGGCGGAATCGCCGATCGAGAGGATCACCCGATCGCCAATCAGCCCGATGGCGATGACGAGATCGAGCTCCTGGAGCTTGCGGCGCACCTTGTCGAGATCGCCATCGTCAATCCCGTCCTGATCCTGGAGCACCTGCCCCCAAGGGACGAGTCCGCCGTCGAGCGTCAGCGTCACCACCTCGCCGCCGGCAACCTCTTGACGATCGAGCGCGTCGGCGAAGGCGGGGTTGGTCTGCGTGATGAGCTTGAGGAGAACCTCGATCCGCTTGATCTGCGACGTCGCCACCGCGGGCTTGCCGGTCTTGAAGCCCCACACGAGGTCGGGAACGACGATCTTGTCGGAGTTGTCGGCGAGCGCCTGGAGGACCATCCGCGCCGTCAACTGATCGCCCGCCCCGGCGGTGTTGAGCTCAAACTCCTCGATCTCGGCCACCTGACGCCGCACCGGCACGACCTTCAGGCCACGGTCGACCGACGCCCCATCGTCGTCGTCGTCGTCGTCGTCGTCGTCGTCGTCGGCTTCGGCTTCGTCGTCCATCTCGAGGCGATCAAGCTCTAGGCGATTGACCTCGATGCCGCCCGGCACGCCACCGCGCGACATCTGGAGGACGTTGGCCGCGTTTTGGGCCTGCTGGACCTTCTGAACAAGTTCCAGGAACGTGATGCAGGAGGGCTCGCCGTAGAGGAACGTGTCGGTCGCGACCATGTCGCGGAGAAGCTCCACCGCCTGCTGGTTCTCGGGGAGCTGGAGATACGTATCGAGCATTGAAAGAGGGCTGCCCGGCTGGAGCTTCTGTTCCTCGTACTGCTCGAGGGCCTGGATCACGGCCGGGAGCTTACGGATCGACGCGAAAGCGTTGCTGCGGAGGACGAGATCGATCTGTTCCTGCAGTCGCAGCGTCGCCGAGACGAAGGCCGCGTCCTTGGGGATCATCGCCACGCCCCCTTCGAGCGCGTCGGCGCCGCGGGCACCCCCCACCAGCGGCAGGCAGGCGAGGAGGGCGAGGCACAGCCGGCAGCCAACACGGCGCGCGGCCTGCGGAACGGCGGAGGCATGGCGGACGAGGGCCATCGTGGATCCTTTCGCTGGGAACGTGGCAGAGCCTGAATTCGATCCGGCACGCCGGACCCTTGTGGTTTAGGATATGGCAAACCGGACCGGCGGGGAAACCTGAATCCGCCGCGGAATCCCCCTTGGCAACAGAGCCGTGCGGATCGGCACCACCCAGATCGTCGACACTTTCGCTGAGGCGTTCCGGCTGCGGTACACCCGGTTGATCGTCACCGCCCATGATGAGCATTGGCGCGACGCCGCCGTCCGGGCGGCTTGCGGCTACGGCACGAGCGTCTTGGGCTGCGACGCAGAAATCGGGGTCGAGGGGTGGCTCCCCCCCGACGAGACCCCGGATGGCCGGCCGGGGGCTGCGATCCTCGCCTTCTCGTTTTCAGTCGAAGGCGTCGCCAAGGCAATCGCCAACCGTACGGCCCAGTGCCTTCTCACTTGCCCTTCCTCCGCGGTCTTCGACGGCCTGCCGGCGGCGGTCGATCGGGCACCGCTCGGCAGCCATGTGCGGTACTTCGGCGACGGCTTCGAGAAGACGAAGGTCATCGACGGCCGGCGCTATTGGCGGGTGCTGGTGATGGATGGAGAGTTCCTCGTGGAGGAGACCTGCGGGATCGAGAAGGGGGTCGGCGGGGGGAACTTCATCCTCCAGGGGACGACGCTCGACGGCACCCTCGCCGCGGTCCGCCGCGCCGTTTCCGCGATCGAGCGCTGCCCGGGGGTGATCGCCCCTTTCCCGGGGGGGGCGGTGCGGTCGGGGAGCAAAGTCGGCTCCCGTTACGAAGGGCTGCGAGGTTCGACGAACGAGGCCTTCTCGCCGGCGCTCGTCGGTCGTGTGGCGACGGAACTGCTGCCGGGGGTCACCGCGGCGGTGGAGATCGTCATCGACGGCATCGACGAGACGACCGTCGGCAATGCCATGGCGGCCGGCATCGCAGCTGCCGTCGGCCCAGAACTCCTCGCCGTCTCCGCGGGCAACTACGGTGGCAAGTTGGGGAAGTTCCACTTCCATCTCCACAGGGTTCTCACCCCGACGACTTCGGGTTGACCTTCTCCAGGGTGCCCCGATTGTGGTACTTCCCCCTCGCGCGCTGTCGTGCGCCCGTCGTGATCTGTGTCGCGACGGCGTCTCCGCAGAGGCTCCACCGATGACCGAACGACCTTCGCGACAGGATTTCGTCGTGTCGAAGCAGAGTTCGAACCTCAGGTTCGCCCTCACCGCGGCTGGTTGTGCCTGCGCCGGATTCGGCCTGGTGTGGGCCGGTCTGGCCGTGCGTGGCATGCTGGGCGGCGGAGCCGCGCCGACGACGTCCGACGATCGCCACGTCGTCGCCACCCCCGCCGACTTTCCACCGTCGCACGATCAGCTCGCCCTTCCCTCGGACTCAGCACCGGCGACTCGATTCACCAAGCGGCCCGTCGAACAGACCTCCTCTGGCCCGGCCGAGGACGATGCCCCCGCCCCAACCGAGCGCTATGCCGATCGCGGTCGCTTCGGCCAGACCGCCCCCGCCGCGGAGTCGGGGTTGATCGACACCTCCGTGCCGGCCACCGAGACGAACGCCCAACTCGGCGATGAGACCGCGCCGCGACAGCCTTTCGGCGTCATCGCTCAGACGGCTGCAGCCGCGACCATCGAGGAGGAACCGGAGCCTCGGTTCAGTGACGATTCCACCGCTCCGGCCGCAGGGAACCAGATCGATCCGGGATTGGCGAACTATTCCCTCGGCGAGTCCGACCCCGTTGCCGGAGCCCCCCCCGTTGAACACCTCCCCGATGCTCTGGCTGACGATGCCTCGCGACTCCAGAATCCGGAACCGTTCGACAACGGTCTCGGGGCCGCCCCGGAGGAGCCCCTGCACGAGCCTCGACTCCCCGAAGACCTCGGCGATGTCGCCGCCCCACCGGCTCAAGCCCAGGCTTTCGCGCCCGCGTCGCCCCCGCCCGGCTTGGTCAATCCGCTGAGGCCTCGCACCGCCCCTCCTTCGGCCGTGGCGACCGACGCTCGCCAGGCAACGCCTGCAGCGCGATCGAACGCATCGGAGGCGCGCGCAACCGGGTTTGCCGATTCCCCTGCCCGCGAGCACGATGACGGCGCCCCGGTCCCGGCCCATGTCTTCCAGTCCTCACCGACCTCGGCCCCTGGCGGGAGTGCCCCTTCGGCCGCCATGCCATTTGCCGCTGCGCCCCCGATTGGGCCGCCGCCGGCCGCTGCCGGGATCGCACCCCCGATCGCTGGCGCTCTGCCCCGTGGCAACGGCGGCCCGCAGTCCCCGGCCATCCCTCCGGCACCCAACGGACAGGGGCGCCCCGGAGCGATTCAACTCGAAGGGGTGCAGACGGCGCAGCTGGCCGTCGAGAAGCGTGGCCCCCGCGAGATCCAGGTCGGGAAGGCAGCACGCTTTGAGATCCTCGTCCGCAACGTCGGCAGCGCTAGTGCCAACGACGTCGTGCTCCGCGACTCGGTGCCTTTCGGCACGGCGCTGGTCGCCACGACCCCCCCCGCCGCGCCGACCCCCGCACCGGGGTTGACCGACGCTCCTGGCACTTCCAGCGATCTCGTCTGGCAACTCGGCACGCTCGCTCCCGGAGGGCAGGCACGCGTGGCCCTCGACTTGATGCCGATGCAGGAAGGAGACGTTGGGAGTGTCGCCAGTGTCAGCTTCCGGGCCGATGCCTCGGTCCGCGCCCGGGCAACGCGACCGGCCCTCCAAATCACCGCCGAGCCGCCGGCACCGGTCCTTGTCGGCCTCGACTCACGACTCACGATCACGATCTCGAATCCCGGCAGCGGGGTGGCAACTGGGGTCGTCCTCGAAGGGGTCATCCCCGAGGGGATCACCCACCGCGCCGGCCATGAACTGGAGTTTGATGTCGGCTCGCTTCCACCAGGGGAGTCACGCTCGATCGATCTCGTCCTCGCCACGACCGGCCCCGGTGTCCACGGCCTCCGGCTCACCGCCCGGGGGGACGGCCAGATCGAGGTCAGCGAATCGGTCAAGATCGCCGTCACGGCCCCAACCCTCGAACTGGCCGTGCAGATGCCGTCGCGCCGCTACCTCCAGCGCCCCGCGACCTGCGTTCTCTCGATGACCAACGCCGGTACGGCGCCGGCCGTCGGCGTCGAACTGGTCGCGCAGCTCCCTCCGGGCATGAAGTTCATCCGGGCAAACAACGCCGGCTACTACGAGGAGCGGACACACCGCGTGCTTTGGAACCTCGAGGAGCTCCCTGCCGCCGAGACCGGGCAGGTCGAGGTCGTCGTGATGCCGATCGCGCTTGGCCCGCAGAAGATCGTCGCCGCCGCCCGCACCACCGCCGGCCTCTCCGATCAGATTGGCCACACCGTCGAGGTCGAGGGGCTGGCAGCCCTCGCCTTCGAAGTGGCCGACAGTGAAGACCCGATCGAAGTCGGCGGGGTGAGTGAGTATGTGATCCGGGTCGCCAATCAGGGGACGAAGCCCGCCAGTGGTGTCCGCGTCGTCGCCACGCTCCTCGGCGACATGGAGCCTGTCGAGGCCCGTGGTCCATCCGCACACCGGGTCGACAACCTCACGATCTCGTTCGAGCCGCTCGCCAAACTCGCTCCGTCCGAGGAAGCCACCTATCGGATTCGCGTCCGCGGCCGACGCGAAGGCGACCAGCGCGTGCAGGTGCAACTGACCAGCGACGAGCAACCGGCGCCGATCACGAAAGAAGAGATCACGCGGGTGTACGCCGACCGGTGACGGTTACTGGCCCGGGGTGCTTTCTTCCTACCGAGCAGCGTGCGACACTTTTGCCCCGCCGATCGCCATGCACCCCTCCCCCCACCACACTCGTCACCGCCCCTGGCCGCTCCCGGCCGGTGAGTGGGCATGGCGGCGGCGGTGGTGCGATCTCCTCCTCGCTCCCTGGCCCGTCCCGACGGCACTCCTCCGGGCGCTTGTGCCGCGGGAACTTCAGATCGACAAGTTCGATGGCACGTCGTGGGTGAGCGTGGTGCCCTTCCGAATGGAGGGGGTGTCGCGGCGGCCATTCCAACCGGCCGCCGGGTCGATCGACGCCGCGGGCCTCGTCGCGCCGCACGGCCTGTCGCTCCCCGTCGTGCCACCGCTCCTCCACTTCGCCCCCGGCGTCGACGTCGTCGTCTGGTCGCCGCAGCGCGCAGGCGGTTAAACCCACTCCAAACGCCTCTCGCAAGAGATCTCAATGCCTCGACTCGATCGAAACATAATCGCTGGAGCACCACGGCCGGCGACAGACACGGCATGGCACCAGATTCGAACCGTTGTCGTACTCATTCTGGCAGCAGGGTACATGCTCCAACTCGCGAGCCCCCTCCGGCTACAAACTGACTCGATCTATTTGCACAGCATCGCAATCGGACTTCTGGAGAATCGCGAGCCGGAACTCAGCGTCCAGTTTTGGCCAGGTTTCCCATGCATCCTTGCGTTCCTGGAGGCGATCGGACTTGGCACAAGCGCCGGCTTCATCGGCCTGAACCTACTCTGCATATCGGTTGGATTAACTGCTGCTTGGTACCTCATCGCGGCAGACGACTCGGATTCAATGGCTTGGGCCTCGATCATGGCGAGCCTGGGATCATGGCTGCTGATCAAGTTTTGCACAATTGCGCTCACGGATATTCCGTGCATGGCCTTTTCCATGCTGGCTCTTCACTATTGCACTCGCGCTACGAAGGGATCTCGTCGGTCCGCCGTCGCTGATCTCATGGCAGCCGTTCTTTGCACTGCCGCCGCATGCTCGATCCGCCCCAACGCCATCGCATTGTTGCCTGCGATTGGCGTGGCAACGCTGTCAACCCCCCAGTTCCGCGATATCCAGGCCCGACTGCAATCAGCCAACTCAATGGTTGCCACGGGGATCGGGGCAACGACGCTCCTCGTTGGACTCGTGACCGCCGCAACCCTTCTGGGGTCTCGCTACGGCAGGGAATTACTCACGTCTCTGGGCAGCGAGGGAGTTTACAACTTCCTCTTAAGTACCATTTCACTTCGGTCGCTGGACTGCGCAGAGACACTCATCAATATCCCCATGCGATTCCTGCCGGATTCAGCGAGCACTCTTCTGGTGCTGCTAGGAGGCATAGCTTTTCTCTGGCTCTTCGTTTCTGCAGGGAGCCGAATCCGACGTCTACTCCCCTCGGATGCTTATCTCCTCGCTTTTCTTGCGATTCTCGCTGTCTGGCCCTACCGCGACCCACGATTCCTGATCCCCGCTCTTCCACTGGTTTTCCGAGGATGGGTCCTCGCGTTGAGTCGCTGCCCTCGCCTGGCCATCAACTATTACGCTGTGGTGTTCATAGCCGGAACGGCAGCCGCACTGATTTATTCCTCAGCCATCACGCTGTCCGGCAGCACATTCGCTTCCAGATACAGCAGGGAACTTGCCAACAGCTACAGACTCACTGCATCGCAAGCCCTCGTCGATTCCGACCCGCCTCCTCTTCCCACCGCTGTAGCGATGATTCGTCGTTATGGCGACTCCAGAATCAATTCCTCCGCAAGTCCGCCACGCCCCAGCCGTCCCGACAAGGACTCCTTGGAACGATAAAGCATAGGCCCCAATACTCAACTCACCCCTAACGCGGCAACGCGAGCAAAGGAGCACACTTGCGACTCACTGTTGTCATTCCGGTATTCAACGAGCAACACACCATTCTCAAGGTCATCGATCGCGTTCAGAAAGTACCGACACCCAAGGACATCGTCGTTGTCGACGACTGCTCGACAGACAACACTGCCGAGGTCCTTCGAGCAATCGAGACGGCACACACAAACGTGCGATGTTATTTCCACAGCGTAAATCAGGGAAAGGGAGCTGCGCTCCGCACTGGATTCTCACACGCGACGGGCGACATCGTGATCATCCAAGACGCTGACCTTGAGTATGACCCTGCGGAGTACGGCAAGTTGATCGCCCCGATCCAGGCCGGGATCGCCGACGTCGTCTATGGCTCCCGTTTCTCAGGAGGTGAGTGCCACCGGGTTCTCTATTTCTGGCACAGCGTTGGCAACAAGGTTCTCACGCTCGCCTCGAACATGTTCACCAACATCAATCTCACCGACATGGAGACTTGCTACAAGGTTTTCCGGCGAGAGATTATCCAAGGAATTACCATCGAGGAGAACCGCTTCGGCTTCGAGCCCGAAATCACAGCCAAGGTCGCCAAGCTCCGCTGCCGGATTTATGAAGTCGGAATTTCTTACCAGGGCCGCACGTACGAGGAGGGCAAGAAGATTGGCTGGCGAGACGGCGTGCGGGCGCTGTGGTGCATCCTCAAGTACAACTGTTTTCGTTGAATCCACAAACCTATCGAGCGTCGGCGATGCGTCCCCTCACCCGTAAACAGGTCCGCGCCGTCGATCTCCGGGCGATCGGGGAGTATTCCCTTCCCGGCATCGTCCTCATGGAGAACGCCGGTCGCAACGCCGCCCACCTGCTGATGGCTCTTGCCTCGCTCGTTCGCGTCGATCCCCCGCTCCGGGTATCGATCGCCTGCGGCCGGGGGAATAATGGCGGCGATGGCTTCGTGATCGCCCGTCATCTGGAGAACCTTGGGGCCGAGGTCAAGCTGCTCCTCGCCTGTGATCCGGCCGCGTACCGGGGCGACGCCGCGGTCAATCACGCCGTTGCCGTGCAGGCCGGGATCGCGATCGAGCCGCTCGAGTCTGCGCCCGCGGAAGCGTGGTCCGCGGCGCTCGTCGCATCCGATTGGATCGTCGACGCCCTCCTCGGCACTGGCGTCGCCGGGGCCCCGCGAGGGGGAATCGCCACGGCGATCGAGGCGATCAATCGCACCCGCGCCGCAAACGCACGAGTTGATCGGCGTCCGGGCGTGTTCGCCGTCGACATTCCTTCAGGGCTCGACTGCGATACCGGGGTCGCCGCCGGAGACTGCATCCGCGCTGACGCAACCGCCACGTTCGTCGCCCGGAAGATCGGCTTCGACGCCCCGGGCGCCGGAGCTTTCACCGGCGCCGTCCATGTCCTCGACATCGGCGTGCCGCGAAAGCTTCTCGACGAGATTGCCGCCGACGGCTGACCAGGCAGGTTGCCGGCTTACTTCAATTCCTTGGAAAGGAACGTCCATCCGAGGGCATCCATGAAGGCCCGCTGCTTGTTGTCGGCGGCGCCGCCGTGGCCCCCCTCGATGTTCTCGTACGAGAGCACCGGCTTGCCTTGCTCTTCGAGTCTGGCAGCCATCTTTCGGGCGTGCCCCGGATGGACACGGTCGTCGCGCGTGCTCGTCGTGATCAGGATCGGCGGATAGTCCTTGGCCGGATCGATGTTGTGGTACGGGGAGAAGCCACGGATGAACTTCCACTCTTCCGGTTTGTCGGGGTTGCCATACTCCCCCTGCCAACTCGCGCCGGCCAGAAGCTTGTGGTAGCGGCGCATGTCGAGGAGCGGCACCTGACAGACGACACCTCCCCACAGATCGGGCCGGCGGACGAGCATGTTCCCCATGAGCAGCCCGCCATTGCTCCCCCCCTTGATCCCCAGGTGCTCAGGCGACGTCACCTTGCGGCGGACGAGATCCTCACCGACGGCGATGAAGTCCTCGTAGGCGCGGGGACGGTTTTCCTTGAGCGCCGCCTGATGCCAGGCTGGGCCAAACTCCCCGCCACCGCGGATGTTGGCGATCACCGAAACGTTCCCCTTCTCGAGCCACGCCGCGCCGGTGATGGCCTCGTAGCCGGGGAGGAGCGGGATCTCAAAGCCGCCGTAGCCATAGAGGAGCGTGGGCGTCGATCCGTCGAGCTTGAGATCCTTCGGGCCGATCTGGAAATAGGGCACCTTCGTCCCATCGGCGCTCGTCGCCTCGTGCTGCTCGACGACGAGCCCCTTCGATTCGAAGAACGACGGAGCGCTCTTGAGCTTCTCGACGCCGGTCACCTTCGGCTGCCCTGATGCCGGCAGGCTGCCCAGCGCCAGCGTCGACGGCTGGAGCGGGCTCGCCGTGACGAGGAAGAAGTCGTCGCTGTCGAGGTCGTCCACCGCCGAAACGCCTGCCGTGCCGAGATCGGGCACGCCCGAGAGCGGCTCCCGGAGCCACTTCCCCTCCTGCCAGGAGAGGGCCTCGACCCGGTTGCGGACGTTGTCGAGCGTTGTCACGAGGATGTGATGGCGCGTGGGGGCAAACGACACCAGCGACGTCCGCGGGGAGGGGGCGAAGAGAACGTGGCAGTCGCGGTCGCCAGCCATGAAGCGTTCATAGTCGATCGCCAGGAGCGCGCCGGCCGGATAGGTCTTGGCGCCGGTGTCCCAGTCCTTGCGGAGCTCGAGGAGGAGCCACTCGCGGTGGACGCTCGCATTGGCATCCTCGGGCTTGGGCACTTGCACGAGCTGGCCGTCGCGGTGCTCGAACATGTCGTTGGTCCAGAACGTCTTCTGGCGGATGGCGAACTCCCGCTCGAAGCCCGGGGTCGGATCCTTGAAGCCGGAGACGGCCATGTCGTCTGCGGTGCCTTCGTAGATGAGCTCCGCGTCGGCGAGCTTCGTTCCCCGCTTCCACACCCGAATGGTGCGCGGATACCCGGAGGTCGTCATCGAGCCAGCGCCGAAATCGGTGCCGATCAGGAGCGTATCGGCATCGCGCCACGCCACCCGGCTCTTCGCTTCGGGAAGCTCGAAGCCCCCTGCCACGAAGGCCTTCGCCTCGAGATCGTATTCGCGGATCACCTCGGCATCGGCACCGCCGCGCGACAGCTCCACGAGGCAACGCCTGTCGTCAGGCTGGAAGACGGCGACACCGTGCCAGACCCAATTCTCTTTCTCACTCTCGGCGAGGGCGTCGAGATCGATCACCGTCTCCCAGGCCGGCTGCGCCTTGCGGTATTCCTCGAGGCTCGTCCGCCGCCACACCCCCTTGGGGTTCTTGGCATCGCGCCAGAAGTTGTAGAAGTGCGGCCCGATCTTCCCCACCATCGGGATCCGATCCTTCGAGTCGAGGATCGAGAGAATCCTTTTTTCAAGCGACTGGAAGGCATCGTTGTCGGCGAGTGCCGCGGTCACCTTCGCGTTGCGCTCCTTCACCCATTCCAGCTGCTTTTCGCCGGTGACATCCTCGAGCCACTGGTAGGGATCGGCGGGCGACGGGGCCGTGGGGTCGGCCGCGCGGGCTGCGTGGGGCATGGTGAGGACGAGCGAGGTGGTGAGGACCGCGAGAAGACGGTGGTGGAAAGCCTGCATCATCGAACTGCCTCCGGAGGGGTCGATGGTCAGGGGAGGGCGGCCGCTACGACCGCGTCTGCCCCGTGCCGGTGACGACGTACTTATAGGTGGTGAGCTCGCGGGTGCCGCAGGGGCCGCGGGCGTGGAGCTTGTCGGTCGAGATCCCGATTTCGGCTCCGAGCCCGAGCTCGGCGCCGTCGTTGAAACGCGTGCTCGCATTGACGACGGCGACGGCCGTGTCGACGCGGGCGGCGAATCGGTCGGCTGCCCTTGGGTCGGCCGTCACGATCGCGTCGGTGTGGCGGGAGCCGTAACGGTTGATGTGCTCGATGGCCGCGTCGAGGGAGTCGACGACCGCCACCGAGATCTTCGGCCCGAGGAACTCGGCGGCGAAGTCGGCCTGGGTGGCAACACCAGCGGCGGGGAGGAGCCGGCGCGTCGCGGCGTCGCCGACAATCTCGATGCCGCGCTCGACAAGCGCCTGGCCGATCTCCGGCAGGAACGCCTCGGCAACGTCCCGATGAATGAGGAGCGATTCGGCGGCATTGCAGACGCCCATCCGCTGGCACTTGGCATTGACGGTGATCGCCCGGGCCATGGAAAGATCGGCCGCCCGATCGACGTAGACGTGGCAGTTGCCATTGAAGTGCTTGAGGACCGGCATCCGCGCTTCCGCACAGACGCGGCGGATGAGTTGCTCGCCGCCGCGCGGGATCGCCAAGTCGATGAGCGAGTCGAGCTTGAGAAACTCCCCGACCGCTGCCCGATCGGCAGTGTCGACGAGTTGCACGCCATCGACCGGCAGGCCGGCGGCGGCCACGCCCCGACGGAACGCCTCGACGATCGCCCGGCTCGAGTGGGCCGCTTCCTTCCCGCCACGGAGGATGATCGCGTTGCCGGCAGCGAGCGAAACCGCCGCCGCGTCAGCCGTGACATTCGGCCGCGACTCGTAGATGAAAAAGATCACGCCAAGCGGCACGCGGATCTTGCGGACCGTGAGGCCACTGGGGCGGACCGACGATTCGATCACTTCCCCAACCGGATCGGGGAGCGCCGCGACCGCTTCGAGACCGGCGGCGATCCCCTCGACACGCTTCTCGTCGAGAAGGAGCCGTTCGGAGGCAGCGGCGGTGAGCCCTGCGCCAGCGGAGGCTTCGAGGTCGGCCCGGTTGGCGGCGAGGATCAGAAGGGTGTCAGCGCGGATCTCGACGGCAGCCCGCCTCAGCGCCTCGGCCTTCTGCTCCGTCGACACGCCGCCGAGATCGATCGCGGCCTGCCGCGCCCGCTCGGCCATCGCCCGACAGTGGGCGGCAAGATCAGCGGGGGCCTGCAGCGGGGGGGTGGTGGCGGTCGACATGGCGGGGATGAGAGGCTGGAGGAGAGGTCTCGTCTTTCGAGGATACCACGCGGATCCCCGGGGAATCGGCTCGGACCGGGGCTCCCGCGGCGGCAAGGTTTCGCCGGGCCCGCGATCGTTGACAAAGAGCCGCCACTCACGCCCCGGCTGAAAAGCCTTCGAGGGCCGAGCGCACGAGGCCGACGGCGTGGACGCGGACGAGCTGAATGCCGGCAGCAGCGAGCCGGCAGGCGATCCCAGCGGTGCCAGCATCCCGATCGCTCTCGGTGGCCGGGCGGCCGAGCGCCTGCTCGAGCGCCTTGCCGATGAAGCCCTTCCGCGAGTGGCCGACGAGGATCGGGCAGCCGAGGTCGAGAAACCTTCCCGCATGGGACACAAGCGCCAGGTTGTGGGCATGGGTCTTGCCGAAGCCGATGCCGGGATCGAGGCAGATCCGCGCTTGGTCGATGCCGGCGGCGAGGAGCGCGTCGCGCCGTGCGGCCAGCCACTGGAAGATCTCTCCGACGACATCGCCGTAGCGTGGGTCGATCTGCATCGTGGCGGGGGTGCCCTGCATGTGCATCGCACAGATGCCCGCCCCCGAGGCGACGGCGAGCGCCAGCATGGCCGGATCCCCTACGAGCCCGGTGACGTCGTTGATGATCTCGGCGCCGTGTCCGAGGGCGTGCTCGGCCACGGCGGCTTTTGAGGTATCGATCGACACCGGCACCCCCGACTCGCGGACGAGTCGGCGGACCACCTCGGCCGTCCGCCGGATCTCTTCGTCAGCCTCGACAGGCGTCGAAAAAGGCCGCGTACTCTCGCCGCCGACATCGAGGAGATCGGCCCCTTCGGCAACGAGGCGCAAGCCATGCGCCACCGCCGCATCGACTGCCGCGTGGCGGCCGCCATCGGAGAAGCTGTCGGGGGTGACGTTAACGATCCCCATCACGAGCGGCCGGCGAAGCGGCCCAGTCGGATGCGGAAGCGCGAGCCGCGTCGAACGGAGGTGCCAATCGGTAGGGAGCGGGGTGGTTGTCATTTCCTCACTTTACCCACAGCACCGAAGCAGGCTCCAGTCACGTCTCCGATATCGGCTCCAGCCTTCGGAGTGCCCCTGTTGATCATTCCGATTTGGCCGAAACCAGAAAACTCTCAATCCGGATTACGATGGCCTGCCGGTGGCGTGAATCATCGGGCTCCGGAGGCAACGCATGCTCACTGACATTGCCAGGAACAACGCTGTCGCCGAACAGTTCCTCGTCCGGAGCCTCGAGATCTGCGCGCACGATCATGATCTCTCATCGCGGATCCTCGACGTCGTCCGGAAGCGTTCCGGGAGGATACAGGTCATGTTCGAGGCGTGGTTCGATCCCAACTCGGCCGATCGATTCGACGCCTTGCCTGCAAAACCCCGGGGCACGGTCCGAAGCAGCGACGACAACCCCTCTGACGAAATGGGGCGATTCGTCGTTGACTACCATCGCCACGCGGCGGCGGCCCTGACGGTCGTTGAGGATTGGGCTGCGGATTCAAAGACGCCTCTCCCCAGGTTTCCCGAACTCTCCGCCGAGGATCGTGCTCAGAACTCCCTTCCGGCTGAGGATCGAGTGCTTTTTTATGGCCGCCGCGACTTCTACAACTGCGTCTCCGGCCGCGACGTCCTACTGGATGACGCGGAGTTCCTCGTCCGGCCCGGCGCAAAGTGGCAGACACACATCTGCACCACCTGCTCTGCAGTGCCCAAGTGGGGTTCCATCGTCAACGATGCATTCGTCGACGGCCTCGTGGCGAATCTCCGCCACGTCTTCGTCCCCTGCTTCGACACGTCCGGCTATCTCATCTGGACGCCGGCCTGACACCCTGACACTCGCTCACCACGGCTCTTCCATGAGGCCCACGATCTGCTGGGCCATCTTCACGATCCCCTCCTGCTGCGTGCTCACGACCGAGCGGCCGTATTCGGGGACGAGCACGGCTGCCTGACCGACGTCGACGCTCGCTGCCGGGAGGGGGACGGCACCGGTGGCGAGCACCGCGCCGCCGCGATCGGCCCAAGTGACGAGCACCTGGATGTTCATCTCCACCATCCGCGACTGGTCGGTGGGGCTCTCGACCTGCATGCGCTTCGTGTCGGCGACGATCCGTGCCGTCAGCACGCTGTCGGCCTCGGCGTTCCCCACCACCTTGAAGGGAGTGCGCTTCTCGATCTCTTTGCAGACCGCCTCCGTCAGACGCTCCCCCAGATCGACGCCGGGGACGTTGCGGAACGAGTCGCTCTGGATCATCGGGACGTAGACAGTGCGGACGTTCGGCGCGTAGAGCGTGTTGTTGCCAAACCGGTAGCCGGCACAGCCAGCCGTGCCGAAAGCGAGGCCCGCGACAGCCAACAACCACCCCCGGCGAGAAACGGCGTGGCCGGTGGGCATGGCTCGGAATCCTGACACGTTGGCGATGGAAAGCCCGTGCGGAGCACCCACGAGCGTGCTTCGCGGAGAGAAGCAATCAGCGGATCGGGCCTGAGGCGCCGGAGTTGTCCTCGCGGGCGATGACGGCGTCGGCTTCGGCCATGGCGTCAAGCTCCGCCTCTTTGAGCGAATCGGGATTGAGAAAGGCGGTGAGCGTCGGGAAGGGATTGTCGGAGACGTCGTCCTTCCCGGCGATCATGCCGAGCCGCTCACGGGCTTTCGTCGCCAGGAGTGTCTCGGGGCGGTCGCGGGCGATCAGCGCGTAATAGATCCTGGCCGAAGTGTAGTGCTCTCCCTTGGCGTAGAACTCGGCCCTGTTCCAGTGGCGCAGCGCCTGCTGGGCATGAATCTCGGCCCGGACACCGAGGACGCGGTCCTGATCGGGGCGGGCAAGCTGATCGGGGAACTGCACGAGCGTCTGATCGGCGAGCACCTCCGCCTCGTCGAGCACGCCCCCCTCGTAACCGGGCCCCTGGTAAGCGCGGAGCTTTGCCTGGAGGCCGAGGAGATGGGCCTGGAGAAGAAAGTCGCTGTCGGGGTACTCACTGCGAAGGAGGGAGTAAAAGTAGTCGGCGTCGATCCACTGCCGCTCGAGGAAGTGGGCGTTGGCCTGGGCCATGATGCTGTCGTCGGCCAACTGCCCGCGCGGATCGTTGATGCGGACGTGGTCGTAGGCCTTGAGGGCCCGGCCGCGGGTGTCGAAGATCGGCCGGGAGCGGTCGAAGGCATTCGGCACGATCGTCAGATAGTGGTGCTTGTCATCGAGGGCGATCCAGTACTGCGCGATGACGAACTGACGCTGGGCGATCCGATCGAGGTAGCGCGTG
>Ga0114960_10000714_pt1 | contig 27649 bp, 27 predicted proteins | sample C_130625_MF_Meta_FD_92637 | JGI IMG/M metagenome (GOLD analysis project Ga0114960, IMG submission 92637) | Freshwater microbial communities from Lake Croche, Canada to study carbon cycling - C_130625_MF_MetaG | ecosystem: Environmental > Aquatic > Freshwater > Lake | place: Lake Croche, Canada... | reverse complement strand
GCCAAGCTGTAGCAAGAGGGGGTAACCAGGTGGACGGGGCGCTGGGAATCCAACCCATAGAGCGCTGCTTCGCCCAGGGAGTGCCCATGGGATTGCAAGCCCACGGCGCTGGGGCCAAGCGGCGCCAGGCTGAGGCAGAGCAGCATCCTTTCAACGGCTTTATCGCCTATCACCACCAGCGAGCGGTTTAGCTGAATTTGCAGCAGTTGCAGGCTGCCCAACTGCAGCCGCTGCAGCTGGCCGCGACAGCGGCCCCCCTCTAATTGGCGCAGTTGCAGGGGAAAGCCAGCGGCTTGAAGGATGCCGGCCAAATGCTCGATGTCGCTGAAATAAACGCTGAGTAGGGGCGAGTAATTCTGCACTTTTGGAATTTTGCCCCGTTGGCGTGGCCACTCGCTTTCCATAGCCTGCCAGTGAATGCTGGCCCCCTTGCGCCCCATGGTTTCTGCTCCCTTTTCAGCGCTAACACGCCTGCTGCTGGCCGCCTTTTGTTGCGGGGTTGGGGCGCCGTTGCCGCTGCTGGCGGCCGGGGGCGGGGCGGTGCTCAGTGATCCCGGTGCTGCTGAGGGTCGCCATTTCCACCCCAAGGGCAAGCAACCCTCTCCCTTCACCATTCAGCTATGGGAGCAGCAAAAGGGCAGCTTGCCCTTTGCCGACCAGCGGGATCTGGAGGAGGCCAAGCGAGGTTTTGTGGCCGCCCCGGCCTACCGACAAATCCTGCGGGACGATGGCGGGGTGGCCTGGGACATGGGCAGCTACGACTGGCTGCTGCAGGGCAAGGATTTCCAGAGCATTCATCCCTCCCTCCAGCGCCAGGCCCTGCTGAACATGGCCTATGGCCTCTATGAGGTGGTGCCGGGGAAGATCTACCAGGTGCGGGGCTTTGACCTGGCCAATATCTCCTTCATCAAGGGCAGTAAGGGTTGGATTGTGTTTGATCCCCTTACCAGTAAGGAAACGGCCCGGGCGGCATTGAGCTTTATCAATGAAAAGTTAGGGGCTCGGCCTGTGACCGGGGTGGTGATCTCCCATTCCCATGCCGACCATTTCGGTGGCATTCGTGGCGTAGTTGATGAAGCTGATGTTAAGAGCGGCAAGGTGCCAGTGATTGCTCCCCAGGGCTTCATGGACCATGCGGTGAGCGAAAATGTGTATGCCGGTAATGCAATGAATCGCCGGCTTTTCTATCAATACGGAGTTCTGCTGCCCCGCAGCCCCTTCGGCCATGTGGACCAGTCTATCGGCAAAAATACTGCCGCTGGCACCTCCGGTTTGATCGCCCCCAGTCGAATTATCAGCAAGCCGATTGAAGAGCTAACTGTGGATGGGGTGACCATGGTGTTTCAGAACACGCCCGGCACGGAGGCGCCGGCGGAGATGAATACCTGGTTCCCGCAGTTCAAGGCATTTTGGGCGGCGGAAAATATCACTGGCACAATCCATAATATCTACACACTTCGCGGCGCCCTGATCCGTGATCCCCTGGAGTGGAGTAAGAAGATTAACGAAGCTCTTTATCGCTTTGGCAGCAAGGCCGATGTGATGTTTGCCTCCCATAGCTGGCCCCGCTTTGGCAATGGTCGTATCCGCGAGGTGATGAGTGCCCAACGGGATGCCTATGCCCACCTAAATAATAATGTGCTCTACCATGCCAACAGGGGTGTAACCATTAATGAGATTCATAATGTGTATCAGCTGCCCGAAAGTTTGCGGAGCCAATGGGCGGCCCATAGTTATCACGGTTCTGAGGAACACAACAGTCGGGCGGTGATCAACCGCTACTTGGGCTATTGGGATGCCAACCCCGCCAGCTTGATTCCCCTCTCCCCAGGGGATTCGGCGCCGTTGTATGTGGAGATGATGGGGGGCAGTGGGCCGATCCTGGCCCGGGCCAAGGAGTTAAACGCCCAGGGCCAGTATCGGTTGGCCATGGAGATTCTCAATAAGCTGGTGTATGCCCAGCCCAGCAACCAGGAGGCCAAAGATATGTTGGCCGACAGCTTTGAACAAATTGGTTATCAAAAGGAAAGTCCGAGTGTGCGCAACAGCTTCCTGGCCGCCGCCCTGGAGTTGCGTTCTGGCATTCCCACCGGGGTAACCCCCAAATCCAGTGGCCCCGATGTGATCCGGGCCATGGGCACCAACCTGTGGCTTGATTTTCTTGGCATTCGCCTTGATCCCAATAAAGTTTCTGGCAAACGTTTCAAGATTAATCTGATCACTCCAGACAACCAGGAGCGTTATGTGCTGGAGCTAAATAACGATGCTCTTACTAATATCAAAGGCCAAACGGCGGCCGATGCTGATCTCACTATCACCCTCAACCGCACTGATTTAGAAACCTTGATGATGGGCCAGGCCAGCTTCCAGGATCTGGTGGCCAGCGGTAAGGCCAAGTTGAAGGGTAATGGGGCGCCGGTTGAACTATTGCAAACGTTGCTTGTGCAGTTCACTCCGGATTTTGAAATTATGCCGGGCACCAAAGTCCCAGCGCCAGCTCAACCCCCTGCCCATAAACCCTTTGCCCAGCCCCAGCCGGCAGATAGCAGTGGTGGTTAAATAACGCTGCGGGACTTTCAGTTAAGGAAGTTCAGCTGGAATTTCAGGATACCAATGGTGTGACCTTTGACTTTTCCTTTGATGTATTTGTTTTGTTTCACCGCTAGGGCCACTGTTGTGGCCATTGTTACGGCTGCCCTTGCTGCTTTTCTGCTGCCCCCGGCGGCCAAGGCAGAGTCTCCAGTGGAGGGGCCGGCTGTTTCGCCCTGGGCTGGAACGGTGGAGTTTTATGGCCTGATTCCCTGGGCTGACACCACCACCACCGTGCGGGGCTTTGAAACCAGCACGGCCCTAAATCCTTCTTTGATTTTTGGTCAGTTGCTCCAGTCGGCCTTTGCCATGCGGGCCAGTGGCGAATACAACCGCATCGGTTTATTGACGGATTTGAGTTATACCCAGCTGGGGGCCGAGCCGTCGCGCAGCACTGCCAGGGGCCTGCTTAGCGGTAGGAGCACGGTGACCTCAATCAATGGCATCTACGACCTGGCCCTGCGCTACCGCCTGGGGGATCAGGAGACGGCCGTAGGTAAGCCCGGCCAGTTCAATCTGGTGCCCTATGCCGGCGTGCGCCTGGTGGAGGCCCAGTTGACGGTGGCGGCCGAGCTCAATGGCCAAGGCCCCGCGGGGCGCCAGTATGCCCAGCAAGGCAGCCTTTCGCGCACCTGGGCCCAGCCGTTGGTGGGGCTGCAGGGCAGTGTGTTCCTCTCGCCAAAGCTGCGGGCCTTTGCCCGCGGCGACATCGCTGGTTTTGGCTTGGCCGGAGCCCAAGACCTCAGTGGCAATGCCCAACTGGGGCTGGGCTATGCGGTGGGTAACAGCACCACTCTGAATGTTTCGATGCGCTATTTCGGCCAGGCCTGGAACAATGGCGCCAGCCCAGATAACGGCTATACCAGCCACCAATATGGGCCGGAAGTGTCTTTAAAACTCTTCTTTTAGCGCTGCCATTAGCGCTGTTATGGGGCGCCGCCCTACTGCTGGCCGTTGCTAGTTATCAAGCCTCGGCGTGATAACTACTGCGCACTAACGGTCCGCTGCGCACCTGGGCAAAGCCCAGTTCCATGGCGATGGCAGCCAGCTGCTCAAACTGTTCTGGCGGCCAGTAGCGGGCCACGGGGATGTGGGCCAGGGAGGGGCGCAGGTACTGGCCCAGGGTGAGCCGCTGGCAGTCCACGGCCCGCAGGGCCTGCAGGGCTGCCACCACCTCCTCGAAGCTTTCCCCCAGCCCCAGCATTAGGCCTGATTTAGTTGGGATCTCTGGGGCCAGGTGCCGGGCCGCCGCCAGCAGCCCCAGGGAGTGGGCCCAGCTGGCGCCGCGCCGCACTTCCCCCTGCAGGCGCTCAACGGTTTCAAGGTTGTGGTTAAAGCACACCGGTGCGGCCGCCAGCACCGTTTGTAGCCGTTGCCGTTGGGCGGCCAACCCCTCCCCTGGATCGCGGTGGCCCCCCCAGAAGTCGGGGGTGAGCACTTCTATGGCCACCAGGGGCTGCCGTTGGCGGATGGCGGCCATGGTGTTGCTAAACAGGCTGGCGCCGTGGTCGGGCTGGTCGTCGCGGGCTACGGCGGTGAGCACCACATAGCGCAGCCCGAGCCGCTGCACGGCCTCGGCCACCCGTTGGGGTTCGCCGGGATCCAGGGGTAGGGGGGCCTGGCCCTTGGTTACCTGGCAAAAGCCGCAACTGCGGGTGCAGATCGAGCCCCCCAGCAGGAAGCTGGCGGTGCCGGCGGCATGGCACTCGCCCCGGTTAGGGCAACGGCCCTCCTCACAGATGGTGTGCAGCCGTTGCTGCTTCACCACCGCCTGCACCGTCTCCAGCTGGCTGGCTTTGCCGATCGGCCGTTGCAACCACTGGGGTAGGCGCTCGGCGGGGCGGATTTGGCTGTGGCGGGAGCTTTTCATCGACGGCAGGGTTTCAGCGGCGGCAGGGTTTCATTCCATCAAGCGCCGACCCTCCAGGGCCCGGGCCAGGGTGACCTCATCGGCATATTCCAATTCGCTGCCCATGGGTAGCCCGTAGGCGATGCGGCTAACGGTGCAGAAGGGCCGCAACAGGCGGGCCAGGTAGAGGCTGGTGGTGTCGCCCTCAACGCTGGGGGTGAGGGCCAGGATCACCTCCTGCACCTGTTCGGGATCGAGCCGTTGGAGCAGCGCTTGGATCATCAAGGCCTCTGGGCCGATGCCATCCATCGGTGAGATCAGGCCGCCCAGCACGTGGTAGCTGCCATGGAATTCCCGGGTGCGTTCTAGGGCCAGCAGGTCGCGGGAATCGGCCACCACACAGATCACGCCGGTATTTCGGGCCGGGGTATTGCAGATTTCACAGCTGGGTTCCGCTGAGAGATGGCCACAGCGCTGGCACTGGCCCACCTGTTGGCGGGCAGCCAGTAAAGCCTGGGCAAAGGCGCGGCTTTGTTCCTCCGGTTGGCGGAGGAGGTGTAGGGCCAGGCGTTGGGCCGTGCGGGGGCCGATGCCCGGCAGTCGCTCGAATTGCTCGATCAGCCGGGCCAGGGGGCGGGTGAAGGCGCTCAGGAAATCCTCCACCAGGGATATGGGCCATTCTCCATCCCTTGGCAGGCGCCGCCAGGGGGGATGGACCCAGAATGGCTTCGTTATTCCTTTGCCCAGCGTCAGCTCCCATGCCAATCCGGTTTCTGCCAATCCGGTTCCTGCCATCGCTGGGCCGCCTCCTGGCTGGGGTGTTGGTTCTTTTATTGGTGGGCTGTGCCGCCTCTGCCGCCGGTTTGAACCGTTACGCCAGTGCCGACGGTCGCTATGCCTTCCTCTATCCCACCGGCTGGACCCGGGTGGCCATCAGCAATGGCCCCCAGGTGGTTTTCCATGACCTGATCAACAGTGATGAAACCCTCAGCCTGGTGATTGCCCCGCTGGACCCCAGCAAGCGCCTGGAGGACCTCGGCAGCGCCGAGGCCGTAGGTGAAAAACTTGGCTTAACCGTGATCGCCCCGGCCGGTAGCGGCCGGCAGGCGGAATTACTGGGGGCCAGCGAGCGCCAAGACCAGGGCCGCACCTTCTATGACTTGGAATTCAAGGTGCACCTGGCCGACCGCGATCGCCATGAGTTCGCCACGGTGGTGGCAGACAAGGGCCAGCTCTACACCTTGGCGGCCAGCACCAACGAACTGCGCTGGCCGCGGGTGGCGGGCCTGTTTGAAAGTGTGGTTACTTCCTTCACCCTCAATTACTGATGGCCCCCCCCAGCCCAGACCTCCTGGTGGTGGGGGCTGGCTTGGCTGGGGGGTTGCTGGCCTTGGAGGCCGCCGCCCTGGGGGCCCGGGTCACCCTGGTGGCGGGGGCGCCGATGGCCACGGCAATCAGTTACGGCGGGGTGCCCTCGTGGGCCGGGGCCGATGACCGGCTGGGGCTGCTCCAGGCCACGGCCCCCGGCCGCTGGCGGGCCCTGGAGGCATGCCATGGGCCCCTGGGCCATGGGCCGGCGGAGTTGTGGCTCCACTGGCCCCAGGGCCAGGACCCCAGCCAGGCCCTGGCCGGCCTCGCGGCCTTGCCCCATGGGCCTGAATTCCAATGGTTGGAGCCGCAGCAGTGGCGGCGGGAGGCACCGCTGTTGGCCGAGGCGGCGGTGGGCGGCTTCGTGGCGCTGCCCTATGGGCGGGTAGATCCGTTTGCCTTCCAACTAGGCCTTGATCGGGCCCTTGATCGGCTCGGGGTGAGCCGTGGGGGGCAGCGGCTGGAGCGCCTAATCAGCAGCCATGGCCAGGTGCTCGGCGGTGTTTGCCCCAAGGGCCAACAGTTGCTGGCCGGCCAAACGGTGCTCTGTGCCGGGGCCGCCAGCGGCGCCCTGCTGCTCCCCTTGGGGGTAGAGCTGCCTTTGCTGTCATTTAGTTGGGCGGCGGTGTTGGCCCTGGCGGGGCTTGGCCTGGGCGGGCCGCGCATTTTGATGCCCCTCCAGGGGCAACGGGCCCTAAGGGAGCTGCAGGGCGGCCCTGATCTGGTGTGTGACCCTGGCTTGGCCCCCTGGGGTGAGGGGCTGTTGCTTGGCCAAACCTCAGTATTTGCAGGCGCTTTGGCCCTAAATCCAGGCCTGCCCCCGGCGGAAGCTCCCCTGCGGCGGGGGCTGGAGGCCGCCGCCGCCCAGTTGCTGCCCACCCTTTCCCCCCGGCAGTTGGACCAGGCGCCCCTGCTCCAGCAACCGGTGGCCTACAGCCGCGATGGCCGCCCCCTGGTGGGGCCCTTGGCTTCGCTGCCCGGGTTAGCGGTATTCACCGGCTTTGCCGGCCCTTTTGCCTTGGCGCCGGTGTTGGCCCCCCTGCTGGCCCGGGCCCTGCTGGGGGGCGAGGCGGATCGACGGGAGCTGGAGGCCCTAGAACTGTCCCCCGATCGTCCCCTGGCCGGCTAAAAATCAACCAAAACGCGCCATGCTGCCAGCCATGGGTGCATCCCTTCCGCTGCGTCAGCGCTTGCCCAGCCTGGAGCCCCGCCAACAGGTGGGGCTCGCCTTGGCTTTGGTGAGCTTTAGCTTTATGGGTTGGGCTCTGTTTTGGCGGGTACCCACCGAGGTGACTGGCCGAGGGGTGTTGCTAGTGCCCAATGATGCTGGCCTCTTAAATGCCAGGGCCGAGGGCCAGGTCAAACGGGTGCTAGTGACCCCAGGGGATCGGGTGCAAAAGGGGCAGTTATTGCTTGAGCTATATCTGCCGGTGCTGGAGAAGCAGTTGGAGCGCCAACGCCAAAACCTTGTGGAATTGCGACTCCATAACCGCCGCCTGGACGCCCGCGACCAATTAAGACTTTCCACCGAAAAACTATCGGTGGATACCGCTTTGCTAAAGCTAGGAAGTGATCGACAACGCTATGGCGATCTCAAGCAGTTATTTGCAAAAAAACTTACAAACTTGCAATGGTTGTCTAAGCGGGATGTGGTGGCGCCCTTGGCCCAAGAAGTGGTGCAAGTGGAGAAGGGTTTCGTAGATACTGGTGTGAATTTAGATGAGATACATATCCGTGAAAAGGATGTGCTTACTACCTACCAGAAGGTGAAGCTCCAAATTGAAACTGAAGCGCTTGAGCGGCGAATGCAGATTGATGATTTGCGTAGGTCTGTGGAGGTCACCGAAGCGAAGCTGGCCTATGACGCCAAGGTGCTCGCAGACCGCGATGGCCAAGTGTTGGATCTGCAGGTGATCCCGGGGCAAACAGTGAAACTGGGTAACCGGCTCGGCACCATTGGCAGCAGCCTGAATTCGATCCCGCTGCGGGCGGTGGCCTATTTCAAGCCCGCCGATGCCCGTCGCTTGCCCAAGCAGCTGAGGGTGGAGGTGGTGCCCGATTGGAAGGAACGCAGTCGCTTTGGGGGCATTGTTGCTGAGGTGGGTGCCGTTAATGTTTTGCCAGCCACGGAAGAGGACATCAGCACCACCACGGGTAATCCTCAATTTGCCAAGGATTTAGTTAAGGAGGGGCCCGTAATGCGCACGGAGTTGCAATTGCTCCGGGACCCCCATAGCCCCGATGGCTTTCGGTGGACTTTGTCTAGTGGCAGCAGGGTTTTTCCCATCCGTGATGGTCTCACCATGACCACCCATGCCTATGTGGAATGGCGCACCCCACTTTCCTATGTGCTGCCTGGCCTGCGCTCGATCACTGGCGGCTATCGCAGTGGCAAAGTGGACCGTAGTTTTGGTCCAAACCTGCTGCAGGGGGGGGCATCCAGTTGGTAAACCCTTCCCCTAAGCAAGCTGGTCAAAAATTGTTGCGCCAGGAGCTGCCCTGGTTGGTGGCAGAGGTGGTATTGATGCTGGTGCTGTTGAATGCCAACGCCCCAGAACTTTGGTTCTGGTTGGTGGTATTGCTTGTGGTGCTCGCCTACAGGATTGAACGTTTTCTCTCCAGTGGTGGTACCCATTCCTGAAAAGGGATTAAATGGTTTTCAGCATTTGGATTTTCAGCATCTGGATTCCCTCATCTAGGGCTGTGGTATGGGCGTTTATTTGACGGCTTCGCTGCACCAGAAGGGCAAGTAAGTTTAGGGAATTGCGATCTTGATCTTGAAGATATTCTTCAAGCCATTGGATTTGTTGTTGTAGTCTTTCCCGGCTCTGCTCCTGAATTTGAAAGGCCTTGGCTCGGTCATTTGAATTGTTTGGCTCCCAACTTATTAACAAGCTTTTTCCGCAACTGCTGCGCAGTTGGAAGCAGCATTGGGCCAGTTCTTTGGAATAATGCTGGGCTGGTTCTAAAAGGGGCTGTAAATCGCGCAGAAATCCCCTTAGCGCCTCCCCATGGAAGAGGATTGCCCCCCAGCTTTGTTCTCGTTGCTTACCCCGGCTAGAGGGGGGCAATTCCTCCCTGGCAAAACGCAACAAATCCAATAAATTATCCCTCTGCTCCCTGCTGGCTTGAAGGCTGAGGGGGTTTATTTCTGGGGCCAAGAGAAGGTTGGCTAAATTTTCATTCCAATGGCGCAGCTGCTCTTCCAATTGATTGCTGGCCCGCACGGGGATGAGTTGTCGTGCGGCCACCACTCCGATCAACACCCCGAATAGGGTTTCCGCAGTGCGATACACCACGTAGCTCAACCACTCACTGGTGTGGTGGGCCACAGAGGCCGCCACCACGTGGCCGCCCACGATGAAGCCACTGCCGAGCCCCAGGCTTAACCCCAACACCCTCGCCAGGGTCATGGCCAACACAGCTGCGGGCAGGCCATGCCACTGCCCCAAGCCCAGAATCAGCAGGCAGGCAACACTGCCGCAAAGGGTGCCCAGAAACCTTTCGCGCCCAGCTATTTGCCCTTTCCCGAGCGAGTCGTCCAGGGTCATGAAGGCCGCCAGCACCAGGAACAGGCCTTCGGGCAACCGCAGCAGGCTGCAAACCCCGGCGCTGAGACCCACCACACAGCTGTTGCGCAGGGTGAGGCCGAGGTTGAGGGGCGTCATGGCTGGGGTTTGGCCTCCAGCTGGGCCAGGTGTTCCCCTAGGGCCTCCCGATCCAGCTGTTGGCAGTGCCGCTCCAGGGGACCTGGGGAAGCGTTCGATTGCCGCAGTAACGCCGCCCCATGGGCCACGGCATGGTCCAGGGACCCATGGGCTCTGGCAGGGGTTTGAGTGGTTTGTAGTTCCCGCACGCCGCGATAGAGCTGCACCAGCTGGCGGCTCTTTGCGGCATCAGCGCTGGGGTTGGGGTTCAGGAATAGATCCTTGAGAAAGGCCATCAGCCGTTGTTCGCTTTGTATTAGCCGTTGTTTGGCATTGCTGGGCCAGAACAGATGCTCAACGGCCATGCCGATGCCCAGGCCCAGGCCATGCCAGAGGGTGCGATAGAGCACGTAGTTGAAACCTTCGGCGCTGTTATTTGGCACCATCAGCACCATCACCGCGGCCACCATGGCATTGGTGCGGGTGCCTCTACTTAGGCCCAGATGGGCGCCCAACAGTTCCACCAGCAGGTAGGCCAACCCCACCCACAGCCAGGGATTGCCTATGAGCAAAAGCAGGGCCGCGAGCACCCCTCCGAAGGCTGTGCCCCACAGGCGTTCCCGGCCCACCCTGATGGACAGCTCTTCATTGGCCAGGTTGCTGCGCGCTACGCCGTAGAGGGCATACCAAATGTCCACGGTGGAGCCAGCGGCCCAACGGAACACCATGGCTCCCGTGATCAACGTGGCTATGGCAATGCGGGCACTGCCTTGCCACTGGGTTCTGGTTAGGGCCTGGAAGAAGACCAAGGGTTTTCGCCAGGGTTTGGCAGGGTCCAGCGGTTTGGGATGGGCGCATGGGGATCCCGCGGCACCGGCAGCAGTTCGCGCAGCAGCTGGGCGTAGCTGATATTTACTTCCACAGTGGCGTTTAGCCGTTGCACCAGGCTCTGGATCAAGCGGTCTTGGGTGAGGGAGAGGGTCACCTCATTGGCCAGGCCGGTTTGATAGCGCAGCTTGGCGTCGCGGAAGGCCTCCAGGCTGGCGGCCACCCCCCGGCGGGCTGACAGCAACTTGGCAAGGCTGGCCTCCTGTTGGAAGAAGGCCTGCTCCAGCCGCAGGCGAATGTCATTGCGCTGGGCCGCATAGCGCTGGGCCTGGGCCTCCTCGCGCTGGGCCAGGGAGCGCACCTGGGCGGCGGTACTGCCGGCATCAAACAGCAACCAACGGAAGGTGAGCCCCACGGCCCAGTCACTGCCGTTCAAATTCAAATTGGGAATCACAGCGCCCCCACAGCAATTGCCGGAGAACTCCCATTGTTTGGTTTGGTTGCTGAACCCTCCCCCGTTGGCGAAAAGCCCCAGTTGCGGCAACAGCTGGGCGGCCACCGCCGTTTTCTCCTTCGCCAGGGCCTGGCGGGTGGCCAACACCGCCTCCAGTTCGGGGTTGTCGCGGTAGGCGGCCAGCAGGCTTTCCTCCAGGTTTAGGGGCCAGGCCGGCTGCAATTGGATCGGGTCTGAGGCGGCCGGCGTGAGTTGGGGGGGCAGGTTGAGCAGCACCGCCAGCCGCCGCCGCGCCACGGCCCGGTCGGCCAGGGCTTGCACCAGTTGCTCCTGGGCCTCCGCTTCGATCGCCTGGCGGCGCAACAGATCAAGCCTGGGCACCAGGCCCGCCTGCTTAAGGGCAAGCACGTCGTTGAGTACTACCAGGTCGTTACGCACGTCCGCATCGCGGATCAACACCAGCTGGTCTGCCCGTTGCAACAGGTAGTAGGCCTCCGTGAGGCGCAGTTGCAGTTCCCTAAGGCCATTGGCGTAGTTCTGGCGGCTTTGCTGCAGCCGCGCTTGGGCGGCCTGCACCAGGGGGGTGCGGGCGAAATCCAGCAGCGCGTAGCGCAGTTCAAGGCCGCCCTTGATCTGGCGCACCCCTTGGTTTAGGTAGGCCTGGGCGCCGGAGGGCACGTAAAAGGCGCCATTGCTGGAGCCGCCGCTGGTGGTAACCAGGCTGTTGGGGGCGAAATTGGGTCCAAAGCCCAGGTTGTTGTTGCCCTGGGGGGTGCCGTAATAGTTGGCGCTCTGGTCGTAGCCGAGGCCCCCAAAGGCGGCGACCCGGGGCCAGTAGCTGCCCAGCTGGGCCTGCAAATTCGCCAGGGCTGCAGCCACCTCCAAGCGCTGGGCCTGGAGGGTGGGGTTTAGGGCTAGGCCGATGGCCAGGGTTTGGGCGAGGCTCACCCCTTGCACGCCGCTGCCCTTTAGTTGTGGTGCGCTAGGTAGTTCGAGCGGTGGGCTGGGCTGGATCTCAGGGGCCGGGGGCAGGGAACCCTTGGGGGCCTGGTTGGCCTCCAGCAGCCCACTGGGTATGGGGACCGCTTCGGCAGAACGACTGGGGGCTAATTCAGTTTCAGCGGGCAGCATTTGATCCAGCAGGCGCAGCTGCTGATCCAACTGGCCCCAGGAGCGTTCCAGTTGCTGGGTGCTCGGCTCCAGGGCGGCCCGGGCGGCCAGCCCCTGCCATAGCAGCAGGCTGACCAGGGGAATCCAGCGTGAGCCCATGGCCCTAACCACTTCCTGCCGAAGCGTTGAGCATCAGTGGGGGAGCCTGGCCTTGTCGGCCCGAGCAGCCCAGCTAATCAATTGGTTGGGCCTAGGCCAAGCTTGCCCAGCTCTGCTCAAAACGCCCCATGGCGGCGGCCAGCTGTTGACACAACATCGCCCGGCGGCCCCTACCTTTTTGCAGCATGATCTCGCTGCTGGCGGGGTCTTTAAACAGTTCTTGCTCAGCCTGCACCAGTGCCTCTTCCCAGGGCCACTGCTGGCCCCTGCCAAGGGCAGTTGTGTTTTTTGGCCGCCCCTCCGGCCAGTGGTTGGCCCATGCCTCGAGCAACTGGGCCGATTGGCGTAACAGGTTCACCTCCGCCGCCAGCACTGCTTTGAGGCTTGTGCCCTCCATGGGCACCATCGGCAGCCGCAACAGGGTGCGGTAGTAACCAATCAACTCGCTAAAAAATTGTTCTTCTAGGTCCCAGAGGCGCAGATAGTGTTCGCCGGCCCCATCTGAGCCCAGCTCAACTTTGGCGGCAGGTCGCTGGTTTTGGAGTTCGAGGAGGTTCTTGATTAGGCCATCGCGCCGTTGGCGTTTGGTTTGGGCGTCCATGTCCCCACCGCTGGCCATTTGATCGGCCCGTTCGATAAACACCGAGGCGAACTGGTTAAAAAGCAACCGCGATAGCCGTTGATGTTCGGCCAGGGCCCGGCTGGGCCAGAAGCAATTGAGCGCCAGCAGCGAAAGCCAAATGCCAATCATTGTCACCAGTAGCCGTAGGGGCAACCAGCTGGCTAGGGAGCTGCCGTGCAAGGTCCAGCCCATTACCACCACTAGGCCGGCCACCTTGTAGCCGGAGCGCAGGCCGAGGGAGCCGCCAAAGAGGCGGGTGCAGGCCAGGGCGATGGCGATGCCAATCGGCATGGGCATGGCGGTGCCGATGCCCCCATGGGCCACCACCACAATCAGGCCCCCCAGCAGGGTGCCCTCGATCCTTTGGACCCCCAGGGTCCAGCTGCTGCCCATGGTGCCCCCCAGGGCGGCGGCCACCGTCATCGGTGCATACATGGCATCGGGTAGACCCAGGCAGATCACCAGGCCCGCCGAGAGCCCCGCGGTGAGCGCGAGCCTTAACTCGGTTTGCTGGATCAAGGGGATGGCCTTTCTCATGGGCCGGTGGGCCCGGGGCGACCAGCCAGGGCCAGGCTTTGGGCACTGCACACCAGCCGGCGTAATTCATCTTCAAGGGCATAGAGCAATAGCGGCGGCAGTCCCCGCTGCTCGGCCAGGGGGGCCAGCTGCTGGCGGGCGGGTAGCGGCACCCGGGCAGCCGGATTGCCGTTGGGGGCTACCAGGGCCGGCAGGCTTTCCAGCCAGGCGTTGGGCCCTGTCCAGGGGGGGGGCAGGCTGCCGGCGGGAATCAGCTGGCACAACCGTTGCAGCTGCATGCTGTGGTGGTTGATCCGTTCCCAGAGCAGGCTGCGTTGGCGCCAATGCTGGCGGCGGGCTAGGCCCTGGGGATGATTACGCAATTCATCGTTTACCAATTGGTTTAGCTGGCGCCAGAGGCGGGTGCCCTCTAGGGCTGGTGCTGGACCTTTGGCCGACGCCAGCGCTGGGCTGACACTGCTGAGTTGTTGCTGAATGCTGAGCAGGCGGCGGGCAATGGCCTCGCGCAGTTGTTGGTCTAGCCCCTGGATTTCCGCCAGGCGATTCACCGGCCAGAGCAGGTTGGTTACCAGCAAAGCCACCACCACGCCCATGAGGGTGTCGATGGTGCGGTTGAACACATAAATCCAATTCAACTGGGAATATTCCACCACTAGAAACAGCATCGAAAGCAGCACCACGGCGGTCGCCATGCCGGCCTGCCAGCCGAACCGGCGCAGCAGCGGCAACACCAGCAGCAGGCCCACGGTGAGGGCGATCCAGCCCTGCAGCAGCGGATGGATCAGGAAACCCACCAGGCCACCGGCAATGGTGCCCAGGCAGCGACCCCTGGCGGCGGCCACCACCTGGGTTTCGGTTTCATCCATGCACATCACCACCGCCAGCAGTGGATACCAGATGAACATCACCCGATCGGTGGCCACGGCAATGCTGCCCGCCACCGCTGCGGCCACGGCGTACTTGATCGCCGCTTTTAAGGCCCGATGGCTAAGCACCACAACCCTTTCACTGGGGCCAAGCTATGGGAACGGTTTGCCCTTGGTCTGTGTTGTTGCAGCAGGATGCTGAACATCTCCTCAGGCTGGGCCTGGCGGTGGCCTGTGGCTTGGCGGTGGGGGTTAACCGTCTCCATGCCTCCCATAGCCACCCCGGTCGGGTGCGGGTGCATGTGCTGGTGGCCCTTAGTTCCTGCCTGTTTGCCCTGGCGGCAGGGGTTGATGCCAATGCCACCAGCCGGGCAATCCAGGGGGTGGCCACAGGGGTGGGGTTCCTGGGGGCTGGCGAAATCCTGGTGGAACCCCGCCAGGGAAAGCACAGCACCCCAGTGGTGCGCGGGCTCACCAGCGCCGCCGCCGTGTGGTTTACCGCCGCCCTTGGCATCACTGCAGGGGTAGCTTCGCCGTTCCTGGCCGGCATGGCCCTGCTGCTGGCCCTGGTCACCCTTTCCGGACCGCTGCCGCCTCAGCCCCCTAATAATCCACAGTCCTGAAGTTCTGGCACCAACCAAAGGGGAATGCCATCCCGGCCCCAGTCCCAGAGCCCATGGCGTTTGCCGAGAAATACGGGTTCCCTTTGCACAAAGGCCTGGATCACTGCGGGCCGATCTAGGCCCTCCAGGGCATCCTCCCGGCGGATGCGTTTCACCCGCTCCAGGGGGTCAGAGGTCATTTAGCCGTCGCTGCGCAGGCCCTGGCCCCGCAATTCCATGGCTTGGTCGTTGCCCTGGGGTTGCTGAACTTCGGGGGATTGATGGCTGGTCCCCAGGGGCTGATGGTCTGGCTGCTGCTGTTTCGGCATCGCTTTTAGGCGCCGCTTGAGCGCCTCATCCAGCACTCCGCCGCCATCGGGAACGGGGTCATTAGAGGGCATGGCAATCAACAGGGCTGGGGCCAGCTTGCCGAAGCAAAAGCTACGGGGAGGTTAATGGTGGGGAGTGCCCCTAGGGTTTGATTCATTCAGCTCTGATAACGCCCCATGGCCGTGCCCCCCACCCGCACCCTTCGTTTGATCACAGGCGTACTCCTGCTGTTGGCCGGCTTTGCCTCGATTGTTTTCCCGTTCGTTTCAGCGGCTGCCGTCACCGTTGCCTTTGGGGCTGTGGCGGTGGTGGCAGGAATAACACAGTTGCTGCGCTTGGGCGGTGCCGCTGATCTGAAGGGCAAGATTTTTCGGGGCTTAACGGCGTTGCTTTATCTATTAGGTGGTTTGTTTGTGTTGTTGTTTCCCTTAGATAGCACCTTCAGCCTCACCCTTTTTGTGGGGGCACTGTTGGTGGTGGAAGGGGTAACAGAATTGGCCGCCGCCGCCGCCTCCCAAGGCGCGGCCCGCAACCTGGTGTTGCTCGATGGCGTGATCACTTGCCTGCTGGGGGGCATGGTGTTGGTGGAATGGCCGTCAGACACCCTTTGGGTGATCGGCACCCTCTTTGGTGTTGCCCTTTTGTTCAGCTCTTTCCGCATGTTCGCCTCTGCCCCCGAGGGGGAAGCTGCCTGAATTGGATCAGGTTCCTGGGGCTTGCCCCAGGAACCAGTAGCTAACTCCTTTGTAGTACTCCGGATGGCCTGGAAGCCTTGAGGGTTCTAGCTTTTTGCCGGCGACAGCGCTGGCTAGGCCAATCAATTGCAGGGGGTTTAGGTCTGTTTTTAGATCCTTCCCTGCTACGCCCAGCAACTGGGGCAACAGGGCAAGGGTTTGGGGTGCTGACAACTTCTTGATCAGGGCGGCAAACGCCAACCGTTGGCGATCCATCCGGCCCAGATCCCCTTCCTCATCGTGGCGGAAACGCAGAAAGCCCTCTAGATCTTTGCCCTTGAGGGTTTGGCGACCCGCTTCTAATTCGATATGTAGGTTTTGGCTGTAATCGTGATAGCTAAGCCGTTTCGGCACGGTGATTTCCAGGCCCCCGAAGGCATCACCCAGATGCCTCACCGCCTCCAGATTCACCAGTACGTGGTGCTGCACAGGTCTGCCCAGCAGTTGGGAAAGCTCCTGCTCCACGGCATCAATGCCGCCTAGGGCATATAGGGCGTTGGCCTTGATTTCCCCGTACTGGGGGGAATTGATATAGGTGTCCCTCGGTACCTGGATCAGGCGGGCACTGGCGCCGTGGAGGTGCAGGCTGGCGATCACATCGGTAAGTGCCCCAGAGCCATCGGTGCCCAGGATCAGCACCTCCTGGGGGATCGGGTTAATCAGTTGCTGCAGAGGTGCCTTTGGGTCCAGGTGCCGCAGGGCATTCAGGGTTGGTTCCAGTAGAAAGGCCCCAAAACTCAGCCCCCCGGCCAGGGCCAGCAACAGCGGCCCGAGGCCCAAGGCCCCAGGGCGGGTTGGTGAAACACGGCCAGACATAATTTGCCCCCTGGGCAGCCCCGTATCGGGTTGAGACACTTCATCCCTGGAAATTACTGCCTACTGCCTTTGCCCCCAAGGCTTTAGCCCCTGTCTCGATCCAGTTCTCAAGCTGTCGTAAAACACCAGCCAGTGGTATGTAAGAACACAGTAATTACGGTAATTGCCCCGGGGGGTTGTCCCAGGGGCCCAAGCGGCTTAGCCCCTACTGCTTCAGTTCTGGCTGGCTTTCAGGGCCTGGAGGGCCATCTGCACGTGGGCGCTGAGGGCCCCTAGGGCCATGAGCTGGTTTTGGGAGAAATGGTTGCTGGCAATGGAGTTTTGGGCTTTCAGCTCCTGGAGCAATGATTTGCTGGCGGCTGCATAATTTGCCAGCGCCTCCTGCAGGGCTGGCATTGCGTTTTCAGCCTCTGCCTCGACCCGGGGGGCGGTGGGCAGGAGTTGCTTCAAGCTTTGGTAGCTGATCGCTGCGGGGATGAGGAACTCAGGCTCCTGCGCCATTGATCTAATCAGAAGTTTCTAAAGCCTATGGAGCTTCTGCCTAGGCCTTGGTTCGGTTGCCAGTAGGGATATCCGCTTTGGCTGCCGCGGCCCAGTGTTTTTAGCCCTTCCAACCGGCCAAATGGGCGGCGGCATGGGAGCGGGCATAGGCCCGGGCGGCGGGCAGGGCTGCCTCCAGTCGCAGGGAGCTGAAGGGGGGCATGGGGCGACGCCGCAACCAGGCCCCCCAGCGGAATTCATGGAAGGGGATTAGGGGAGCCGAGGCAATTACCCCCTCCTGTTTGAGCTTCCAAACCAAACTGCGGAAGGGGTCATCCTCGAGACCAAAAAGATTTTCGGGAAGGGCTGTGGGCTCCAGGGGGCCCTGGCCGCGGCCGTTATAGAGGTAAAGCCAGCCCCGATCCCGCAGGTTGATAAGTACTTGGGCCGGGTCGCTAGTTGCTAGTTCCAGCACCACATAGCCCCAGGCGGTGGCATTGGCCTGCACCTCCAGGAGCCCCCGCAGCCGATGGTGGCGATCCACCATCCAGAGCTCCCCGCTGCCACTGCGCACCAAGGGCACCGGCTTGCCCTTGAGGTAGCGCCGCCGCTCCTCGGCCTTTTCCGCTGAAAAATCCCTGTGCCGGTTCAACACTTCCGCCAGGCCCACACACATCTGGGTGGGGTGCAGGCTGGCAATCGGCAGCTCCAGCAGCTCGCGGCTGGAGCTGGGGGGCGCCGGCAGCGGTTCATAGGGGGGCAGCTCGAGGGTCATGGAACTTTCTGCATCGCAACAGGCCTAGGGCTGGAGCGGTTCGTTGTCGCGCAGGCCGGCCTGCACCCGCCAGAGCCGGGCATAGGCCCCTTGGGCTTTGATCAAGGCATCATGGCTGCCCTGTTCCACCAGGCGACCGGCCTCCAGCACCACGATCCGGTGGGCATGGCGCACGGTGCTGAGCCGGTGGGCAATCACCAGGGTGGTGCGGTTTTTGGTGATGATGTCTAGGGAGCGCTGGATGGCGGCTTCGGTTTCGTTATCCACCGAGGCGGTGGCCTCATCCAGGATCAACACCGGTGGGTCCTTGAGGATCGCCCGGGCCAGGGCGATCCGTTGGCGCTGGCCTCCAGAAAGACGGATGCCCCTTTCCCCCACCACGGTTTGGTACCCCTGGGGTAGCGCTTCGATGAAGTCCCTGGCTTCGGCCAGGTGGGCGGCCTCGGCGATCGCCTTGGGGCTGGCCCCAAAGCTGCCGTAGCAAATATTTTCGGCCACGCTGCCATGGAACAGAAACGGTTCCTGGCTCACCAGACCCACCAGGGAGCGCAGATTCCGCAGCTCCAGCTCCCGCAGGTCGATGCCATCAAGCCGGATGCGTCCGGCGCTGGGGTCGTAGAGGCGCAGCAACAACTTCACCAGGGTGCTCTTGCCGGAGCCGGTGGACCCCACCAGGCCAAGGGTTTCGCCCGCTGGAATCTCTAGGCAGAGGTCCTGGAGCACCGGGCTGCGGCCGGGATAGGCGAAGTTCAGCTGTTCAAGGCTCAGCTGGCCCCTCACCTGGGTACGCAGCAGTTGGCGGCCGCCAGATTTGATCTGAATCGGCTCATCCAGCAGGGCCATCACCCGGTTGGTGGAGGCCATGGCCCGTTGGTAGTCGTCGAGGGTGCGGCCCAGGCCGGTGAGCGGCCAGAGCAGCCGCTGCAGGATGAACAGCAGAAAGCTGAAGCTGCCAATGGCGATGCTGCCCTGCCAGGCCTGGAGGCCCCCCACCACCAGGATGGCGATGAAGGCAAACAGGATGGCGAAGCGAATCAGCGGAATGAAGGCGGCCGAAAGCCGGATCGCCTCGCGATTGCTGCGGCCATAGGCAAGGCTTTCCTTTTCCAGCCGTTGGGCCTCCCAGGCCTCCGCCGCAAAGCTCTTAATCGTGAGAATGCCGCCGAGGTTGTTGGAGAGCAGGCTGTTGAGGTCGCCGGCCCGTTCGCGCACTTGGCCGTAGCGGGGGGCCAGCCGCCGTTGAAAACGCAGCGACCCCCAAAGAATCACCGGGATCGGCAGCATCGCCAACAGGGCCAGGCTGGGGGAGAGGAACACCATGGCGCCCCCAACGGCCACCACGGTGGTGATCAGCTGCAGGATGTCGTTGGCGCCGTTGTCGAGGAAGCGCTCCAGTTGGTTGATGTCGTCGTTGAGCACGGCCATCAGCCGGCCGCTACTGCGCGCCTCGAAAAAGGAGAGATCTAGCTCCTGCAGGTGGCTGTAGCTGGCCAAGCGCAGGTCGTGCTGCAGGCTTTGGGCCAACCCCCGCCAAAGCAGCCCGTAGAAATATTCAAACAGTGATTCCAGGCTCCAGATCAGGAACGACAGCACTGCCAGCACCGTCAATTGCTGGGGAACGCTGGTGAAGCCAAAGCCCGTGAGCCAGGCGGTTTGTTGTTTAACCAGCACGTCTACGGCCAAGCCGATCAGCACCGGTGGGGCCAGGTCAAAGAGTTTGTTTAGAACGGAACAGCTGCTCGCCAGCCAGAGGCGCCGGCCGTAGGGCCGCAGGCTTTTGATCAGTCGTCCCAGGGGGGCGGATTGCCATGGGGAAGGGCCCCCGCTGGGCGAGGGCCCTTCAAAAGCCTTGGCCGTCATGGGCAAGGCAACGCAACTGGTTTCAAGGGCGCCCTGGGGCGAAGGTTGTTTTGGATGTTAGATGGAAACAGAGAATTCGATAAGCACTGCAATGGGCTTGGGGTTAGGGCCCGTATTAGGTCTTTGACCTGGATCAAGGGATCTTGTGCCCTGCCAATGGCACTGAAAAGCAATGCAAATGGCTACTGGTGGGGGCCTGATTAAGGGGGCAATGCCACTGTTTTTCGGTAAGGATTCAGTGGTGTTGCGACCATTAATTCTGATGGTTCGCCTGGTTTCGGAATCGAAGATCCCTTGGCAATAGCTGTGCAAAGCATTGCCCTTGGGCGAGGGATAAGCGAAGTGATCGCAGCCGCCTCCAGCTCCATTGCATTGGCAATGGTTCAGTGTTTGAGCTTGCTTAACTGGGGTGGAGTGTCATCCGTCATCGGCACCTCCGGGGATTGATATGCACACATTCACCGATTCAGCAGGGGCTGCCAATAGGTGAATGTGCCGTTGAGTTGTATGTACTTCGTTTGAGTTCTATATCTTTCGTTTTCGCTTGGTTTAGGGAGTGGCGCTTGGCAGGGTTTCCGCCCCAGGGGCGGGGCCGTAATCCAAGGTGCAGCGATAACGCAGATCGTTGCGCACCTCCAGGGTTTCACAGGAGCGGTTTAGGAGCACTGATCCCGCTGGCATCTGGCTGCGCGCCCTTTCTTCAGCGTTTTGCTGGCTCCAGATTGACTCCGCCGTTACCGAGCCAGCAAGGGCGGCCCCACTGAAGCCGCCCAGCACCCCGAGGCTGCAAATCCCCATCAGGCTTAATCGGTACAACGTTGGGGATAGGTGCTTGGGTAGGGGGAGGGCCAAATTGCGATTAATCAACGGCATCACTGATCTGTCTTTCTAGTCAAACTCAGTAATCAACCTTTTGGCAGCACCCGGAAACGGCGGGTGGCCTCAAGTTTGCAGCTTTCCTTTGCCGGCGCAAACGGTTCGCCATCCTGGAGCCGTTGCACCAGGCAACGGCAGGTAAATAGGCCCATGCCCTCTGGGGGCCTTTGGCCCGCCTGCACAAATGCCGTTTGGAAACCGGCCAAGCACAGCCGCTGAATCGTGTCGCCCTCGTCGGCCCCGGGAGCTGCGGCAACGGGGGCTGGGGTTGCGAAGGCGAAACCGCTGCCGATCCCCATGGCAAGCACCAGCTTGGTTAAGGCCCTTTGGGCTGCCATGAGGGTCACGGTTGATACAGCACGATCTAACGGCATTGGCCAGCCGTTGTCAGCGCCCAGGGTGCAGGTGCTAATCAGCCCACCGTTAGCCGGGTGAGTTGCAGCTCCTTCTGCATCACCCGCACCCGCCTCAGGGTTTGCAGCATTTCGGGCGGCATGCCCTTGGGCAGATCAATGGTGCTGTGGTCATCAAAGATGTTGATGCGGCCGATCTTGCGACCCTCCAGGCCGGTTTCGTTGGCAATGGCACCAACGATGTGCCCGGGCTTGATCCGATCCCGCCAGCCCACTTCCACCCGGAACCGTTCCATGTTGGCTTCGGGGCCTTCGGAGCGTTGGCCGGGGCCCCGCCGTTCAAAACGTTGCTCACCGCCCCGGTCGCCGCCGCGATCACCGCGGTCGCCCCGGCTTTCGATGCGGCCGTTGCGGGGGCTGCTCTGCTGGGCTTGGGGGATTACCAGCAGCGGTTGATCCCCCTGGGCTAGCCGTAGGGCGGCCAGGGCCAGCTGTTCGGCACTCACCTCGGCTTCGCGGCTGATGCGCTGAATGATTTCGGCCATCAAAGCCACTTCCTGCTGGCGGGGGGCCGGCACCGGCTCCTGCAGTAGTTCGGTGAGCTTGCTTTGCAGGTTGTCGAGCCGTTGTTGGTTGATCTCGGCATCGGAGGGCACATCCATCTGTTCGATCTGGCAGCCCACGGCCCGTTCCAGGCCATGCAACAAGCGGCGTTCGCGGGGGGAAAGGAACAGCACCGCATCACCTTCGCGGCCAGCCCGGCCGGTGCGGCCGATGCGGTGCACGTAGGCCTCGCTGTCGAAGGGCACGTCGTAGTTGATTACAAGGCCGATGCGTTCCACATCAAGGCCCCGGGCTGCCACGTCGGTGGCTACGAGTACTTCCACCTTGCCGTCCTTAAGCCGCTCAATCGTGCGTTCCCGCAGGGATTGGGGGATGTCGCCATTAAGCACTGCACAGGCCGTGCCCTGGCCTTCTAGGGCTTCGGCCACCGTTACCGTCACCGCCTTGGTGCGGGCAAAGATGATTACGCCGCCCCGGCCATGGGCCTCGAGTACCCGTTGGAGCGCCGAAAGCTTTTGGTGATGGGGCACCATCAAGAAGCGCTGGCGAATGCGGGTGGCATCGGCCTGGCGGGTGCGAATGGTGATCTCGGCCGGATCCTTGAGGTGCTTCTGGGAAATCCGGCGGATTTCCGGGGGCATGGTGGCCGAGAACAACACCACTTGCCTTTTGCTGGGCAATTGCTCCAGCACCCATTGCACGTCGTCGATGAAGCCCATGCGGAGCATTTCATCGGCCTCATCCAGCACCAGGGCCTGGAGCCTTGACACGTCAAGGGTGCCCTGGCGCATGTGGTCCATCACCCGGCCGGGGGTGCCAACTACCACCTGAATGCCGCGGCGCAGTTTCTGAATTTGGTCGCGGAAATCAGAGCCGCCGTAGAGGGCCAGCACCTGCACGCCGGGGCTGCAGGCCGCATAGCGCTGGAAGGCCTCACTTACCTGGATGGCCAGTTCGCGGGTGGGGGCCAACACCAGCACCTGGGGCAACCTTTCCTGCAGGTCGATGCGAGCCAGCAATGGCAGGGCAAAGGCAGCGGTTTTGCCGGTGCCGGTCTGGGCTTGACCGAGGAGGTCCCTGCCCAGCATTAGTTCGGGGATGGCCGCCGCCTGGATCGGCGAGGGCTCCTGGTAACCACAACGGGCCAGGGCGTTGATCAGATTTTCGGGCAGGCCAAAGCGGCTGAAACCGGAAACTTCAGCGGTTTCTTCGGCTTCGGCAACTGCTTCAGTTGTGGCTTCAGCAGGGGCGGTTTTGGCCTGCCCTGGGCTGGCTTCAAGGCTGGCCTCGAGGTTCAGTTCAATGGCTGATTGATCCATGGGCGCCTCGGTGGGGGCGTCGCTGGACAGCGGAAAATTAGACGTAGTGGTCACGGAAAAAGGCGAATGTCGCCGCGGGTTGGCCTGAAATTCCTTCGCTTCAGGCCCCGGCAGAACCCACGTTCTGATCTGCCTCGCCTTCTTCAGATGGATTTCAACATTCCAAACTTAACACCCCACCTATCCAGGGCAGCGGCCGTAGTCGTCTGCGAAGCGCTCGATGTCGGCTTCGCTAAGCAGTTCCCCCCGCTGTACTTCCAGGATCAGCAGGCCTTCGTCCCCGGCTTCGGCCCGGTGCAGGCCGGCGCAGGGCACCTCAAAACTGTCCCCCGGCTGGGCCGCCAGTTGCTCCCCATTAATGCTCACAGTGCCTGAACCCTGCAACACATGCCAATGTTCAAGCCGATGGCGATGCAGTTGCAAAGAAAGGCGCTGGTGGGGGTTAATTGCTAGACGTTTCACCAGGTACCCCTCGCCGCTGGCCAGGGTTTCAAACCAGCCCCAGGGGCGATCGGTGCGGGCCATCGGCGTTTGGGGTTGCTTGTGGGTTGAGTGTTATTCGTTGAGGGAGCTGCAGAAGCGGCGGGCCACGGCAACCATTCCTTCAGTGAGTCCATTGGGGTAGGGCAGCTGTTCCCCCAGGGCACCGTTGTTATTCAGGTAAATGTCTATGCCCAGTTGGGTTTGCATGCAGCTGCGCACCTCGGCGGGGGGGGTGTCTGTTAAGGGCACACCAAAGAAGGGGTCCATGGGCCTGGGCTCAGTGGTCCCCAGCTTCGGTGCTGGCGCAGCCCTTGGCTGGCTGGGAAGGTGAAATTGCAAGGAATAGAAGATTGGCGGGGGCCTGGTTTGCTAGCTAAATCGCCATGTATTGCGGGCGACTTACTAAGGGCAAAAACTTGCACATTTTTTGCTATGTGCTGCAATTTAGTCGACGTGATTGTTCGGTCCCATGCTCACTGGTCCCGCGCTCCTGGCCAAGGTTAAGGAACTTGGTGATCTCAGTAAATCGGAGATCGTGCGTAGCACCGGCTACGTATCCACCAAGAAAGACGGTGGTGAACGCCTCAACTTCACCGCCTTTTACGAGGCCTTGCTGGAGGCCAAGGGCCTGGGCTTCAGTGCTGGTGCTGGCCATGGCAGTGGCAAGGCTGGCCGCAAGCTTTCCTATGTGGCCACGGTGCAGGGCAATGGCAATCTTTTGATTGGCAAGGCCTACACCAGCTTGCTCAACCTGGAGGTGGGCGATGAGTTTGAAATCAAGCTTGGCCGTAAACAGATCCGCCTGTTGCCCGCCGGTGCAGAAGATGAAGGGGAGGAATAAATCCGGCTCCCTTGATACTTAAGCGGGCTCTGAATTCAGGGGGGGGCAGATCAAATCCACCCCGGCGCGGGCCCGGGTTAGGGCGGTGTACAGCAAGCGGGGGTCCAGCCCCTGGGGGTTGGCCACCACCACCACGGCCCGCTGGGCTTGGCTCCCCTGGCTTTTGTGCACCGTTAGGGCGAGGGCCGGTTCCAGGCCCGGCAGCAGGGCCAGCGGCAGGCGCAGGGGGCCATCGGCGCTGGCGATCAGCGCCTCCAGCTGGCCCGTGCCCCTGGGGCGCAACACCCCCAGGTCGCCATTGGCCAGGTTCAATTCACTGTCGTTGCGGGTTATCAGCAGGGGGGTGCCCGGGGGCCAGCCCTGGACTCTGTTCTTATGGATCCCCAGAAACCTTTCGTTTAGGGCGGCCACCCCCAGCGACCCCAGCCGCCGCGGACAGAGCACCATCAGCTGCTCTAACTGGCTAAGCAGCTCGCCATCGCTGCAGTGGGGGTCCTGGGCCAGCTGGCCCAGGCAATCCCGTTGGTTTTCCAGTTGCTTTGCCACGCTGGCGGGGAACCCCTGGCGCAGGTCGTGCCAGTGCAGGTTGTCGGTGGCACTCAACTGTTCCAGCTGCGCTTGGAGCTCCTGGGCAGGGGCCCCTTGGCGCAGGGCAGTGACAAACGCCCCCAGGGCGGTGCTTTCGTTGAAGCGATGGGAGCGCTGTAGGTGCCGCCAGCAGGGGGAATTCAGCTCCTGGAGCCGCAGTTGCAGGGGTTCGAGCAGGCCAGCGCCACCGATCGGCGGCAGTTGACCTGGATCCCCCAGCAGCAGCAAGCGGGTATCGCTGGGCAGGGCCTCCAGCAGTGCTTCCATCAGGGCACCATCCACCATCGACAGCTCATCCAGCACCAGGGTGTCCACCGCCAGGGGCCGCTGGCGGTGGCGCCGAAACTGTCCGCCCCCCGTGGCCTCCAGCCAGCGGTGCAGGGTGCCCGCCGCCAGCGGTGGCTCAAAGCCCGCCAGGGCCTCCCGCAGCCGGGCGGCGGCTTTACCGGTGGGGGCGGTGAGCAGCACCCGCCGGTGGCCTTCCCGTTGCAGTAGTTCCCGCACCAGGCTGGTTTTACCGCTGCCGGCCCCGCCGGTTACCAGCAGGCCGCCCCGCTGGCTGAGCCGTTCCACCAGGTCTGCTATCAGCCGCCGTTGCCGTTGCCAGCTGCGACGGCTCCAGAGGGTGGGCGTGCCATCGGCCCCCTGCTGGATTTCCAGGGGCAGGCACCCCAGCAGGGGGACCAGCGATGCCAGCTCCTCAGGCTGGAGCCGCAGCGGTTCTTCCCCCTGGCTGAGCTGTAGATAAAAGCGTTCCAGCAGGGCGATTAGGGCTGGATCTGCTGGGGCCTTAGGCCCAGCGGTGGCGGGGGCAGCGAGGGCCCAGAGCCGTTCGGCACAGCGGCGGGCGGCGTTCATCGCTGGCCCCCGGGGTCCAGCAGCCAGGCCCCCTCGCCACTGCGGGTGAACAGCATCACCGCCTGCACAGTAAAGGGCTCTGCAGCCGCCAACCCCAGCCGCCGCCGCAGCCAGAGCTGCACCGCCTGGCGATAGAGCTGGGCCTGCAGCCAATAATCCTTGGCGGCCATGATCGAGGTCACCGGTTTATGGAGCCGGTTGGTTTTCCAATCGAGCACCACCCATTGGGTGGCACCAGAGCCGCTGCGGTGGCGGAAAACAAGATCGATCACCCCATTGAGAAACCCCGCCGACAGCTGGGGGCGCCGTGGGCCCAGGCGCTGGGCCGCATAGCTCTGCAGCAGCGGGTTGGGGTGACGGCTCAACTGTTCCAGCGCTTCCCCAAGGATGTCCCGCTGGGGGCCCCCTTCAAACCCACTGATTGGCAGGTCGAAGGCCAGCTCCCGCACGCTGTCGCTGCGGGCAATGCTTGCCAAGCTGGTGCTGCCCAGGGGTCCCCCCAGGGGCCGCTGCAGTAATTCCACCAGGGCCGGCAGCAAAGGCCCCTCCAGGCTGGGGTCGAGCCCGGAGCGGGCCACGGCGGTGCGGATGATTTGCTGGCCTTCGCTGGCGGCGGGATCAGCGCTGTAATCCAGTTGTTCCAGGATTGAGTGCACCAGGGTGCCAAAGCTGGCGCCCCCGGGCAGGGCCGCCCAGGCTTCTGTTTCCGCCGATGCAGTTTCCCCCGGTCCAGCTTGTTCAGGGGGGCCGCTGTGGTCTGGGTCAAAGCCCTCCTCCTCGCGGCCGGAGCGCTCGGCCACCCCAGGGCTGGCGCTGCGTTCCACCAGGCGGCTGTAGCTCCAGCGGCCCCAGGGGGAAAGCAGGCGCGGGCCAGAGGGAGGCGGTAGCTGGCTGGGGGCTGGGGTTTGTGCTGGATTTTTTTCCTGCTGCTGCTCGGTTTCGCCGGCGTTTTCCAGGGCTGGGCCTGGCACGGCCAGTTCAAATTGGATCCCCAGTTCCCCACAGCGGCTTTCCACCATTTGGGCCAGGTTTTCTGAGCTTTTGATTGCCTCGGCGATCGCCCCCCAGGGCTGCTCGGCCTCCGGTTGGCGCAGCTCCGGGTGCAGCAGCCAGGCGGGCAGGCTGGCGGCGCTTTTATCGATGCGGCCCCAATCGATGCAGAGCTGGTGTTTGGCCCTGGTGAGCGCCACATAGCCCAGCCGCAATTGTTCTTGCCAGGCCTCCCGTTGGGCCTCCAGCAGCCGTTCCTGGCGGGGACTGGTCCAGTCGCGGCGGCCCAGCTCCAGGCAGCGCCGTTGCTCTGCTGGGTCCCAGGCCCGGAAGGGCACCTCTGGCTTAGGGCCAGCATCGGCCTGCCAGAGGGTGGGGCACCACACCAGCGGAAATTCCAAGCCCTTGCTGGCGTGCAGGGTGCTGAGGGTGACCATGGCCCCCCGGGCCACCAGCCGCTGCTGGCTGGCTTCGCCCCCAAAGCTTTGCAGCCGTTGGTGCCCTAGCCAGAGGCCCAGCCGGGCGGCGGTGGGGCGGCCCTGCTCCTGCCAGGCCTCCTGCAGTAGTTCCGCCAGTTGCAGCAGGTCGCTGAGCCGCTGGTCGGTGGCGGCCCAGCCCCTGCCGTGGTTTAGCAGCACCTCCAGGGCCGGCAGCGGACCCAACTGGCCAAAGCGTTGGCGGGCCCGTTCCAGCTGCCCTAGGCAGTGGCCCCAGGCGCTGGCGTCCCACTGGGCCAGCTGGCTGGCGCTGGCGCCACCAATGCTGGAGAGGGCCAGGGCGGCGGCGCTGGGGCGGTGGCCCTGGCGCTCCAGGGCGCCCAGGGCGAGGTCGAGGCTGGCCGCCTCTGGGCTCTCCCATACATTGCCGCCGCGGCCGATGCGGGCGGGAATTCCCCGGAGTAACAGCTCCTTTTGCAGGGCCAGGGCCTCACTGTTGCGGCCCACCAGCACCGCCAGATCGCCGGCATTGATGGCCCGCCATTGGCCCTGGTCCTCCAGTTCCAACCCCTGGTTCAGGCTGTTTTCCAGGTCGCTGGCTAGTTGCGGGGCCAACTGCTGGCGCAGCTGGCTGGCGGAGCTACTGGATTTGCCCGCCGTGAGCCAGCGCAGCCGCAGGGGGGGGGCGGCTTGGCCAGGGGCCTGGCGGAGGCG
>Ga0114960_10000713_pt1 | contig 27669 bp, 35 predicted proteins | sample C_130625_MF_Meta_FD_92637 | JGI IMG/M metagenome (GOLD analysis project Ga0114960, IMG submission 92637) | Freshwater microbial communities from Lake Croche, Canada to study carbon cycling - C_130625_MF_MetaG | ecosystem: Environmental > Aquatic > Freshwater > Lake | place: Lake Croche, Canada... | reverse complement strand
GCCCGGCCCCACCCCGCCGCCGCGGCCCCCCCCGCCCCCCCCGCCCGGTCCAACCCCGCCGCGGCCGCCGCCAAAGCCCCCGCCGCCCAGTCCAAGCCCGCCGCTGCCGCTACTACTGTCGCCACCGCCCAGTCCAAGCCCGCCGCTGCCGCCACCACCCCCACCGCCTACTCCAGCCCCACCGTTGCCCCAACCACCGCTCGCGGGCGCATGTGCTCCCAACTCTATGGAGTGTGCCACCAACGGCTGCCAAGCCTTCACCGCTGGAAGAAAAATGCTCGCCTGCGCGACTGGATGCGTTGGCCCAAAGCTGGCCCCGGACGCGGTGGCTTCGCCTGCAACCTTCGTGAACATAAAGTTTTCTGCGCCCTTTGCGGCGTATTCGAGCACCTCCTCTGCGTATCAAATTTCTTATAGCATATGCTACCGGCTTGGATGCAACTATCGCAACGTGACGACGCAGTTTGTTTACGGCGACACGGCAGGCAAACAAGATTTTGTATACGTGGTGATATTTTACAGCGCCATGGGGAGCGCAGATTCGGCATATCCAGCAGCGCTGGTTGCTGAGTTGCCGTCCACGGCGGTGACGGTGGGCTCCATGGCGTATGGGTTTCAAACGACATCGGTTGGGGCCATTCCATCGTTTGCTGGCATCTACCCCGCCAGTGCCTACTCCGGGCCGGCGGCTCCGCCAATACCTCCTCCACCGCCGCCAGCCGCACGCGCGGCCCCGCCGCCGTCGCCCAGCCCGCCGTCACCATACGTCTGCACATGTACACACGGCTACACAGGCGCAAACTGTTCGGTGGCGCCTCCCTAAAACACGCCTCGAAAGTCAAACTGGGGCGCGCACGCGTCCTGCAGCCAGCGCGGCGCCCTCCATTTCGCGAGCATGAGGGTGGCCAGCGTCATGGACACGGCGAGCGCGCAGAAGCTGCCTGCTTGCGGGCGCGACCCCGCGACGGCTTGGTACAAAAAGGCGCAGGTGAGCGACGCCACCACGTGGGAGGCGACGTCGGCGTGCCGCGCGAGGCTGGCCACCACTGACACGATGGCGGCAGCCGTGGCACCCACGATGACGGGCCTTTCTACGGGTCGGCTCACCAGGAGGACATACATGGCAATCACGCCCGTCATCACATACCCGGCGTTCAGCGGCTGGTCGGGCACCACAAGCCCGGCAGCCACCGTGCCAACGCTCCCGCTGACGAGAAAAAGGGCGCACACATGGTGCACGCGCAGCTCTGGCGTGCCCACGATGGCGAACCATGTGAGCACAAGCTGCGCCGCGTAGTTCACGATGGCGTTCACCGCATGGCTGCTCACAAAGAGGCTGGTCACTGGACGCCAGGGCTGCGAGCTGTACTGCCGGCCCAGGTTGAGCAGCGGAAAGTTGGGGTCGCCGTAGTGCACGAGCGAGCCCTTTGAGTTGAGCACGAGCTGCGCGATGCACACCACGCCGTGTGGCGCGGCCCACACGAACGCAGCCGCCAGGGCGCGGCCCCTGCGAACCACTTCGGGCGGCGGGAACGGCGGCGGGGGTGGCGGGGGCGGTTCCCGCACGGTGACGCTGCACGGGCGCTCTGCCAGCGCCTCCACGGTCGCCGCGTCGCCGCGCTCAAGCGCCCACGCGAGCACCTCGGACCGCACGTCCGGCGCGGGCAGCAGCTCGGTGGAGTCGAGCCGCATGTTGCTCAGCGGGCAGCGGTGCGGCGGCGTGCGGCTGCGGAACCAGGTGGCGATGCAGTGGCGATCGTAGACGTGTCCAGTGCGTAAGCGAACCGGATCACTGAGCGTCTGCAGGCAGATGGGGCATGCGTACTCGCACATCAAGGCGGGGTGGGAAGGGATATAAATACGACGAGGGTCGTGTCCGGCTTCGTGCACGCCTCGCGCCATATATGTTTATGCAGGCGCGGGCCGGTATGGAGAGGATTGCGCTGCGCTCTGGCCTGGGCGACGGCGACGGGGAGGAGGCTGTCGTCACTGCGGCGACGCGGCTGCTCACCCCGTGCCTTGAGGCGGCAGCCGTCATTGCGGCGGAGTACGCCAAGGCGTGCGGGAGAGACGTGCTTCTGTCCCAGGACTTTGAGTACGGCTTAAAGTTTGCGGCGCGCCACGTGCTGGGGCGGCAGACGGAGTCTTTCTTTCCAAGCGACGACGAGGAGGACTCTGACGGCGACGAGCTTTTGGTGGATGGCATGGAGAGCGAGTGGACGCGGTACGACGGCGCGGATGAGCGGCTGCGCATGGTGAATGCGGCAGCCGAAACCTGGGACGAATGGTCCCCCGAGACGCCGGTGGAACAGGCGCTGAAAGCGAGCATAGACAACACGATTGTTCGATAATTCCATTCGCTTGCGCTCTTCGCGGTATTAGTACCTTTTGTTTTGCGCTGGTCACACCATGCTTCACGCGCGGAACCTTGCCCCTCTCGTCACACGACCAAGCCGCACCGCGAGCACGTTGCCGCCGCCGCTGCCGCCGCCGCCGCCGCCTCTTGCGCCGCGCCTCTCCATGGGCACCACTCTATTTCTTGGAACGGCGCTGATGGTGACGGTGGGGGCGCTGGCGTGGGTGAGCACGCTTGAGGAAGAGGAGGACAACTAGCGCAGGACGGCATGCAGAAGTGCCTTGGTAGAGTCTGGGAGTTTGTCCACGTCCCCGTACATGGAAGCCCACTCGCGAAGCTGCTCTGCGGTGACGTTCACACCGTACTCGGGATGCTTTCGCTGGTAGTGATGGTTGCTTAGCCAGACGATGTAATAGGGCAACGCGTTTTGACGCGTCAGTGCCATCCAGCGTTTCAAACTCACTGCGCGGCCGCGGCGAGCAAATATATGCGCTTACTCAGAAACCCGCACACACACGTCTTACGGTAGTAGAAAAGACGCTGTGCCAGGCCGCAGTTTGGTTGCAGCCATGTGCGACTCTCCGCGGCGCGAGGGGTGGCGGGGGCCGTCCAGGCGCGCGTATGAATACAGTATTCATACAGCCTCGGGCGCGCGCGACAAAAGTTGCCGCGTGCGAGAGTCGCCTCAGGCAACTACTGAACGGCGGTGGCGCACTCGCTATGCCAGGCCGCGGTTTGGTTGCGGCCGTGTGCGACTCTGCGCGGCGCAAGGGGTGGCGGGGCCGTCCGGGCGCGCGTATGAATACAGTATTCATACAGCCTCGGGCGCGCGCGAAAAAATTACTTTGGTTGGCCACCACTGAACGCCTGGCGACGCACTCGTTACGATAGGTTGGGGTTCGGTTGCACCAGGTGCACGAAGAGTTGCCGCGATATAGGTATTTCGGCTGACGCTTCACAGTCATGGCCCGAACGCCACTCCAGACCGCCTATGTCAACCTGCTTCGGGCGCGCACGTCGCCGCTCGTCATCGCCACCGGCTGCGCGGGCACGGGCAAGACACACCTCGCGGTCGTGGAGGGCGCGAGTGCGCTCCTCCGCTCTGACGTGCAGCGCCTCGTGCTCGTGCGCCCAGCCATCAGCGCCGGCGAAAACCTGGGTTACCTGCCCGGCACCTGCGACCACAAGATGGAGCCCTTCATGCGCCCCATGCTTGACGCGCTCAACACCGTCTTCAGCAAGTCCGAAATAGCCGCCCTGCGAAAGGATGGGCGGCTTGAGGTGGCGCCCATCGCCTACATGCGCGGCCGCACGTTTTCGCGCGCGTGGATTGTGTTGGACGAGGCGCAAAACACGACGCCGGCGCAGCTGTGCATGGCGCTCACGCGCATTGGCCTTGGCACCAAGATGGTGGTGACGGGCGACCTTGACCAGGTGGACCTGCCAAGCGGCGCCAGCGGTCTCGCCGACTTGCTGCACCGCATGTGCGCCTGGGCGGAGCCGCCGCAGCTCATCGCGCACGTGCGCCTGGGTGAGGCGGACGTGCAGCGCGCGGATGTGGTGAAGGAGGTGCTCTCCCTCTACGGACGTGTAGCGCGCTCGCCAGTGCTTGAAACTACACGCTAACGGTGCCGCGCCTCGTGCATGCACGCGCGACAGGTGAAATGCTCCCCGGCTCCAGGCGCGCACGCGGCGCACACGGCGTCTCCGCAGGAAGCGCACTCCGCGGTGCGCGTGATGCAGGCGCCGCACAGGTCGCCGTGGCAGGCGTCGCAGCGCATGCGCGCCACCTTGGTCTTGGCGCGGCAGCAGGTGCACTCAGCGGTCATGGCTCTTGCAAGAGGCGGGCGTGTATGAGCGAATAGACTGCTGAATTTCGCTCGCCGTCAAGCCCCTTGATTCGTTCGATGGTTCGAACGCTCGTGGCCCCTCCCAGAGCGAGTGCCTTGACCGCCCTGTTAAAGCCATCCCCCCGTTCTGCGAGCGCCTTGTCCCGCCCCTCGCGCGCCACGGCAGTCACCAGTTCCCAGTGCGCCCCGTCCAACGCGTCCCACAGCGCCTGCGGCACCGGGTCAGGCGCGGCGCCAACGGACATACCCGCAGCCTACGTCTTGTTAAATACGTTCTGCGCGTCTATTCCAGAGGCGCCGTTTGACGCGTACGGCGCCGTTGCCGCCGCGAGCGCTGCAGCAGCCAGTGACAAAAGACTGGTCGCGTTTGCCTGTGCATCCGGGGGCGCCGCGTTCGCGCCGTCCGGAAGGCTTGGCTGCTGCGTGCCCGCGTCCGGCGGGGAGATTGGCTGCAGTGTGTTTGTGTCCTGCGGAACGATTTGCTGCTGCGCAGCGGCGCGACTCTGCTCGTTTTGGGCGGCACGGTCTGCTCGCCCCTCGTCTGCCTGAAACTTTTGCTCTGCCAACGTCTCTTCGCGCGCAGCGGCGCGTTGCTGAGCTTTTGCGTCCGCGTGCTCCATCCGTTTCGCCTTGGCGGCATCCGCCTTTTCTTGCACCGCCTCCTTTTGCTTCGCCTTGGCGGCTTCCGCCTTTTCCTGCACCGCCTCCTTTTGCTTCGCCTTGGCAGCTTCCGCCTTTTCCTGCGCCGCCTCCTTTTGCTTCGCCTTGGCGGCTTCCGCCTTTTCCTGCGCCGCCGCCTTTTGTTTCGTCTTTGCCTCTTCCGCGCGCTCTTTTGAATTGGCAGCCTTTTCGGCCGCGGCGTTTGGCTTGGTCTTCCCGCCAGCGTCTTTCCGGTGCGCATCCGCCTCCTTTGCGTGATCTTCAGCAACCCGCCGATGATGCGCCGCCTCGGCGGCGTGGTCATCCATCCCCTCCTTGTGCCGCTGCACGGCGGCGTGCGCACGCTCCGTTTCGGCGTGCGCTTCATCAGCCGCTTTCTTTTTCGCTTTCGTCTCGCTTTCCGCCTTCTGGTGCGCCTCACGTGCCTTTTCTGAAGCAAGCCGCGCCTTTTCCGCGGCCGCCTTTGCCTTGCCGGAATCCTTGGCCGTCTTGGCCGCCTCAGCCGCCTTTTCGTGCTCTATCCGCGCTTTTTCCGCTTTCTCGTGCGCTTTTTTCTCTGCTGCTGCTGCGCGGTCGTGCTCCGCGCGAGTCTTTTTTGCAGCAGCCTCCGCCTTGGCATGAGCCGCTGTCGCCTCGGCGTGTTTGTCTTTGTGCGCCGCCGCCTTGGCCGTGTGGTGCTCAGCCTTGGCCGTGTGGTGCTCCGCCTTGGCCGTGTGGTGCTCCGCCTTGGCCGTGTGGTGCTCCGGCTTGGCCGTGTGGTGCGCCGCCTTGGCGGTGTGATGCGCTGCCGGCGCGTGAGGCGCAGAGTGCCCCCCGCCGCCGCCGCGCCCAAAGTCAATGGACATACGCCTCCTCCTCCAGAGGCTTAATACGCGCGAGCCCTTTTCACCCGTATAAGTACTGGCGGCGCGCCGCGCTATGGCGGCTCTGCCCTGGGCCGCGGAGCCGGCGCGCGACCCCATGCGCGACGTTGCCGCCAATATCGCGATGCTGAGCGCCGCGCGCGGGCTCACCCGCCATCAGCCCGACTGCCCGCTGGAGGCGGCAGACGTCGTGGCACAGGCGCTGCGGGACATGTCCGCGGAAGAGCGGCAGGAGGCGGCGCGCATGCTGCAGGCGACGCAGGAGCGCGTCTACGCCACCATCATGGCGCTGCGAGCGCGCGAGGGCCCCATCTCCGGCGATGACGTGCGCGCCGCCTTTCGCGAGACGGCGACGTGACCGGAATCGTATTTATTGACGTTCGAAGCGGCCTTCGCACGCAATGGCGTCCCAGTGTCAACCCACGCTCGCGGAGCGCGTCGCCGTCCTTGAGACGCTGCTGTCCGTGGATGACGGCGGGTACACGCTGTCGGGCATCCTGCTCTCGCTCGCGGGCATGCTCTCCGCCATGGCCTTGGGCGCGGTGCTCGCCATCGTCTTTGCGCCGCACGCCGTGACGGCGGTGATGGAGAGCATGCCCTCGCCGTCGTTCTACAAGGAGGAGGACGAGCCCTCGCACTACAAGGAGGAGGAGGACGCGCTCTTTGTCGCCAAGAGCAGCGCCGCCTCCGCGTCCACTATTTAGTTGTGGCGGGTCGTCGTGTATGGAAAGCTCCCGGTTTCGAGACGCCTTTGTCGTAGCCAACGTCTCCGCCGCGCTGTGCAACGCGCTCGTGCTCGCCACGAAGTTGCCACACGTCTCGTACAGAATACCGGTGCTGGATCCCACCGCCAGCGTGCTCTGCGTCGCCTCGTTTAGCCTCGTGGTCAGCATCGCCGGCGTCGCCGCGGGCACGCTGCACAGTCGCGTGGGGTACGCAGCGTACGTGGTCGCCTCGCTCGTGGTGCTCGTCTTCTACCTCTATGCCGTCATCCTGTGCTTTGTGCAGCCTGAGGAGCTCCCCGTCGCCTCGCAGCGCGACGTCAGCGCCGCGGGCGCGCTGTGCGCCTTTGTCACCGTCCTCGTGTCGCTCGCCTGCTACGCGGCGGCGCGGCTGGGCGGCCGCGCCTGGACCGCAGCGCGGCTGGGGGCGCTGTGCAGTTTTGTGTCGCTGGTGGTGGCGTGCGCGCTCGCCGGATTCGGCGCGCAAATGCCGTCGTCGCGCGTCGTCTTGGCAGCCGGCGTCTTTGAAATTGTGGACTCGGTGGCGGCAGTCCCCATTTTTTTGTGCGGCTGGAAGCGGATGGTGCGAGTGCACACCGTCTGGAGCACCGTGTCGCTCGTCTTTCTGGCGGTGGGCGTTGTCGTGGCGATTCGCAGCAACGAGTACGTGTTTACACAGTGTCACAAACACTCCGCCGACTGCTCGCCAAAGCAGCTGCTGGCCCTCGCAGGGCTGGCGGCGGTGACGTGCGTGACCAGCGCGTGCGACCTGGTGTGCTCGGCGGTCGTCATTGCCAAGGAGAGAGAAACCGCGAAACGCGCGGGCGCGGGGGCGGACCGAGAGGTGTAGCTTCGAATTGTATTAACCGTCGTTCGCCTCCCGTGCATGGAGGTTCTGCGCGGCGCGCGCATACGCAGCATCGCGGACTGGTCCTGGGAGCGCAACGCGTGCGCGCTCCGCCTGGGCGACCGCGACGTCACCGGCCCTCTGCCGCCCCTGGCCAGCCCCTGCGCCGTCTACACCGTGCGCCTAGACCTCGGCGGCGTCGTCGCTGACTGGGTGCACGAGCCGCCGCGGTGGGAGCCGCCGTCGCGCGGGCTGCTTGACGGCGCTGCGGAGCCCGTGCTCGCCGCGGCGCGCAAGGCGCTCAGCCTCTCGCCCTCAGCGCCTCGCGAACGCATTCTCCACGCCGCCGGCATGTGCGACCTCCAGATTGTGCCGGACATGGGCGGCCTGTGCGGCGCCTTGGACGGCCTGGCGCTCGCGCCAGCCAAGCGGCAGTTGCTCTTTGACAACTACATCTCCTTTGGCCGCCACGAGGCGCGGTGCTTCAAGCGCCCGCGCCAGGCGGTGCCGCTGCCCACGGACGCGCACCCGCTGGCTGCGCAGCGTGGCGACGTGTCGCGGGCAGCGGACCCGGCGGTGCGCCAACTGGCGGTTGCCGCCGCCGCCTGGCGGGTGGCGCGGCTGGCGCGGCCCACGGGCGGCGTGACCCGAGCCGCGGTGGCGCGGGACTACGGGGAACGGGTGGCGCACGTTTTGGAGACGGAGACGGACGCCTTTCATGCACCGCCGGCAGCTGCGCTTGCGTGCGACCCTCTTCCGATGCCCGTGGTGCTCACCGTTCCTGGGAAGCGGACAAACGTTATGCTCACGCACGCACCTGGAGATGGGGACACGGACACGATTCACTGGTTTGCGCCGAACCGGGCCAACGCCATCAGGCACCCCAACGCCTTTCTGAGGGACGGTCGCGTGGGGGCGTACGCGGTTCACGAGCGTGCGGGGGCGGTGTATGTTGTGAGTGCACAAGGAGATGCGGTGACGAGCGCGGACGGCCGCGAGCTCACTCGCGGCGGCGTGGAGTATACGGCGCACCCGTGTGTCCTTGAGGGCGGCGACTCGCTGTTTACGCCTGGCAGCCTGCGACGTGTGGGGTTCTACTGTTGTCGGGACGACGGGCGCACGTGGTCTGACGGGCTCGTGCGGCGCGTGCTACGCTTGATGGCGCCGGAGGGGACAGCCTGCACAAACAGCGTCAGTTCCGCTTTCATTGCCAGGGCCTGTGCTCCAAGATAAATACGCGGCGCCTGATATTTTGCTGGGCGTGACCTGACGGCTAAGAATGAGCGTGCCGATTTTTGGGCCCTCGCCGTCAGAGGACGCGCTGTCCGTGGCCGCCTTCCAGGGGTTTGACTGGGACGCCACGCCGTTCGCCGTCGTCGCGTGCGAGGCGGAGTGGTGTGGCCACTGCAAGGCGCTCAAGCCAGACTTTGAGGCGGCGGCTGCGCGCATGCGCAAGGTGAATCCGCAGGTTGCCTTTGTGGAGCTGGTGCTTGCCTATCAGCCCCCGCACCAGGATCCGGACCCGTTGGCAACGCGGCAGTTTGCAGAGGAGGCGGGCGTGCGCGGCTACCCTACAATTCTAGGGTATTACAAGGGTGACATCATCGCAACCTACGACGGCGACAGGTCTGAGAAAAGCTTGGTGGACTTTGGGCTGTCGCTCCGGGCGCCGCCGCTCTAGTCGTGCTTGACGCGAATAATAAACTCGTCCGATTGCTCGTTCGTGTCCAAGTCAAGCTCCACAGAGACTGCCCTCCCCTTGTCCGCGTAAAAGCCGACGTCAACGCGCTCGAGTATCTCCGCCATCTCGATGAGCTCGCCACCAGAGGTGCTTGACAGGAGGCCCACGTAGTCTGCTGACAACGGCGCGGGCGCGGGCGCGGGCGTGGGCGCCGGCGCGGCTGCGGGCGCGGGCCCGGGCGCGGCCTCTGGGGGTGCGGCGGCAGCGAACCCAACGAGGCACGCCAGCATCCACACGCGCATTTGTTCCATATTGGACCGCCCCATAAATAGAAGGCGGTGGACAAAGCGTCAGCGCCATATAAAAACGACAGAGAGCGCTAGGCATGTCCGTCTCAGAGTACGGAGCCACAAGCGTGGGCCAGCGTCTCGTCGCGCTGGTCAAGAGCGGCGGCAACGCGGCTGACTACAAGAAACAGATTCGCGCCAAGTGCAAACACGGCCGCGAGCTGTCGTTTGTGCTCATCATGTGCGCCGCCTTGGAGCGGAAAAAGGTGACTATTGAGGAGGCGGACTTTCAGGCTGCCACGGATATGCTCAAGAAAAACGAGACGGGCGCCACCGAGGGCGCGGACTGTTTTGACGAGGAGCTGGCGGGCCTCAAAAAGCTCAAGGCGTCGCTGGACCCCACCACCAAGAGCATGACCGCCGCCGCCTTTAAGAAAAAGTACTTGGACCTCTACAATGACGCGGACTCGTCGCGCGTGAGTGCAAACGAGAAAAAGCTTGCAGAGCTCTAGGTGTAACTCTACTCAAGCTTGCGCCTCTTCGGGCTCGTCTCCAGGTCCGTGCGAAGGCCCACGAAAGAGGGGAACCGAGGCACGCCGTTGGACGTCAGCTCAAAGCACTTGACGGTGACGCTGCTGCCCACCGGCGGCGGCGCATCCGCCACGTCCTGCGCCACCGTGCAGCTGAAGCTCTGCCCGCCGGGCATCTCCAGCGCCAGCGAGCGCGTGGCGGGCCAGTTGTAGCCCACGACGGTGGCCTCGAGCGTCTGGAACTCCTTCACCTTGAGCATGGTGGTTGTGCGGCCGTGCACGTAGCCCACGTCAGGCGCGCGCAGGATGAGGCCCTCAGCGCCGTCCGCCAGCATGCGCGCCTTGAGCTCCTCCATGTGGGCGGGGGAGCGCAGCCGCGTCATGGTCACCTTGATGGCAAAGGCACCCAGCGCGTTCGGCACCGCCGCCAGCCGCGTCTCGATGCCGCCCGGCTCGCGCGGCGCGTCAAACACGTTGTAGGTCGCCGTCATCCACAGCGGGTGGTTGGGGTTAAGAGAGCGCACCAGGCCGGACACGGCATTGAAGTTGTCGTTGCCGCGGCCCAGGTACACCTCGCCGTCCAGGCACTGGTCCCGCGGCAGGCCCGCGGTCCACGACTCCGGCGGGGCGATCTGGTTGCCGTTGCGGGTGTAGAGAGCTCCATTCACCCAGAGTGCCCTGATGCCGTCCAGCTTTTCGGAAGCAAGGTAGCCCGTGACATTCACGCCCGCCTTGGCGTAGTCCACGGCCAGCGTGGGCTCAAAGTCCAGACCGGGCGCGCGCGGCGAGGGCGTGGGCGTGGTCAGCCCATGCAGCTGGTATCCCTTGGCCAGCTTCTGCTTGAGCAGCTTGTTCGCCTCCTTGACGGCACAGCCAAAGACGCTGAAGGGCTTCACCAGCGACGTGCCCTTGTCCGTGGCGCCGCCGGGGGCAATCCTGCCGTACAGGATGGAGACGCCAGCCTCGGTGAGCGTGATGGTGTAGAACTTGTTGTGGTTGTCTTCCACGCAGCGCAGGTGGCGGGTGCCGGTGGAGGTGAAGGGGGCAGCCATGGGTGCGCAGTGTGTTCGACTACGAAACGGTCGGGTGTTCGAACGCGCGAACGCACAGGCGACGCTTTGGTCCCGCGGGTATATATTCGCGGGCGCCGCTCTCCCCGCGATGGCGGACCCTCTGCTCACCCCCAGCGACGACCGCTTCTGCCTCTTCCCCATCAAGTACCCGGAGCTGTACGAGTTCTACAAGCGCGCCGTGGCCTCCTTTTGGACCTCTGACGAGGTGGACCTGGCGGAGGACACCAAGCACTGGGAGCGGCTCACGGACGACGAGCGCCACTTTGTGCTTCACGTGCTGGCTTTCTTCGCCTCCTCGGACGGCTTGCTGGTGGAAAACCTGGCGCTGCGCTTCACCGTGGACGTGCAGGCGCCCGAGGCGCGCGCCTTTTACGGCTTCCAGATTGCCATGGAGAATGTGCACTCCGAGGTGTACTCGCTGCTCATAGACCACTACGTCAAGGAGGTGGAGCACAAGACCAAGCTCTTCCAGGCGATCCGCACTGTGCCGGCGGTGCAGCGCAAGGCGCAGTGGGCGCTGCGCTGGATCTCTTCGGAGGCGAGCTTCGCGGAGCGGCTGGTGGCGTTTGCGTGCGTGGAGGGCATCATGTTCAGCGGCTCCTTCTGCGCCATCTTCTGGCTCAAGAAACGCGGCCTGATGCCGGGCCTCACCTTTAGCAACGAGCTCATCAGCCGGGACGAGGGGCTGCACCGCGACTTTGCGTGCGCGCTGCACCGCCAGCTGCTTGAGCCGTGCCCGGAGGCGACGGTGCACGCCATCGTGCGCGACGCGGTGGAGGCGGAGCGCGAGTTTGTGTGCGAGGCGCTGCCCGTGAGTCTGATTGGCATGAATGCCGAGCTCATGGCGCAGTACATTGAGTTTGTGGCGGACCACCTGCTGGTGTCGCTTGGGTGCAGCAAGATATACAACGTCTCCCAGCCGTTTGAGTTTATGGAACTCATAAGCCTTCAGGGCAAGAGCAAGTGCGTGCCGCTCTCATAGGCTGCTCTTCTTCGCGTGTACTCACCCCACACGCAGTTTTTTTGAACGCCGCGTGGGAGAGTATCAGAAGGCTGGGGTGGTGGAGAGCCTCACTCAGGCTGGCGGGAATCGCATGTTTTCTGTTGAGGAGGAATTTTAGTTTCTTGGCGCCGCACATGAAAATTGTTACAATATGCAGCGTTGCTTGCAGCACGAGCGCACGTAGGCGTTGCGCCTCCTACCTTCCATTCCCTTGCATGCCTCCAGAACGCGAGCCTTGTTTGCGCATGCGAACTCGTACGCGTCACTCGCGCCTTCCGCCGTGTCAAAGCACCCAAGATGTAAGCAATATCCGCGCCGAAGTGTTATTTTTGACATGTACTGACTTCCAACCATGTAGACGCCCGGAACGCCCGGAACAGTGTGTTCGAGAAAGTTGCCACGTTCGGAGTTGTTTTGGGCGTTTGTCTGCGTCTTTAGGGAGCATAAACGATTATCCAGCGTCTTGCCAATTCCATGGCCACCAGCTGAACGCATTTCTCGCTCGCGCGTGCGCGCTTGGCAAGCCGTTCGCCATGTTGTGCCCCATCTACACCCTGGACACGGAGACGCGGCACGGGCTTATTCGACAGCACCAGCTGTCTGTGCTCACGCTGCCGCGGCGCACGCACTTCCGCAAGGCGAACGGAGAGGAAAAGCGGGGGACGCCGTACTTGAGCGTGTGGGTCATGCGACACCCGGAGCACGTTTCGAAACTGCTGTATTAGTCAATCATCCTCCCGCGGCGTCACAAAATACCGGACGCACCCATCCACAACCCCGCGCAGCAGCAGCATCTCGTCGTCCGCATCCTCGCGCGTCAGCACGATGGGCGGCTCCCGCTGCCTTGCGGGGCCGCGCGGCGTGGGCACCTGGCGCGTTGCCAGCCGGGCGTGCTGCTGCCGCACGCGCAGCGCCGCAATGTCGTCGCGCGATCCGTGCGCCGTCACCGCCACCTCAGCCAGCTCGCCAAAGCCCACCACGGGGCGCGCGTCATTGACGCCCGCCGGCGCGCGACAGGAGGGGCACGTGGCGCGGCTGGCGAGCCAGGTGAGCACGCAGCTCTTGCAAAAGAGGTGGCCGCACGGCAAGTTGTGCGCGTCGCTCATGGGGTGCGAGCACACGGAACAAGTCACCGCGTCCAGAACAGACTCGCGCTCGCGGCGCGCCACCGCGGAGCTGGCGGGCGGCCGCCGGCCGCGCGCGAGCGAGGTGCGCGGATCCGTCAGCCGCGAGAATTGGTAGGCGTACGGGTTGGCCACCATGGCGCCGTGCTCCCTGAGCATGCGCGGGCCGCCCAGGGTGATGATGTCGCCGTGTTCCAGCTGGTGCGGCGCCGCAACGGGCAGCCGCGCGTCGTTCACGTAGGTGCCGCCGCTTGGGCTCACGTCAAGCACAAAGTGGCGGTGGTAGCGGTCCTGCGTCACGTAGGCGTGGTGCGGGCTGGCGACCCAGGCGAAGGACCGTACGCGCAGCGCCAGCGCCCCCTGTCGGCCCGTGCGGATGCGGCCCAGCAGCAGCGTGCGCAGCCCCGAGGAGGGGTCATCCAGGGCGTGGTCCGCGATGACAGCCTGTCGGTTTCGGTAGGAGAGCATACCGTCTTTTGCCTGCGTTTATTTATACGGGCGGTCGTTCGAAGGGCATGGCGACCTCCATCCGCACGCTCACTTGGTTGAACCTGTTCGCCTTTGCGGTGCACCTGGTGAGCGGCATCCTGGGCAGCATCCTGGCGCACCAATCCAACCCACGGGTGTCCGCCAACGCGCCGCTGGTCGCCTTCAACACCAACCCGGCGCCGGGCGAGGCTATTTTTAGGCCCATACCCAAAAAGATTTTTTCCGTGGGTGCTTTTACAGGCCTCCTTCTGTTCGCCTACATCACCGCGGTATTTCACGTCGTGTACGCGGTCATCATCAACTCGCCGCGGTGGGACGGCTTTGTCCGCCGCCGCATCGTGGACTCGTCAGCGCTCAACCCCCTGCGCTGGGTTGAGTACAGCATCACGGCCACCATCATCTCCGCCTTTGGACAGCTCTCCATTGGCAACGACTCGTTCTACTTTTTCCTCACCACGCTCACCAGCGGCTTTGTGCTGCAGTACTTTGGGCTGCTCATCGAAAAGCTCACGTACGGCATCCCCAAGGACCGCACCATTGCCGGCATCCTGTGGAACCTGGCCACCGTCATCAACATCGTGCCCGTTGGCGTCCTCCTCTACCAGCTCTTCGCCTCCAAGACGCACAATATTGAGATCTTCGCCTACAACATCTTCCCCTACTTCATCTGGTTCCAAACCTTTGGCATCGTGTGCTGGCTCAGCTTTATGCGCTACAAGCAGTTTGCCTCGCCCGCGTTTTCGGAAAAGTGGTACCTCATCCTCAGCCTGTCCACCAAGTTTACAATCTATTGGCTGGGCTTTTCCACCTTTCGGGAAATTAGCGTCAAGGAGGGCTGGCTCAGAGCCACGCCCGGCGTGAACTGGCGCACCGTGCGGTTCACCGTCTCTTATGTGCCGCTGGGACTGGTGTTGTTTGTCGCGTTGCGAGACTATTACGCGTGGGCGGAACCCGCGCTCTCGTACGACGAAGAGGAGGATGCGTACGAGCGAGCAGAGGAGGAGGAACAACTGCTGGAAGACACGCCGGAGGAGGCGTACAGCCCTTACGGTGCCGCCCGGATGCGGCACGTGACGCTGTAGGCGCCGTTGTTGCATATATCTGCGCGCACGCGCCAAGCGACACGCAGGGCCATGAGCGACGCCTTTCGATGCCCCATCACCCACGCCATCATGCTTGACCCGGTGGTGAACGGCGCCGGCATCACCTACGAGCGCTACGCCATCGCGGAGTGGTTTCAGACACACAGCACGGACCCAACCACGCATACGGCGCTGGAGAGCAAGGTGCTCATCCCAAATGTGGCGCTGCGCAGCCAGATTGATGACTACGTGCGAACGAACGGCATCCCTGACGACTGGCGCGGCTACGCGGACACGCTGCGCGACACCGACTCGCTCATCAAGCTGGCGCGCATGGGGCTGGTGACGCCCGCCTCCCTGACCGCCGCGCGGGCTGCGTACAACGAAAAGCGGTGGCAGTGGCAGCGCACCATCAACTCGTTTCAGCGGGCGGAGCGGCGGGCACGGGGTCTGGAGACGCAGGTGGCGCAGCTGTGGACGCGCATGCGCGACGCGGGCAACGTCTTGAAGGAGATGCGCGCCGAGGCGACCAAGGCGGGGCTCGACGTGGCAGCCATCGGGGGGCCGCCCGTGTCCGTGCCAGCGTCGTGATGTAAGGCATATAAGTTTTGGGTCTGCGCCTGCGGCAACCATGGGCCGCGCGGCGCTTCGACTCGCGCTCGTGCTTTCGATCGCCGCGTGCGCGCGCGCGGGCCCGATCCTTCTGCGGCGCATCGAAAAGTCGTCTGATGGCGAGCGGCGGTGGTTCACCGATTTCGGTTGGCTGTCCACTGAGGGCGCACAGGGCACGCACGCGCTCTCCGTGGCTGTCACCGCCGCACTGAGCGACGCGGGCTCCAGCTGGCAGGTCTCCACCGCCTCGCTGGATGGCCGGGAGGACAGCCTGACGGATGCGCAGCTGTCGCGGCTTGGGGACACGGTTGCGGAGGTGCTCGTGCCAACGCTTTTTGACGCGCTTTTTGATGTCCGCTTTCCAAACAACACGGGCGAGCCAAGCCAGCATCCGTCCGAACATCCGCACCGCTTCTGTGTGCTGCTGCCCATGCTGTCCGTCTCCGTGCTCCCGCTGCTGGTGGGATTCTGTGCGGGGCGATACACGGCACGGCCGGACGTGCCGCGCGCCAAGGCGCCCGCCGCGCTCATGTACGAGCCGCCCATGCACGTGCCTTAGAATTAAAACGACCGAAGAAAAACCAGAGACTCTGGGTTGTCGTTGTACTTGCCTGTCAACAAGATGTCCCGGACCGCCGCAGGCGGGTTCAGGCCCCAGGCCTCAGCGCGCTCCCATCGTGCCATGCGGGGCAAGCCCAAGTACGGCCCATACACGCTCGCCAAATCAAAGCTGCGGATGACGCTCCACTCAAGCGCACTGCGACGCCGGATCTCATCAGAGTCCGCCCGGAGCGCCCGTGCTTTGGTTCGCGCAACCTTTTCGTCTTCACGACGTGTCTTGGCCTCGCACAGAGCCGCTGCTCTCTCCGCGCGCATAATACGTTCGCGTTCCAGTGCCCTCGCCGCATCCTGTTCCTCTGCGCGACGCTTTTCCACAGAGCGCGCGTCAGCCAGCGCCGCCTCCTCACGCTCACGCTCACGCTCACGCTCACGCTCACGCTCACGCTCACGCTCACGCTCACGCTCGCGCTCACGCTCACGCTCACGCTCACGCTCACGCTCACGCTCACGCTCACGCTCACGCTCACGCTCGCGCTCACGCTCACGCTCACGCTCACGCTCGCGCAGCTCTTTCTCCCGAACACACGGTAAGCACGGTGCGGCCCCACACCCTTGATGTGGATTCCTGTAGCGAATGCAGTCCAGCTCCAGAGGATTGTTCACGGCACACTGCCCGTCAACCTCAATCCAGTCACAGCTGCGCGTCGTTTTTGTGAACGACGTCACCATCACCTCAAACACAAAGACCGCGTGAGCCAAGCCCGGCGCAAAAACAACAACGTCGCATCGGTTGTGAGCGTCAACCTTTCGCTCCAAGTGCGCGCGCGCGCCAGCGGGGAAGCTGAGTGGCCCACAGACGGGTGCGTGGTTTTCGCACAGGAAGCGGCGCACGAGAAACCGCTGCCCCGAGTTGACGGCGTTCTGCAGCACGGCTTGTGCCTTGGCGTGCAGTGTCGTCATCTTGCGCTCAGCCGCCGTCGCGGGGCCGTGCGGAACCGCCCCTTTGCTTGTCCGGTAGTACCACGGCGCCCCCGCCCTCTCGCCTCTGCGGTGCCACACCAGTTTCAGGGGCGCCATCGTGGACGGCTCAAAGTAGCTGTCGCACGGCGCGCAGCGGTAGGCAACCTCGTACGTGAGCTTGTCACTCTCTAGGGCCTCCGTAAACTCTCCATACACAAGCGGCTCAGTGCAGCGGGGACAGCGAAGGATGCGATCCATTATTGAGAGGAGCGTGAGAGCGATATATAATCACGGCGCCTTCCTCTTCCGACTCCGAACCAGCTCCGTCACCGCGTCGTGCTGCTCAAACCTGTGGCGCGCCCCCTCGTCCCCGTGCGCGCGCACCAGCACCCGCGTCATCTCATCCAGCTGCACGCACGCGGCGCCTCCGGTGGCCACCACGGACTGGTCGCAGGATGCCCGGCAGGAGGGGCACGAGCTGCGCTCGCGAAACCAGCGCGTGATGCAGTCTGCGCAAAAGGTGTGCCCGCACGGCAACACGCGGGCGCACAGCAGCGGGTCGTGACACACGGTGCACGCGGTGGCGCTGAGCGGGGCGGACTTTTCTGCCTGCTCCGGGGACTCAGCGCCCGCGGGCGGCTGGCTGAGCACCTGAAAGACGTGCATGCGCCGCGCCGCGTGCGCCGCCCCCGCATCCGCGGGTATTTCGCCGCCGCCCAGCGCGACGCCGTCCCCGGGCCACAGGGGCTCGAGGCGCATAGGCTCCAGCTTGCGCGGCGGCCCGCGCGCCGGCAGCAGCAGCGTGCCATAGCGGCTGTTCAGGTCCACATAGCGCACCACGCCGCCCAAGGCGACAAACATGCCGTGCGTCTTGCTCACGTGCACGCCCTGGAGGCGCACCCGTGGCTCCGGGTCGCCCTGCGCCGGCTTGGACCGGCCCACCACGAGGCGCGGGTGGTCATAGACGCGGGGCTCGCCACCGGGCGGGGTGTGCGAAATCATGTCAAGCGAAACGGCTCGCAGGGGTATCCTTGCTTCCATCATATATACCCTTGGGTGTCTCTAGCACGTGCCTCCATGCGCTGCGCATCTGCGCGCGTCCTCGTGCACGTCCGGCGCGCGCAGCGAGGCGCCGCCGGACGCGCGGTGCGCCGGGCCACCCGTCTGGCGACTCGGGCGCTCGTCTTTGGCGTGGCACCCTCAGTGGCGACAGACTCGCTGGTGGATCACCGGCTGGCGGACCTGGTGACGGTGACGCACGAGCTTATGACGAGCGCGCTCGTGACGGCGACAACGACTGGAATACACGACGCTATGGTGTTAATACGCGTTGTGCTGAAGTAGAACGCGAGCGCCGCTTGTGCATGACCCAGAAGAGCGCAAAGGCTGCGGCAACGACAACGGCGCTTCCCACGGTGACGCCCACGACGAGCGCCACATTCATCGCGTTGTCGGAGGGCGGGGTTTCGCACTCTGCGCCGCTCCATCCGTTGATGCAGTCGCACGTGGGCCGCGGGTAGGGGCCGGAGCCGAGCACCACGCCGGCGAGTGTCGAGATGGCGGCGCCCGACGCGGACGCGAGGCTGTAGGCGAGGGACCCCTGGGCGGCGGGGTCAAGGCTTGGCAAGCCTCCCCTGAGCGCAGCCACCTGGCCCGCCAGAAGCGTCTGGTTTTGTGGCAGTTGATAGAAAGTGACGGTGTACACAAAGTCTCGCTTCTGGGCAGCGTTGCCAGCGTAGTACTCCACCGTGACATTGCGGTAGTTGCAATTGGCTTGTTGTGCGCATATTCCGTACGCGAACGCGTAAAAGTTGGCGTTTGACACAAAGGCCAGGTAGGGTGAAGAAAACGTTGCGTAGATCAGCGTGGATTGGGACGCGACCGCGCTGGGGTCAACGCGCGGCGCAAGACATCCCGTGGCGCACGCGGCGAGCAGCTTTCGCGCCGCCGGTTGCGGCGCCCCCTGGAGCGAGTGGGGACCACACGTGGACGCAGCCGCGGCGTGCACCAGGAGCGCGAAGATGGCGGCAGCCCGCATTACGCGTAACCAAAAGGCAGCCTATATATATACTCACTCAAACTTTGGGCAAACCTACGGTTGAGAGTCGATGCTGTACTTAACCACGGCACCGCACTGTTCGGCATCGTAGCACGAGAGCGAGAGCGTGTAGTTCCCAGTGTAGGGGGCGGGGCCGTATGTCAGCAACGAGCACAACGACGGGTGATATTTGTCCACCAACACTGGGCACGCGTCATCGTTCACTGCGAGCGGGTAGAAATTGGTTGGGTACTGCGGGCCTGAATTTGGGCCTGCGAGCACCCGAAGGACGGTGTCTCCTGTGCACGACGTGAGCGACAGGAAGGAGGTGCCGTTGCACGTCACCCCGCCGGAGGTGGCGTGCAGATATTTTCCAGCACTCATCGCGATGGTGCACGTTCCGGACGTGGCGTTCGTAAGGTTTGTAAATGTCCCGCACGTGCCGCTCACTGTTGGGGGCAGCGGCGGCTTCGGCGGCGGCGGTCGGGGACTTGGCGGTTTGGGCGGGCTTGGCGGCGGCAGCGGCGGGCTTGGCGGCGCCGGCGGGCTCGGTGGCGGGGACGGCGAGGGCGGCGGCGGGAGCTGGTCCTGGTAAAAGACGGCGGTGAGCGGCAAACCAGCAGACTGATACGCGGCGGTGACGCCAGACAGCGCAGGCGCGCCAGTCATATTATTCTGAAAAAGCGTTTGTATCTTCAAGTATGTGAGCGGGATGTTGGCTGATGATGAGTCCAACTCCAAGTTGTCCGTGACCAAGACGCCAAAATAAATCCGCGTGGTACCCGAACTGCTTGCTTGAAAATCATTCACATACACGGCCCTGTTGGGCAGGCCAAGTAACGAAGCAGTAACCTCCGCGAAAGATGGGCTGTAAAAAGCTTGATGAAGTGCATATTGTGCAAGCGGTATGTCAATCGCAATTGTTTCGCCAACGTCTTCGTGTTTTAGACTGGCCAGTGGGGGATACGGTGCCGCCGGCGGCGGCGACGGGGGAGGATGCACCAACGCATCCAACGAGTGAGCCAATACGGTGTCCGAAGCTGACGCGACGTGCGCGCACGCAAGCAGTGCGAGTGCGCGACGCATACTATGCGTGCATCACCAAAAATATATATATCAAAGAAAAACAGTTTCCATGGCGGAGGAAACCCGCCTCTCAGACGCCATCCTGCGGGGGCTTACGTCGCGCGAGCCGCTTTCCGCGGACGTCAACGTCTACGGCAAGGGCTACACCGTCTCGCGCCACCCCATTGACCCACGGTGCGTGCTACTCACCATCCAAGAGAGCGGCAATGACCACGACTTTATCGTCTACACGGGTGACTCGTGCGTGTGGCTGACCTACATCAACGGCGCAGTCAGTGCGGAGGTGAGCACGGTGGAGGACGCCGTCGCGAGCATCATGATAGGTGTCTTTGACTATTAGCGCCGCTGTGTAACCACAGACCCGCGCAACTGTTTGGTTGCGGCCGTGCGCGACTCTGCGCGGCGCGAGGGGTGGCGGGGGCCGTCCGGGCGCGCGTATGAATACAGTATTCATACAGCCTCGGGCGCGCGCGACAAAAGTTGCCGCGTGCGAGAGTCGCCCCGGGCAACCACCGAACGGCGGTGGCGCACTCGCTATGGCGGGCCGCGGTTTAGTTGCGGCCTTCGGCGACTCTGACGTGTATTGAAGACTATGTGGCGAGCTCGCCTTGCACGACACGTTCACCACACGTACCCCGCCTCGCTGTCATTCTCGTTGTCGCAGAGCTGAAGTCGGACGTCGTCCAGGAACGCCTTCACCTTCAGCATGTCGTCCGTGACGCGGCCCACGGGAAAGACGCGGGCGCCGTAGCCGAGGAAGATTTCTCTCGAGTCGTCGGCGAACGTCCAGTCCTCGTTGCGAGCCGCGGCGGTCATGACGATGTGCGCGTCCGTCTCGTAGAACGTGTCAAACCGCGTCCACTTGCGCCCCAGCGCGCCGTTGACGGGGACCACGGCTGGCTGGGTGTCCACGAACGCCACCACAATGTCCGCGCGCTGGGCGCACGCGTGGAACGCGCCGGCGAGGTCGCCGTCGTCAAAGACGTCGTGGCTCTCGGATGCAAAGAGCGCGCGGCGGAAGCGCAGCGGCGAGTACTCTCCCCAGAAAGAGCGCGCGCGCTCAGCCTGGCGATCAGCGTGCACGCCATGGAGCTCGTCAAGCATGGTCTGCTCAAACAGCACCTTGGACGCGAGCATGAGGCGAGCCGTGTCCGCGGCGTCCATGGCGCGGGAGAGGCTGCGTACTGGCCGTTCGAACACCTGCGAATCATGGGTCGCCGTATATGCTACAATGTCTCCACCCGGGTATGAGCGACCTCCGCCGCGACATCCTGGCCGCCATCACCGGGGACGTGCTGGAAAGCGGGTGCGCCAGCGTCAGCGTGACCCCAGAGTGTCTGGCGCCCGGCTGGTCCTACGAGGCGGCCGTCGTGTGCTGCGGCGAAGGCTACGCGGCGCCCGTGGTGTCCCTGGTTGGTCCCGGGGTGCACAAGCGCGTCGCCCTGGGCCGCGCGCTTCCGCTGTCTCGTGTCCACGCGGCGCAGCTTGCGGGCGCGCTGCTGGAAACCCTGGAGACGCTGGTGCCCGGGGATGCGTGCGCGCTCATCGCCGCGGATGGCCCGGGTGGGCGCAAGCGGCGTTTTTCGTAGCGGTCGTATATATGGGCGGCGCGAGCGGCGGTATGCCGTACATTGAAAAGAAAGTCAAGGGGGGCTTTGCGGTAAAAAACACGAAAACCGGTCACGTCACCGCGAAACACACGACCAAGGCAAAGGCGGACGCTCAGAAGCGCCTCCTGTCCTACCTTGCAACCAAGAAAACGTAATGTTCCCTTCACCCGCCTTCCGCGTCGCCGTGGAGGTGGTTGGTCGCAACGAGCCTCCCCAGCGCCTGCGCGACGTTGTGTGGCTCTACTCAGACGTCTACAGTCAGCTCATCCGCCCGGAGGCGGACTGTCACGGGCTGTACAAGGGTTTTGGCGAAGCGATGCGCGCCGAGTGCGCCGCGTGGGACCCGTCTGAGGACGTGTGTGCGTTCTACGCCCTCTTCAAGCGACGAGCGCACGTGCTGCGCAACGTCTTCGGCTACCTGGATCGCTTCCACGTGCCGCGCTACCAGCTGCCTTCGCTGGTGCAGGTGGCGGAGACTGCGTTTCGCACCCACGTGTGGCCCCGCGCGCGGGACGACTTTGAGATGCGCACGCGCGCCGGCGCCCACGGCGACTGGGCCGCAACGGAGGCGGGGCTGAAGGCGGTGCGCTTCCGGGAGGCGATGGGCGAGCCAGTGACGGACGAGCGCCTCGCCGTGGAGCGTCGTCGCCGTGAGCTGTGCATGCTCGCCACCTTGTGCACCCTGTGGCAGAAACGTGTGCCCTACGACGTCGCATGCTGCATCACAAGGCTAGTTGAACTCTAGAGACACTGCGTAATAGTCAACCCCAATCCGCACCGCATCGCGCACCTCGGCGCGGCGCCGCAGCGCGGATGGCGGGGTGAGCACCTCCACGTCCATGCCAGCCACAACCTCAGCCTGCGTCAGGAAGCCAAAGAGCGTTGGGTCCTCGTCGCTTGACACCAGCGCGCCGCCGCTGATGACATCCACCTGGCCTTGTGACGCGGCGCGCGCCTTGGATCGCGAGGGCAAGCCGTACCGGGCAGCCACGCGCGTGGGCCGCCCCGCGGCGTCGCGCGCCGCATCCGCCTGTTCCGTGGTCCGTCGCGCCCGCGGGTCTCGTCGCGCGTCGCGGAGCGCACGCGTGCGCGCGGCGCGCAGGGCGCGACGGGAGGCGGCGAGGGTTCCGTTTCGCATTCGAATTGCCTTCCATTCGCGCAGCACACTTATCTCGCACGCGCTTCCCTCCCACCATGCAGCTCGCCGAAGCCATGGACTTTCTCCGCGACACCAGGGCTGCCTGCCCGGCTGAGTACGCGCGTCTCCTCGCCATGCTGCGTCAGTGGAAGCGAAAGAGGCGCGCCCCGCGACCGCTGCGTCCCGGACCGCGCTGAGCAGCGCCGCGCAGCATTGGCACGGAGGCGCTGGTCGCAGCAGGCCGGGAGCTTTTGACAAGCCACCCCACGCTGCAGCGCCGTTTCCTTTGCTTCGCCTCAGGCCAGATGCCGCGGTGCCAGTTCAACAAGGCGCTCGCCCTGGCCTACGCCGTGCGCGACACGGCGCCGGTGCGTGCGCAGGCGGGGGCCAGGACACCCGGCACTGACACGTGGGCACCAGGCCCACACCTACGCCGCCTTTCTGGCCGCGCTGGGTCGCGGCGATCGGAGCAAGCTGACCACGTACAACCGCCTCAAGGAAGTGCTGGCAGACGAGCCGCGTCTGCTGGCGATGCTGGCTGCGTTCCGTCCCACGCCCCGTCGCATCTCATGAAACACTTTCTAGAAACACCGCTTTGGCTGCAAAGAGCGCGACGAGCGACGCGAGGTCCATGCGCTCAAACGTCATCCTCCCCGCGCACCAGCGCCAGCACAGCGCAAGAGGCAGCGTCATGAGCCCCGCGACGCCGGCGACGCCCGCGCGCACTCGGCCGCCGGACATGCGTGCTGCGCGCGCCACGTTCGGCAGGTGGGCGCCAATGTGGACAAAGAGGCACACGGCGTAGTGGAAGACCACCTCCACTCTGCGCATCTCCCTCACCTGCTCCGCTTGCAGCAGGCTGCAGTACATCATCGTGTGCTCCAAGCCGAGCACGCACAGCGGCGCGATGGCGCAGACCATGGCCAGCGGGACCAGGGCGGCTTGGTCGCTGACGCCAAGCAGTCGCGCAAACCCCACCTGAAAGGCGAGCGAGCTGCAGCTGGCGACCAGCGCGCGCATCGAGTTCAGCTTGTGGCCCAGCATGTCGCAGTAGCCGCCAAAGCAGCCCAGCGACACGAAGAGCCACAGGGCGCTCTCCAGGGCGCAGAGCGCGACGGCGTTGACGCGAACCTCTGGCGCCACGCGCGGCGCCACCGTCGCGGCAAGCCACGCGTTGAGCACGCCGTAGGCACACGCGGCGCACTGCGCCGCCTGGCGGCGGCCCCAGTGCCGCGGGCGCAGCTTCAAAAAGTGTCGATCGTCAGCCTGCATCTCGCCTCTGCGCCCGTCGCGGTTTATATGTGCGACCGGCCGCGCAAAGCGTGATGCTCGCTTTTCTGCACCCGCTCCTGGTGGCGGAAGACAGCTCGGGCCACGCCGAGTATGCGGCGCTGGCGCTCACCTGCGTCGCCTGCATCAATGTCTTTGCATGCGTCGCCGTGCATCGCGGGGCCGCCGCGCGCGTGTTTGAGGCGGCATCGGGCGCCAGCGTCGCCGGGGCGTGTCTGCTGACCTTGCTGGTGCGGGGCACCTACTTTCCGAGGCAGTGCATCGCCACGCTGCTCATGGCCATCTGGGGCCTGCGGCTGTCCGCGTTCCTGTACGCGCGCGAGCTCACCAAGAGCGGGCCCAACGTGCTCGTGCGCGTCGCGTGGAGCATGCTGTGCGCCACGCCGGTCGTCATCTGCAACACACGGCAACTGGAGGCGGCTGAGCCCAGCAGAGCAGAGGCACTCGCGGTGACGGCGGCGCTGTGTTGCGTCGCGCTGGAACACCTGGCGGACTCGCAAAAGGCGGAGTGGTTTACACAGAAACGGCAAAAGGACGGGGCGTGCGCGCGCCCGGGCCGCGCCGACGTGGAGCCGCCCGTGTGCCACACCGGGATGTGGTCGCTCAGCCGGCACCCCAACCTGTTTTTTGAGCTCGCCTTTCAGTGGAGCGTGTACGGCATCGTGCGGCCGGTGGATGCGCCCTGGGTGCTGTTCTGCCCCGTCGCGCTGACGGTGCTCATCCTCGTCTTTCCCGGGGGCGTGCTGGCGCAGGAGATGGCCCGTGAGAGAGCGTACGGCTTGTACCCGTCGTACGTTCTGTATTGCACGGCAACGCCCGCGTTTTTTCCGCTGCCGTGGGCAAAGCGGCTGGTGGCGAGCGTGGCGCCGCGCGCCGCGGACGCGGTGTGCCTTGAGATGGAGGTGTTTCGGACAGGCGAGAGGTTTTAGTCACGCGTCCGCCGCGCGTGTATGAATACTGTGTTGCGTCGCGGAGAGTCGCCAATGGCCGCAACCAAACGGCGGACCAGCATAGCGAATGGTCGACTCTTGTTCGAGTAGCGTTCGAACACCTAACCCATCCACTCCCCATGGCTTGCGCTTCCGTCCAGTCGCTTCCTTCGCTGGAGGAGCTTCGGCAGCTGGTCAACACCACGGTGCGCGGCGTCGAACGGCTCACCTACCTCAAGGGGGCGGTGGGCGCGGAGCGCATGGCCGCGCGCGCCGCTGAGGACAAGGCGAAGGCCACGTGGCACGCCTGCGAGGATGCGCTGGTTGATCACATGGAGGCGCCCCGCGCTGCGCTCACGCGTGCCCTGGCTGAGGACGACACCGACGCCGTCACTCGCTTCGCGAGCGAGCTGGCCAAGGCCAAGGTCGCCAACTCCGCAGCGCGCGACGCCGTGCTGCGTGCTACCGGGGCGGCGACGTTTGAAGCCTGCGCAGTGCGCCATATTCTGTTGCAGGCGAAGCAGGACTCCACCACGTTTCTGGACAAGCATGCCACCCTGCTGCAGTTGGAGCAAGCGATTGACGGCTTGCCATGCCTGGAACCGCGCAAGGCGACGGCGACGCTGCCACACCTGAAGCCAACGATTCCACTCCCCCCGATTGGTACGCGGGTCCAGGTGAAGTACCGCGACGACGAGACGCAGCCTTACGCGTGGTATCCCGCGACGGTGCATACGATGACTCGGGACCGCAAGGCCGTAAACGTGATGTTTGAAGACAAGACCATCATGCGCTGCGACCTTGATCCCGAGTGCATCCGGCCAGTTGCGCCCAGCGCTTTGCCGGCAAAGGAACGTCCGAGGTGGGGGGAAGACCGTGCCCTGCCCGCCAACGTGTATATGAAGGGCGGCAGGTTCAAGGTGCACATTCACCGCAAGATCAAAGGCATCCACCGCTATTTTTCCAAGTGCGGGTTCACCACCGTCGAAGCGGCTGTGGAGGCCCGTGACGCCATTTTGGAAAAAATCAAAGACGGGGGCGCGCGTGTAAGCGAGGAGGAGGGGAGCAGCGAAGAGGAGGAGAGCAGCGAAAGCGAGGAGGAGGAGACCACGCCCCGGGACCGCAAGCGCATGCGCAAGCAGTGCGCGCCGAAGCGTGGCCACGCGATGTAGTGCACAAGACGTTTCAATCACACAGTAGCGTGGCTAGACGCGCGCCGCGTGAAATACCAGAAACAGCATCACGCCGTAGCGCTTGGTTTCCGCCACCCGGGCGCGCCACCCGTTCATGCTCGCCGTCTGCTTTTGCTCGGCAACAATCTCTTCCACCGTCGTCCTGTTGTTGCGCAAGCAAAACGTCGCTGCGACCACGGCGGGTCCGGATGTGTCCAGGCCTGTGTCCCACAGCTTGGCCAGGTCCTGGCGCGGGTAGATCTTCGTCGCAGCGGAGCCGTCGTAGGTGCCGCAGTAGTCCAGCCAGGCGCAGGAGACGCGATAGAACGGGTCGTCACGGACCGTTGTCAGATAGCGCGACAGGCGCATGCAGTGTGCCTCGCCGCCGCTTTGCGTGACTGCTGTGCACACGAGCGGGTTCGGGTTGGCGACAAACACCGTGGCGCCGCAAGAGATGAGAGCGCGCGTGGTCTGCGCGCCCACGCCATCAAGGACGAGCGTCTTTGTTGGCGTGCTCAGCCCCCGCGCGATGCGCTTCCGCTTGCCCCCGGGCGGGGCGTGCTGCAGATCGCGCACGTGCTTCACGAATGCGTTGTTGCACGCCACCTTGTCGGCGCTGCTCGCTTTCTCCGCCGCGTCAAAGTCGTCGCCAATTGAGTCGCTGGCGTGCTTGCAGGGGCCGCAGATGTACAGGCCGTTCCATGTGGTCCCCGCCTTGGAGCACAACGCACGCGTGCAGAACGAGGCGTAGCAGTGCGCGGCTGCGCAGCCAACGAGCGCGATGCCGCTCCGCTTGCAGTGCGTGCAGTAGTCGTCGTGGAAGTCGTCTGGCTTGTTCAGATCAATGGGAACGTCAAGCGTCGCCGCGATGAGGCGAACAACACCGGCGGGGCGTGGCTCGGTCACGGGTGGTTCCGTGTTTTCGTCTGCGTACTTTTCCGCAGTGCTGCCTCCCGCACGCGGGTGGACCGCGCGCCGGCCGCAGCTGCCTTTGTAGTTTAACGGCACGGCGGCGGCGTCGCTGAGCGGCTCCTTCGTCAGGCGGCGCTGCGACGTGGACACAGGCCACTCGCCCGGCGTGCCGCTCTCAACCAGGCTGCGGGCGTACTTTGGCGAAACCACGTGGGAGCCGTCTGCGCCAGTGTGCCAGTAGTCGTGCCAGTAGTCGTCCCAGATGGGCGCGGCATCCGTGGCCTCAGTCGCCGGGGCGGGAACGCCAACCTTGCGCCAGCACCCGCGCTTGCGGCCCGGTGCGCACTCAAGCACGATGGTCTTGTCCTTCCTGGCAATGTTCGCCAGACGCTTGGCCAAGTGGTGACTCCCGTCGTTGCACGCCACCGCTTGCTTATGGTCAAGCAACTGTCCCGCCGGCGTGTGCAGGACCAAGTCACGCAGCCGAACGAGGACAGTGGCGGGGTGCATGGTGCGCTGGAACTGGAGCTGTTCGACTGTTGACAAAAACTCCGAACGCTGGGCGTAATACACGCGCCTAGACGGCCCCCGCCACCCCTCGCGCCGCGCAGAGTCGCGCACGGCCGCAACCAAACCGCGGCCTGGCATAGCGAGTGCGCCGCCGCCGTTCAGTGGTTGCCCGGGGCGACTCTCGCACGCGGCAACTTTTGTCGCGCGCGCCCGAGGCTGTATGAATACTGTATTCATACGCGCGCCCGGACGCCCCCCGCCACCCCTCGCGCCGCGCAGAGTCG
>Ga0114960_10000705_pt1 | contig 27881 bp, 17 predicted proteins | sample C_130625_MF_Meta_FD_92637 | JGI IMG/M metagenome (GOLD analysis project Ga0114960, IMG submission 92637) | Freshwater microbial communities from Lake Croche, Canada to study carbon cycling - C_130625_MF_MetaG | ecosystem: Environmental > Aquatic > Freshwater > Lake | place: Lake Croche, Canada... | reverse complement strand
TTTTTTAACAAAAAAACAATTTTTTATCTGTTTTTATACCTAAAACAGGGTATTTGGCCCTCGAAACCGATTATCTTTGCCATTCGAAATCAGCAACATGTTCAACGACAGAATTAAAATAAAGCAATTGTTATCTGGCACCCCAACGGGGACGGAAGTGGTGGTTATGGGATGGGTGCGCAGTTTTAGAAACAATCAGTTTATCGCCCTTAACGACGGAAGCACGAATGCGAACATTCAAATTATGGCCACACTGGGAGAATTTGATGAAGCCATCTTAAAACGCGTTACTACGGGAGCCTCTTTAAAAATAGTAGGTACCGTGGTAGAGAGTTTAGGAAAAGGACAAAGCGTAGAAGTAAAAGCCAAGACCCTTGAAATTTTAGGAGACAGTGATGCTGAAAAATTTCCTTTACAACCTAAAAAACATTCTTTAGAATTTTTAAGAGAGAAAGCGCATCTGCGTTTTCGTACTAATACATTCGGGTCAGTTTTTAGATTAAGACATGCACTTGCTTTTGCAGTACATCAATTTTATAACGAAAGAGGATTTGTGTATTTACATACACCTATTATTACAAGTTCAGATGCAGAAGGTGCGGGTGAAATGTTTAGAGTTACTACGCTTCCTTTAGAAGGCGCTCCTAAAAATGATAAAGGTGAAATTGATTATACACAAGATTTTTTTGGCAAAGGAACCAACTTAACAGTGAGTGGTCAACTAGAAGGAGAGCTAGGCGCAATGGCCTTTTCAGAGATTTATACTTTTGGTCCTACCTTCCGTGCAGAGAATTCAAACACTACCAGACACTTAGCAGAGTTTTGGATGATTGAACCTGAGATGGCTTTTTATGATATTGAGGACAATATGAATTTAGCCGAAGCCTTCATTAAATATTTAATCAATTATGCCTTAAAAAATAATGCAGATGATATTGATTTTTTAGATGCGCGCTTAGCTGATGAAGAAAAATTATTGCCAACAGAAAAAAGAAGTGGCCTTGGTTTAAGAGAGAAATTGGAATTGGTGGTGAACAATAATTTTGAACGCATTACTTATACAGAAGCCATCGACATTTTATTAAATAGCAACCATTATAAGAAAAAGAAATTCCAATACGAAGTGAAATGGGGTATTGATTTACAAAGTGAGCATGAAAGATATTTGGTAGAGCAACATTTTAAAAAACCAGTGATTGTTACAGGTTATCCAGCGGCCATCAAAGCATTCTACATGCGCATGAACGACGGCTGTGAGCCAGGTAAGGAAACAGTGGCAGCGATGGATATTCTTGCACCAGGTATTGGTGAGATCGTGGGTGGCAGCCAAAGAGAGGAGCGTTTAGACAAACTAGAAGCCCGAATGAATGCCATGCATATACCCTTGGAAGACATGAGCTGGTATTTAGATACCAGAAGATTTGGCACTGTGCCGCATGCTGGCTTTGGCTTAGGTTTTGAAAGAATGATACAGTTTGTTACAGGCATGACCAATATTAGAGACGTAATTCCTTTTGCAAGAACGCCTAAAAATTGTGAATATTAATTATGGGAATTATTTTTGTTTTAGTTGGTGCGTTTTGTTTTGCCATTAGTAATGCATATTGGAAAAAAGTAACGGAGACGATACCTTATCAAATAGGTATGTTTTACAGAGGCATATTTGCATCAATTATTTTTTCTATTTTATATTTTGGGTTCAGAGACAGCGCTTTTTTTAAAGGATGGACTGTAAATACTTTAAGTTTCGGTACTCCTTTTTTATTAACCATTGCGCTGAGTATATTTAATATTTTCGGACTGGTATTTTTTTTAAGAGGCATACAGAGAGCGCCTGTAAGCATTGTGGTGCCTGTATCTGCGATAAAATTATTTACTATTTTAACGGCTGTATTTATTGTAGGCGAAGTTTGGAAAGCTAATTATTTATATGCCTTTATTTTTTCAACAGCAGGTCTAGTACTTTTATATTTTCAAGGAAAACAAGCAACTAGTATTAGCGAACAAAAAAATGGAATGTTGTACGGAGTGCTTGCTAGCTTTTTTTGGGGTAGCTCTTATGCACTCTATACTTATCCAATAAGTTATTGGGGCCCACTGGGTTTTAGTTTAGTGATTGAAACTACGGCTATGTTATTTGGATTAGTATTGGTTATACGCGATGGCCTATTAAAAAACTTATTGAACTATATAAGTGCAAAACATATTTTTACTTATTTGAAACTAGGCTTCTTGCTTGTGGCTGGGGGACTCGCCATCAATGTATCTTATCAATACCTGCCCATAATGGTCATTAATATCTTAATTATAAGTAGCCAGCTTTTGTCGGTACTCATCGGCTATTTGTTTTTCAAAGAAAGACTAAGCCCTAAGCAATGGTTGGGCCTAGCCTTAATTATTATCTCCTTTTTTATAGTGGCTACTTCGGCTTAGTAAAACACTGATTTTCAATAAAGCATCCATATTTTTTGCTATTTAAGGCCGCCTGGCCTATATTTGCTCCCCGGTTCATAGAGGTTTTAAGATCTTATAGTCTTATAATTAAACTGATCCAAAGGATGGCGCTGTAGCTCAGTTGGTAGAGCAAAGGACTGAAAATCCTTGTGTCCCCGGTTCGAGCCCGGGTGGTGCCACAAGCCCCGAACATTGTTCGGGGCTTTTTTTGGTATATTTGAACACCCCAAAAGCATAAAATTATATTTTATGAAGAGAGTATTCGTCTTGATGGGGTTCTTGTTTTTGCTATTGCAAAACTTGAATGCACAAAAAAAATGGATTCGTGGTCCTCAATTAAATTTTACAGGGCAGTTTACTCAAAATTTTGATAGTGTTAAATTTATTAATAACGGCGGGTATGATGACAATGGATTTGGGCCGTCTTCTGATCCTGGGTCATTAATTATTTATGATTTTAATAAGGATGGCAAAAAGGACATTGTATTTAGAAGTTATTACAATAGAAAAGATGGAAGTTCAGGCGATGTATTTTTTTTAAGATTTTATAAGAATAATGGGGACAACAGCTTTACCGAAGTAACCAAGGAAATCTCACCTAATGTTTTTAAAGTATTTAGAGGAAATGGAGGATTGTCAAGATTTGATTTTAATAAAGATGGAATTGATGATCTATTTTTTGGCTCTGGGGGTTTTGAAGGGAATGCTCAAGCAACACCATTAGCAAAAAATTATTTAAGTAATCCTACATTAAATATGATTAATGGTATTGACTTTATTGATGTTGGAACAGCTTCTACTTCTAATTATATACCTAGACAACAATTTATTTACTCTGATAGTGGAAAATTAAAAGAGGGTCAAATTAGTAAATTTGATAAAAAATATTTCAGTGCAATTTTAGGGCAAGTAGTTTATGATATTAACAAAGACGGATTTGATGATATTATTGTGCTAGGTGATGTTTTTTCATATAATGATACCACTAAAGTATCAACAAGATTATCAAGTGGATTTGGTGTCTTTTTAAATAATAGTGGAAAGAATTTCACATTTTCAAATGGAATAGATACCCATGTAGGAGAGTCAGTTAGAAAACTAAATACAAAATATAATGTAGCAGAAGTCAGAGTTGATATTGGACAACCAAATTTGATTGATTATAATTCAGATGGAAATCTAGATTTGCAATTATATGTAAGAGCAAGAACTATTGAATATCTAACAGCAAGTGATTCCGTAAATAATAATGCGAAGCAGTATAGTTTAAATTTTGAATCACGTGTATATTTAAGTACTAATGGAAAGTTTGATGCTAATAACTATGTGGTTTTGAGTAATATTTCCTCAGTTAACTTAAAAAAAGCTGATATCAATGGTGATGGTAAGTTGGATTTGATAGGTATGGGCGATCCTGAAAATCCTGATAGCTTAACTTGGTCATCTGGTATAAATATTTATCTTAATACTGATAATAAGAGTTATAATAATTCTACTAAGGATTATTTTCCGAACGATTCTTTGGTCTTAATTAATAAACTTAATCAAGATCATATTTCTGGAGCAAATGATTTTTCTTTGAATGATATAGATGGTGATGGGTTTGTAGATATTATACCAATGGATGCCAATGATGCCCCCTATCTATTAAATGGCAATAAATATGGTAATGGATTTCCATATTTGAGAAATGGCTGGAATCCTTATAATAAAAATACATTTTATTATAAAAATATTAATAATGCAAGTTTCAAAAGAGTAGATATTGGATTATTTCCAAATTGGAAATTAATAGATAGTACAAATTATTTTAATTATAAAAATATTGAATACTATAATTCTCTAATAAAAAATAATACAAGTATAATCCCTCCTGGAGATTCATTAATAACAAATTCATTATACATGATGAATGATATTATCCCTGTTGACTTTAATGGGGATGGCATTTATGAATTATTTGCATTTAATAATCATGCGCCACCTTCTTATTCAACAGATGGTTCAGGAAATTTACAAGGACCTCCAAACTTACCTAAATTAGCTTACCAGCATCCAGCGGTTTCGGGCTTTGTACTATATCCATGTAGTCTAGCTAAACCCATCTTTAACACTACGAAATATTCCTTCTGCGCTGGTGATTCTTTGAAATTAACCGTTACTAATATTAATAAAGGAGACAGTTTAAAGTGGTATTATGGTACAAAATCTGACTTAACAAATGTCTCCAATAAAACATTTGCTGATAGCACTAAATTATTCGTGACCAGAACTGATAGTATTGGTTGTGTGATTTCTTCTGACACAGTTAACTTAGTAAAATATAGTAATCCTACAGCCCCAACACTATCTAGAGACACGGCTAATTATCTTGTGTCAAATACATCTTCAGGAAATTCTTGGTATAAGGATGGGACATTATTAAAAGATACAGTTCAAAGAATTAAGCCAAGCACAGGAGGTTCCTATGCGGTAAAAAATACCAAAAATGGCTGTACTAGTGCTCAAAGCAACCCCTACTATTATCTTATAACCGATGTAATTACTTTAAGTGCGGATGAATTTATTAGATTAGCACCTAATCCATTTACCAATCAACTTAATTTTGATTTTGCAATAAAAGGGTATCAAAAGTTAAATATAGATGTGTTTGATATGGCCACCGGTAGCAAACTGGCTAGTAAACAAAATCTTTCAGCAGGTATCGCCATCTACTTAGGACAATTGTCTGCAGGAACCTATTTAATCAAGGTAGGCTCCCAAGATGGAAAAATAGCCTATCAATTTAAGCTGGTGAAGTTGTAATTAATTGATAAAAAAATCGGTGATATGGTAGTCACTTTTTTATATAAGTGAGTTGAATACTTTACAATGGTCTTACCCAAATATTTCTGTAACTAAGTGGTTCACTTTTGTCACCATGCGCTTGTAATTTAATTGGGCTTGCGCCGTGTTTGACATAAACAGGTTGGCCTGTATAAGGGGTATCTCCTTTCAATACAAAATCATTTTGTACTAAAATACCATTGTGAAATACAGTAGCTCTAGCGGCTGCTTTTAAAGAACCATCCTCATTGAATAAAGGAGCAGTCCAAATGACATCATAGGTTTGCCATTCACCCGCAGGCAAGGTAGCATTGACCAATGGAGGATTTTGTTTGTAAATACTGCCCACTTGCCCATTGACATAAGTGGTATTGGTAAAATTATCTAGTACTTGTAATTCATACCCACCTGCATTACCTATGCCTACTGGTAAGGAAGCTAAGAAGATGCCGCTGTTGCCTCTGGCTTGACCAGAACCAGTGATATAACTTGGTATCAAATATTCAATATGCATTTGATAATTCACAAACTTTCTTTTGGTTTGAATATCGCCATTGGTTTTGCTTACACGCATGGTGGCATCTACCAAATCCCATGTTTCTTTACTATCAGGATGATTGACTAATTCCCATTCGTCCAAATTGGTACCATTGAATAGTACAATTGCATCCGATGGTGCTGCTGTAATTCCCTTGGCAGGAGTTACTTTTTTTGGCACCGGGGTATAGTACTCTGTATCTTCTGGCTTTGCTTTTACTTGAGCATTTAAAGCAAGTGTAGTGACCAAGGCAATGGCTAGGAATAGTTGTTTTTTCATGTTTATATAATTGCTTATGAAGTTAATTGATTTTTTAATAAATTGTGTAGTTCAGTTGTAAACTTAATTGATAAAAAACCACCTATGAAAAAATTTATGCTCGCATTTAGCTTAAGCATTGGCAGTTTGCTGGGCATGGCTCAGGCCAATACCAATGCCTTTGCTGTTCAAACTACTACTCAAAATGGGATGATAGAAGGGAACTATGATACCAAATCAGGCATTCAAACTTATTTTGGGATTCCATTTGCCAAACCACCAGTGGGTGATTTGCGTTGGAAAGATCCTCAACCCGTTCTTGCTTGGAAAGGCGTAAAAGAAACCAAACATTTTGGACCTAGACCCATGCAAGTGTTGATTTGGGGAGATATGAATTCAAGATCCAATGGCGTAAGTGAAGACTGTCTTTATTTAAATGTATGGACACCTGCGACACGCAATACTAAAAACTTACCCGTACTTGTTTATTTTTATGGAGGAGGAAATGTTGCAGGCGATGCTTCTGAACCAAGGTACGACGGGGAAACCATGGCTAAAAAAGGAATTGTGGTGATCACTTGTAATTATCGTTTAAATGTTTTTGGCAATTTTGCTCATCCAGAACTAAGTGCAGAATCTTCCCATAAATCATCGGGCAATTATGGTTATTATGATCAATTGGCTGCTTTACAATGGGTAAAAAATAATATTGCTTCTTTTGGTGGTGATCCCAATCATGTGACCATTGCAGGTGAGTCTGCAGGATCTATTGCAGTGAGTTATCAAATGGCTTCTCCTTTGGCCAAAGGCTTGGTGCATGCAGCCATTGGTGAAAGTGGAGCTGGTATTGAACCTACGATGGCACCTGTAACCTTGCAAGAGGCAGAAAAAACAGGTAAAGATTTTGCAGAAAAAGCAGGGGTGCTTTCTTTAAAAGCATTGAGGGCTTTAAGTGCACGTGATTTGTATGAAATGTATGTGGAATCAAAAACTTTTGGTTTTCCGGTGGTTTTAGATGGTTATTTTTTACCAAAATATTTAAATCAAATTTTTAACGCCAAAGAACAAGCACAAATTCCATTATTGGTGGGCTGGAATTCAGCAGAAACTCCAGGGTCTGCTTTTATGCAGGGACAAACCAATACAGTTGAAAATTATACTAATAGAGTGAAAGTAGAATTCCCAAACAATGCTAAGGAAATTTTAAACTTGTATCCAGCGCATTCAGAAAAAGAAGTGGAGCTTTCTGCTACTGCTTTATCTTCAGATGGATTCATTGCTTATTCCACTTGGAAATGGTTTGACTTGCACCGTAAAAACAGTAGTCAACCGGTGTATCGTTATTTGTACAGTAAACTTCGTCCTGCTTTGGTAGATGCGAATTTAATTTCAGGATTGGCCGGTGGTACCATAAGTAAAACGGAAGCTGCAGCAGCTCCTCCTGCAGTAGGTGCACCACATGCATGTGAAATTGAATACTGTATGGGTAATTTACATTTAATCAAAGAATATGCTTGGACGCCTGATGATTATCAAGTGTCTGAAACGATGAACAACTACTTTGCTAATTTTATTAAAGCATATAATCCCAATAGCAGCAATTTACCAGAGTGGAAAGTAGCTACAGGCAACGATCCTACACCACCGGTGATGATCATAGATGTTAAATCAAGAACTGAAAAAGCATTGTATGATGCGCGTTATGAATATTTAGACAAATTGTATAAAAATAAATAAACCCTATTTTTTTACATATCCCGCCTCTTTTTTTAATGCTTGAAGGGCATTCAATAAATAAACAAGTGGTGCATTCCAATTAATCGCAATTTCATTGCTAGCATAAGAACAGTCTACATCCGTGTAGGCTGTTTCTGTTTCTGTGAATTCGTAAACGCATCCATCCTGTCTTCCAGGATTGGGTCCGCCTGCTAGTAAGCCTGGAACAGGATCTGTTACGCCATCTGCAATAGAAGGGCGATGATGTGGATGCATGGGTGATTTACTTCCTATGCCAGTTATAAAACAATAGCCAGTGGCATTTCTTCCCAATAGATAATCAACATTAGAAAGAGCAGCATTTAAATATTTTTTTTCTTTTGAAATTAAATAAGCATTGATTAATAGTATGCCTTGATTGGCAGCCACAGCATTGCTTCCCCATACAAAATCACTGGCCTGCTGACCCATAATGGTGTTAAAGGCATTTTGGTTTTGATTTATTAAAAATTTGTCTGCCATTAATAAAATTTCATTTTTTATTTCGGCTATTACATTTAAAGCAGCCTTATGTTTATTTTTTATTAAAGTATAATAACCCAGCATGCTAACATTACTCCAACTAGGTACTTCAATTTTTGCTAGATTTTGATTGGCTTTTATTATTGCTAGGTATTCTTTTTTAGGATTCAAACTATACATTTCGGCTGCTGCCCATAACCATTCATCTTCAAAATGTCCATCGCCATAACCTCCAGTAGTAATGGCAGGGGCATAGATTTTATTATTTCCATCCTGATCGTAAGCTAAATTTTTATTTTCCAAGGCCCATTGCCATGCTTTATTGGCAGCCTTTTTGCAACTGTCGGCTAAACTAGGATACTGTGTTTTAAATTTTTTTAAAATGCGTCCAGCTTGTGCAGTCACGGCAACAAAATCTAAACTGGCTGCAGTACTTTTTTGAACAACATATCTAGGTACGGTAGTAATACCAGGAAGGATCATGCTATCAAAACGTGCATTGGTACATTTGTTATACACGCCACCATCATTGGGGTCTTGCATGGTTAACATCCATCTTAAATTGTATACAGTTTCTTCAATGATGGCAGGTACCCCAGTTTTATTGTAAGGAATAGTTGGTCTTACCTTTTTACTGGCCTCAGGAAAATCTGCAAAGGCAGAAAACAAGGTACCCATGGTAATGCCTGAGTTAACAATGTATTTGTTGTAATCTCCTGCATCATACCAACCACCCGGGCTTGCGATGACAAATCCTGCAGGCCTTTCTTTGGAAGCCGCAGAAGGATGGATGTAAACTTTATTGTCTGGATGTCCAACGCCCCTTGCCCATTTACCTGCATATTTTTCTTCTAGGGGCATGGACACTCTTTGATAATAAAATCCTTTAAGTGAAGCGTTCAATACATTGGATAAAATATCATCACCAATGGTAAAAATATAGGAATGTCCTAAATTATTAATGAGTAAGACATAGGCCCCCCTTTTTTGAAAGCTAGAAAAATCGGCCAATTTTGTTTTAGTAGTAGAATATGCAGATGATTGAGTGGCGCCTAAATTACCAGTGAAAAAAGTATCTCTTAAATTGGTGGAAGTAATGTAAAAATATTTTTCATTGATGCCACCTGTAACAATGGCCTTTTTGGGCGATTGGGTATAATAACCTACTTGATTTAATTTAATGTTTTCTGAAAGCTTTTGAGCATAAAGGCCATGGAAAGAAAACATACAAAGCAAAAAGACATCAATTAGAATACATTTTTTCATTTTTATTTTTTATACCACCCAATTGTTAAATTTTAAAACAAGGAAATACTTTTGTCCAATTCTTTGAAACGACCATTCACTAAGGCTTCTAGCTCTTCTATCACGGCTAAATCTACTTCGTTGGTGGTCGCTTTAGCCATAGTGATTTGTATTAAAATAGCAGTTTTATCTGTTTCATTTTTTCGAGGTAAGTAAGCCAATACTAAGTTAGCTAGCTTGGACAAGTTCTCAGCATGCTTTCTAATGGAGCTAAGCTTGGGCGAATTAAGTAGTAAGTCGTTTACATCTGCAGCGCAATTTTTCCAAACAATAAGTGTATTGGTTACTAATGCCGTATTGGCCTCAGAAGGGTTGGCTAAATAGTTTTCTACTTGTTTTCTGAATAGCCATTTTGCTTCTGCATCAATTGGAAGGATGTCTGCCATTTCTCCAAAAGCACTTGTCTTTAAGGCTTCTGGTTTGGTCATGATGGCCATTATTCTTTTGTAACCTTTGACAGGTGCCAATACTTTAATTAACGCTTCGGTCCCAGGATTGGAATAACCATTTAAAAACTCACTAATGGCTCTATCATAATTAGTGATTTGATTTAATCCATTCCAAGACAAATAGCGATTCAATTTAAACATGCGCTCATACATCGAACTCACTTCTATCCTATTTTTATCAGACCAAAGTCTTTCAGCAATGACTGCTGCTCTGGGCCAAACCCTTGTCTCAAAATTGCTGGCATCTACTAGTTCGGCCCAAATGGCAGATTCTCCACCTAATAAATTAGGGCTAATATTGGCCTTGGTAAAATCATCGTTTAAATAATGATAATAGGCCGGCATAAACACATCCAAATAAAAACCTCTGGAGCTAATCAACTTATTGCCTTGATTAGCAACCTCTTCTGGAGACAGGGGGCTGCCCATAAAACCGGGTCTCCACAATTGAATCAAGATATTTTTTGACACAGAACTGTCAAAAGCTTCTTCCCAAGCCAATGGTTGATAGCCATTTTTTTCAATGATATTGGAGAAACGATTGGCAAAATAAGTTTGTAAGGCATGCGTATTCTTGATGCCTTTTGTTTGCATGAACTTTACGATGGTAGGATTCTTTTGCCAGGCTACCCCATTGTTTTCATCTAAGCCCATATGTACATAACCACCAGTGCCAAAAATACCTTTCATTTCTTTTAGCAATCCATCCAAAAATGTATAAGTAGTTTCTTTGCTAGGATCAATAGTAGGTGTAGCACCATTTTTTGCTAACTGCATTAAGGTCATAATATTCATTGGCTTATCGCCGGGCACATTAAATCTTAATCCAGGATGGTATACTTTTTTTTCAGCAGCTAAATCAGGATATCCTGCAAACCAACTTTGACTATGTCCAGGTAAATCAAATTCGGGATACACGACAATCCCTCGGTCTTTGCAATAAGCAATTAAATCTAGCATCTCTACTTGCGTATAATATTCTCCGTTGGAACCTTGCTCATGAAGTTTTGGAAACTTTTTTGATTCAATTCTAAAACCCTCATCATCGCTTAAATGCAAATGCAAGGTATTGTATTTCACTGACGCCATGGCATCCACGTTGCGTTTCATGATGTCTAATGGAATAAAATGACGAGCTACATCCACCATCATGCCTCTCCATGGAAAGCTAGGCCAGTCCTGTATTTCCATCTTTTGTAATACAGCAGCTTGGCCGTAAGTATTTAGCAATTGCGCTAATGATTCCAATGCATTTAAAATACCAATTTCAGAAAAAGCTTTTATATTAACATGTTCATCAATCAATAAAGTATAACCTTCTTTAGCTTTTGTTTCTGTATTTTTTTCTTTGACCCACTCAATTTTAATATTGGCATTACTACTTTGGCCAATCAGTATGTTTTTTAAACTGTACTGTTTGAATTTTTTTGAAAATCGGCCAATGGCTTTTTCAATGAGCACAGATTTATTCCCTATGTAACTTATATAAGTAGTCGTTGGAAAAACAAGCTGTCCCTCTTTGACTACTAATTTTTGAGGATAGGGCATTATACCAATGGAGCCAGATTGACCCCATGCAGTAACTATAAAATATAAAAAAATGGAAAAGAGTAGGGAAGTTTTTTTCATCTGCAATAATTTATAGATGAAAATACAAAATTTGTTGCTAATGAAAAAAAGGCGACCTACTGCAATGAACTATTACCGAGTAAATTCTAGTTTATTTTATTCTTCTTCTGGCTTCTTCTGCGTCTTTGTAAATTCTAATCCAGGTAAGAGAAATATCAATCACAGCCAACAAAGGGCCAAGTAAAATTACCATGATCACTTCTAATCCAGGGGTATAGCCAATGACACCATCCAATGAAATGCTTTTTGATCTCTTGTTTAATTTGTAAATGCAATAGATGGAAGACAAGATCCAAACAGCGATGATTATATTTTGACTCATATTTATTTATTTGTACTGCAAAGATAACAGAAATTGGACCTTATTCAACCAGGTTCTATTTATTTGAAGCATTATTTGTTGTAAATTGTTAATTCATTTCAATCGACATGAAAAAAGGACTCTTTTTAATCACAATATTTTTTATCGGGTTAAATTTTGTGCAAGCACAAACAACTGCTAAACTCGTTTCTACTTATAATTACAACGATGCTTTTGCCCCCTTTTTTTATACACAAAATGGAACTGAATACAGAGCTGCATCGGGCGAGCCTGGTCCAAAGTATTGGCAAAACAAGGCAGATTATAATTTAGCAGTTAACTTAAATGAAGCCACCAACGAAATAGTGGGCACTGAAATCTTATCTTATACCAACCATAGTCCCCAAAATTTAAATTTTGTTTGGATGCAGTTAGATCAAAATTTATTTAAAGAAGATTCTAGAGGTAATGCCATTGTACCCGTCAATGGAAGCCGAAATGCAGGGCATGGACAAAAATATGATGCAGGTTTTAAGATTCAATCTGTAAGCGTTTTATCCGGAAGTAAAAATGAAATAACCAAGGAAGTAGATTATCTAATTGAAGATACGAGGATGCAAATATTTTTACCTAAGGCCATTGCAGCCAAGGGCGGGAACATAAAAATTAAAATCAAATTTTCTTTTATTTCACCAGATTATGGTTCTGATAGAATGGGTGTGATGCAATCAAAAAACGGCAAAATATTTTGCGTGGCACAGTGGTATCCAAGAATTGCTGTATTTGATGATGTGTTAGGATGGAATACGGCACCTTACACAGGACCTGGTGAATTTTATTTAGAATATGGCGATTTTGATTTAGCCATTACCGCTTCGGCAAATATCATTGTGGTTGGTTCTGGAGCATTAATGAATCCGAGTGAAGTTTATACCAAGGAGCAATTGAAAAGATGGGAAACGGCCGCCAGTTCTGATAAATCAATTCTAATAAGAACACCTGAAGAGGTTGAAAAAGAAATGCAAAAACCTGCCTCTACAAAAAAACTTACTTGGCATTTTAAAATTAAAAACGCGCGCGACGCTGCTTGGGCAGCTTCTTCGGCGTTTATTGTAGATGCAGCTAAAATAAATTTACCAGAAGGTAAAAAATCCTTGGCCATCTCTGCTTATCCCATCGAGAGCAATGGGAATGATGCTTGGGGGCGTTCCACAGAATATGTAAAAAAATCAATCGAATTTAATTCGGCCAAATGGTATACCTACCCTTATCCAGCAGCTACTTGTGTGGCTGGGAATGTGGCTGGGATGGAATATCCAGGCATAGTATTTTGTGGTGCGAAAGCCAAAACAGCTGGACTTATGAATGTAAATGATCATGAATTTGGTCATACTTGGTTTCCAATGATTGTGGGTTCCAATGAAAGATTGTATGGATGGATGGACGAAGGATTTAATACATTTATAAATACGCTATCTCAAGCAGATTTTAACAACGGAGAGTATAAGTCAAAAGCACCTGTAAACAAACATGATTATGCGAATTATTTCACCCATCCAGGATTGGAACCCATTCTAAGTTATGTGGACAATTATAAAGAAAAAAACAACGGGATACTTTCTTACAATAAACCAGGAGAAGGGCTTACTTTACTTCGTGAACAAATTTTAGGTAAAGAAAGATTTGATCGCGCTTTTACCACTTACATCAATCGATGGGCATTCAAACATCCTACCCCTGATGATTTTTTTAGAACCATTGAAAATGTTGCTGGGGAAAGCTTGCAATGGTTTTGGAGAGGATGGTTTGTGAACAATTGGAGATTAGATGTGGCCGTAAGCGAGGTAACCTATGTAGATAGCAATGACATTTCAAAAGGGGCATTAATTACACTAGATAATTTAGAACAAATGGCCATGCCGGTAGTTTTAGAGATTAAATTAAGTAGTGGAAAAACAGAGCGCATCAAATTGCCTGTTGAAATTTGGGAAAGAAATAATTCCTGGACTTTTAAATACAATTGTGCGGAGGCCATTCAATCGGTTACCTATGATCCAGATAAATCAATGCCTGACTTCAACGAATTAAATAATATTTGGATTAAAAAATAAAAAATACAGATTATGAAACTAAGCATCTCTCGTTTAATTTTTATTCAACTGGCCTTGCTCTTGAGCACAAATATGTTTGCCCAAGAAGATTCTACCAGCGTTTTAAAAGGAATGAATTGGAGAAATATTGGACCCAATCGTGGTGGTCGTTCTTTAGGTATTTCTGGTAGCCCCAGTCGTAAAAATGAATATTATTTTGGCGCTGTTGGTGGAGGACTATGGAAAACCACTGATGGTGGTTTAAACTGGAAACCAGTGACTGATGGGCAATTGACCAGTTCTTCTGTTGGCGCAGTGGCCGTATCTCCCACTAATCCAGACATTATATATATAGGCACGGGTGAAACAGAATTTCGTGGAAATATTATGCAAGGAGATGGTGTATACAAATCAATCGATGGTGGCAAAACTTGGAAAAATATAGGCTTGAAAAATACCCAATCTATTGCAAGGGTACGCGTACATCCAACCAATCCAGACATTGTATATGTATCGGCCTTAGGTCATGCCTTTGGTCCCAATGAAGATCGTGGGGTGTTTAAAACCATCGATGGTGGAAAAACATGGAACAAAGTTTTGTATGTGAATGAGAAAGCGGGTGCGGAAGATTTAGTGATTGATCCACAAAATCCTGAAACCATATATACCAGCATTTGGGAAGTCTATAGAACCCCTTATAAAATGTGGGCTGATGTGGGTACTTCTGCATTGTACAAATCCAGCGATGGGGGCGCCCACTGGAAAGTCATTTCAAAAAATCCGGGCATGCCTAAAGTGGTGGGTAAAATTGGTGTAGTAGTTTCACCCGTTGAAAGTAGTAGAGTTTGGGCCATTGTAGAATCTCCAGAGGGTGGTTTGTACCGATCTGATGATGGTGGAGAAAATTGGAAGCTGGTGAACAATGAAAGAAAATTACGTCAACGTGCTTTTTATTACTCGAGAATTGTAGCCGATCCAAAAGATAAAAACACCGTTTATGGATTGAATGTAAATTTTTATAAATCTACCGATGGGGGCGTAAGTTTTAAAACAGAAATAAAAGTGCCTCATGGAGACAACCATGATTTATGGATTGATCCAACAGATCCAATGCGTATGGCTACTTCCAATGATGGAGGTGGTTCGGTTTCTATCAATGGTGGTTTAAGTTGGACAGATGAAGATTTTCCAACCGCACAATTGTATCATATATCCACCACTTCTGATTTTCCCTATCAAGTAGCGGCAGCTCAACAAGACAATTCTACCATTACCTTACCAAGCGAAGATTATCGACATAGAGCAGTAAGAACCAATTCAACCAAACCTGGAATAGGCTTTGCTTATGATGCAGGGGGTGGTGAAAGTGGTTACATTACGCAGGATCCAAAAAATCCAGATATTTTTTATGCAGGAAGTCAAGGAGCTTTGCTTACTCGAATTAATCGTATGACCGGTCAGGTGCGCGATGTACAAGTGTATCCAAGATTTTTTTCAGGAGAAGAGGCAAAAACCTTACCTGAAAGATGGCAGTGGACTTACCCAATTGTATTTTCTCCTGTTGATCCCAAAATTTTATTTACTTGTTCTCAACATGTTTGGAAAACCACTAACGAAGGTCAAAGCTGGGAACAAATCAGTCCCGATTTAACCTACAATGATTCTACTACCTTGGGCGTAAGTGGTGGTGTGATAACAAGAGATATGAATGGTCCTGAAATTTATGGAACTGTATTTGCATTGGCACCTTCTTATCAAGATGTAAATATTATTTGGGCTGGTTCGGATGATGGTTTGTTGCATATTACCAAAGATGGCGGTAAGCATTGGACCAATATTACACCCACAGATATGCCAAAAAATACGCGTGTCAGTATTATAGAAGCGTCTCGCTTTAATGCAGGTACTGCCTATGTTGCAGCCAAGCGTTATCAAATGGATGACCGCAGTCCTTATATTTGGAAGACCACTGATTTTGGTGCGAGTTGGAAAAAAATTATAACAGGTATTCGTGCAGATGATTATGTACATGCAGTGAGAGAAGACATGACAAGACCAGGATTATTGTATGCAGGTTCGGAGCATGGTATTTGGGTTTCTTACAATGATGGAGCCAATTGGGAAAGTTTAAGATTGAATTTACCTGATGTACAAGTTTCAGATATTGCAGTGACCGAAAAAGATTTAGTTATAGCCACACACGGTCGATCTATATATGTGCTGGATGATATTGCGCCGATTAGAACCAAGGACAAAGGCATTCAAGCTGGCCTGCATTTGTTTCAACCCTATTATGCTGTAAGAAATGTACAAAGAGCAGTATTCCAATATTATTTAGACAAAGACATTAAAGATTTAAGAATTGAAATTTTAAATAAAGAAGGAAGTCTTGTTCAAAGTTTTATTGGGGTGCTTCCTAAAGAAAAAAAGGACAGCGCTTTGGTGGATGAGGATGAAGATGATAGAAAACCAGTAGCACCATCAATCAAGCCTGGATTAAATAGTTTTGAATGGGATTTAAAATATCCAGGAGCCACTTATTTTAAAGGAATGATTTTCTGGAGTGCACCTGTATACACAGGCCCAGTGGCTGTTCCAGGTAACTATCAAGTGCGCATGACAGCAGGTGGAAAATCTTTAACAGCGCCTTTTGAAATTAAACTAGACCCAAGAGCTACTGATGTCAACCTTGCTGATATGGAAGAGAAATTTAAGTTGTCTATTCAAATAAGAGATGAAGTAAGCAAGGCCAATGATGCGGTCATCAAAATTAGAGCGATTAAAGAAAAATTGAAAACTGAATTGTCCACGGCAAAGCCAAAAAGAATAAATGAAATAAATAAATTCATTCAAGAAATTTCAGCTATAGAAGAAAATTTATATCAAGTGAAAAATCAAAGCGCACAAGACCCCTTAAATTTTCCTATCAAATTAAACAACAAATTGGCCGCTCTAATGCGTATAGTAGAATCGGGAGATTACAAACCTACCGCAGGTTCCTATAAAGTGTTCGAAGAATTAAAAGCAGAATTAGCTATAGAATTAAACCATTTAGATAGGTTGTTAATTCCTAAAAAAGGGTAAGCTATAATTTAAAAATATTTATTCGAAAATAAGGGTGCCAAATTTTTCATAATCATGGAAATTTAATCTGGTGGGCTGCCAGGTCCAAAAATTATTTCCTTGGTCATAATCAATTCTGTAAAAATTGGCCCGCCATTTCATACCCGAAATGGGTGGCACATTTTGCAATGGCTTCAATAAAGTATAAGGAATAAAAAACTCTGCAGTCCAAGACTGTAATTGGTTTCCTTGTTTTTGCATGGAAGTAGCATGCCTTGTTTTACGCTCCTTTTCATAATGCCATGGTCGCCATCCTAAAAATTTCCCCTTGTAATTGGGCACTAGGATGGGTAATTCATAATTGGTGGGAGACAATTCATATTCAAAATAGATGACCGATTTTTCATCAGGCCAAAAAAATGCTTCCACTACATCTTCATTGTATAAATCTGCAAAATCTTCTTTTAATGTAGATGTAATTTTTGCATCTTCAGAAACATACAAACAATAAATACCAGAATCAGAATATAAAATTTTAAACTTTGAATGATAGTCAAGCGTTCCTGGTTCTTTTTTATTTAAGGGTACAAATTCAGTACTGTTCCAATTCGCTGCATCTCCCTGGCCACTAAGCACAAAATCTTTTGTTTTTTTCACCAATAAGGAAGGCTTATTATTTGTTTGAGCAGTTAAGCTACTACCATAAAAAAATAATAAGGCGATGCACCAACTGTAGCCTATTTTTTTAGACATAAAGAATTGATTGAGGGTGGATTTTATTTTATAAGTATCGGAAACAATCTTCTAATTTCAGCTTCATTAGGTTGTGCGCCATATTCGCAAATTTCAAAAGCTTCTGCATGTTTTGCTTTGGCTGCACGGGCAGCACCATACCATTTCACCATCGCCGCTCTAATATTGGCTTTCATCGGACGATCATATATTTTCATCATCCATTGTAAACGTTCTTCTTTGCCGGCGGGTACGTCTTTTTCATATCTTCCTATCCATGGCATCCACTCATAAAATTGAGAGACATGTGCATCTAAAGCGAAAATTTTTTTTGCAAAATTTGAACTTATGTCTACCACAATATCTGGTCTGAAAGGGTTAGGTCTTTGAAAATGATCTTCTGCATATAAAAATACAGGTGTTTTTCTAAGTGCTGGGGCCTCTGGTGCTACATTGGGCACTTCCACCATATAGGCAGCATCTTGTACTAAGACCCCAGTATACCTATGGTCAGGATGATAATCATTTGGTCTTGGTGCAATCACTACATCGGCGTTCCAGTCTCTAATTTTTTTGATGATTTCTAACCTCACTTCTAAAGTAGGTAACAAAGCCCCATCATGATTGTCTAGTACATCATAAGTCACGCCCAATCTTTTGGCTACTTCTTGCGTTTCGGCATACCTGCGTGCAGCCAATTCTTTTCCTTTCATGCTTTGATGTCCTGCATCTCCATTGGTGACTGCTACAAATTTTACGGCATGACCCCTACTAGCTAGTAAGGCTGCAGTAGCCCCTGCTTCAAAATCACAATCATCGGGGTGCGCACCAATGACAATAATTCTACTTTTTTCTTTGATGACCTGCGCCATCGATTTTGGAGTAAAAAAGAATAAGCAAAGACCCAAAGACAGGGCCATCTTTAAATAATTTTTCATTGTCTATTTTTTAAGTCATGAATTAGATGCTTCAATTACTGAATTTAAACAATTCTTTGATGCGAACCTTGGTTTTTGTAACTTCATTATCTATTTAATTTTATTTATTTAAGTCCCATTTATGAAAGCAGCCTTAAAGATTTTTGTTTTAATTTCTTGCCCTCTTTGCTTGTTGGCACAAAAAAAGCAAATTAAAAAAAAGAATACGAGCCTTACCATCAATTCAGTGTCAGTACCCTCTATTCAAGCACCGCTTAAACTTTGGTATGCCAACCCTGCACAATATTTTGAAGAGGCCTTGGTATTAGGCAATGGTCGTCAAGGGGCTACGGTATTTGGAGGCATTGCAACGGATAAAATTTATTTAAATGACCTTACCTTATGGTCGGGTGAACCAGTCAATGCCAATATGAATCCGCAGGCCTATAAAAATTTGCCTGGAGTAAGAAAAGCATTGCAGGAAAAAAATTATAAAAAAGCGGGAGAGCTCATCAAAAAATTACAAGGCAAGTTTTCAGAATCTTATGCGCCCTTAGGCACTTTGTATTTAGAAATGAATGATGATCCTTACATCACGGACTATTATAGAGAATTAGACTTAGACAACGCCATTGCAAAAGTGAAAACTACTTCCAACAACAATGTCATAGAAAGAGAATATTTAGTGTCCAATCCGGCTAAAATATTTGCCATTCATTTAACGAGCAAAAAAGCGGGCGCACTCGGCTTTACTGTTTATTTTCAATCGCTCTTACAACACATTACCAGCACCAACAATATGACCATTCAAATCAATGGTATAGCTCCCGTAAAAGCAGACCCAAGTTATCTGCAAAAAACCCGCAATGCGGTAATGTTTGATAGCAAAAGAGGTACTCGATTTACAGCCAATTTACAAATTCAATCTGTTTCTGGTGAAATTACAAAAACCGATTCTTCTTTAAGTTTATCTGGTGCCACAGAAGCCACTATTTATGTTTCCATGGCCACTAGCTTCAATGGATTTGATAAAGACCCCGCCACCAAAGGACTTAATAATAGTACTATTGCAGAAACACAAATGAATCATGCCAAACAAACGGGTTGGGCTGAAATAAAAAATCAACACGTGAAAGATTATCAAAATTATTTTAAGCGTGTTGAATTGAAATTAGCAGAAAAGGATCTAGTGAACCTGCCTACCGATGAACGATTGAAGCGTTATGCCAAAGGAGAACTAGATCCTTATTTAGAAACCTTGTATTTTCAGTACGGCCGATATTTATTAATCTCTAGTTCGCGTACACCTGGCGTCCCTGCTAATTTACAGGGCTTGTGGAATCCTTATATTCAACCACCCTGGTCAAGCAATTATACCATTAATATTAATGCAGAAGAAAACTATTGGTTGGCAGAAAACACCAATCTTTCTGAAATGCATTTGCCTTTTTTACAATTTATTGGGAATCTTTCAACCACAGGAAAAATAACTGCTAAAACATTTTACAATATGCCAGGCTGGGTGGCCCACCATAATTCAGACATCTGGGCCATGTCTAATCCGGTGGGTAATTTTGGCAATGGAGATCCTGTTTGGGCCAATTGGGCCATGGGGGGCACTTGGGCATCTACGCATTTATGGGAACATTATTTATATACCCAAGATCAAAATTTTTTAGAACAGAAAGCTTATCCAATTATGCGTGGTGCAGCAGAATTTTGTTTGGCTTGGTTGGTGCAAGATAGTAGTGGTCAATTAATTACTTCGCCCTCCACTTCTCCAGAAAATACTTTTAAAATGCCCAATGGTTTTGTAGGGTCTACTTTTTATGGAGGCACGGCCGATTTGGCCATGATCAGAGAATTATTTTTAGATATTCTTGCTGCACAAAAAGTTTTAAAAAATGACAATGAATTTGGAGCTAAAATAAATACGGCATTAAATAATTTACATGGCTATCAAGTAGGCAAGGCAGGTAATTTGCAAGAATGGTATTATGATTGGGAAGACAATGAACCCAAACATCGTCATCAATCTCATTTGTATGGATTGTTTCCTGGCAACCATGTGACGGTAGATAAAACGCCATTGATTGCTGCCGCTGCCAAAAAAACCTTAGAAATTAAAGGAGATGAAACCACAGGTTGGTCAAAAGGATGGAGAATTAATTTATGGGCAAGATTAAAAGATGGAGACCATGCGTATAAAATGTATCGTGAATTATTAAAATATGTAGCTCCAGACGAAACCAAAGAAAACTATACCAATGCAGGCGGCACTTATCCCAATTTATTAGATGCACATCCTCCATTTCAAATTGATGGCAATTTTGGAGGGGCTGCCGCAGTGGCTGAAATGTTGGTCCAGTCCAATGCTGAATATATTGAATTGTTGCCCGCACTGCCTAAGGCCTGGCCTTCAGGCACGATCAAAGGACTAAAAACTAGAGGTAATTTTGAAATTGAGATGAGTTGGACTGCGGGTCAAGTGAGCAATTTAAAAATAAAATCAACCACTCAAGCAACGGCCAAGGTATTGATGAATGGCAAAATACAAATCATAAAAACAAGTAAATAAAATTCAATTCATCCATCATAAATACATTAAAAAAAGCAGGATTGAACCTTACTGTCTGTAACTTTAAAAAAATAGTAATTCATGTCATTAATTTTGGGACGTTCTGAATTTGGGGATCCTGCCAATAAAGGCAAGGTACTTTCTGTGCTTGAAGCCAATGATTTATTCACCAGCTGGGTATTGAATCCAAAATTGCAATTGCATATGAAGCAGGTGGCTCATTTAATGAAATCCTGGGCCAAGGAAATAGAAAATTTAAATGAGCAAGATCAATGGCGTTGGGAAATGGCAGGACTTTTACATGATGCGGATTGGGATCAATGGCCCAATCAACATTGTAAAAAAATAATCGAATACTTAGAAGCAAAACAAATAGATCCAGAAATTATTAGAGCCATTGCCTCTCATGGTCCTGTACATTTTGGTGTGGAGCCCATCACAATGATGGATAAAATGTTGTATGCCTTTGATGAGCTTTCAGGTTTAATGCATGCTTATTCTTTAATGCGCCCCGAAGCTTATAAGGGTATGGAATTAAAAGGAGCTAAAAAAAGAATCAAAGACAAGGCCTTTGCTGCCAATGTTTCTAGAGATGATATTGATGATGCTTGTAAAAGAGCCAATATTGAATTGGATAGGCTGATTCAGTTTATTATAGATAGACAAGCCCTTGTTGTATAGATTTTAGACCAGACATTTTAAAACATTTTTTTAATCTTATTCCCATGCGTAAAATTATTATTGCTTTTGTACTTATTGTAAGTATTCATGCTATGGTGGCAGCACAATCCATACCTAGTCCTAAATCACATTTTGGTTTTTCAATAGGAGACAATTATCAGTTGGCTACTTTTACTCAAACCGAAGCGTATTTAAAAAAAATTGCAGCAGTATCTAAAAAAGTAAAACTACAAGTGATCGGACAAACAGAAGAAGGACGCAATCAATACATGATGATTGTTTCTGATCCTAGCAACCTAGCGAATCTTGAGAAATACAAAACGATTGCACAAAAATTAGCGCATGCCGAAAACCTATCTGTAGAAGAAGCAAAGCAATTGTCCAAAGAAGGGAAAGCCGTCGTATGGATTGACGGGGGCTTACACGCTACTGAAGTAACAGGTATTCATCAATGGATTGAATCTATTTATCAAATCATTACGAGAGAAGATGAAGAAACCAAGCGTATTTTAAAATCAACGATTATTTTATTTGTGCATGCCAATCCTGATGGACAGGAATTGGTTTCCAATTGGTACATGCGCAATGCTGATACTTTAAAAAGAACCACTTCTAATTTGCCCCGCTTGTATGAAAAGTACATTGGGCATGACAACAACCGTGATTTTTTTATGTTAAATATGAGTGAGTCTAAAAATATGAGCCGTCAACAATACATTGAATGGATGCCTCAGGTTTTATACAATCACCACCAAACAGGTCCTGCAGGTACGGTGGTGGCGGGCCCTCCTTACCGTGATCCATTCAATTATGTGTACGATCCATTACTAGTTACAGGCATTGATGCACTGGGCGCTGCGATGAGTAGTCGTTTGAATGCAGAAGGTAAACCTGGTTATACCATGAAAGGCGGTTCCGTTTATTCTACTTGGTGGAATGGAGGATTGAGAACTACCGCTTACTACCACAATATCATTGGACTATTGACGGAAATTATTGGAAGTCCTACTCCCTCAAGTATTCCATTGATTCCACAAAGAATGATTCCAAATAGTGCAACACCTTATCCCATCACGCCTCAAAAATGGTATTTTAAAAATTCGATCGATTATTCTATTTCGTTAAACTATGCCGTATTAAATTATGCAGCTAGATATAAAGATGAATTGCTGATGAATATTTATACCATGGGTAGACATAGCATTGAAGCAGGAAACAAAGACAGTTGGACGATGTCGCCTAAAAAATCAGATTTGATCACTGAATTATTTAAAGCAGATAAAAAAGAAGGCAAGGCTGATACCATTCCACAAGTCTATTTTGATAAGGTGTATAAAAATCCAAGTTTCAGAGATCCAAGAGGCTATATCATTCCAATTACGCAATCTACATCGGCGGTCGCCTTTATCAATATATTAATACAAAGTGGCATTAAAATTGAAAAAGCAAGCGCCTCTTTTATAGTGAATGGAAAAAATTATCCTGCAGGTGCTTATATTGTTAAAACCAATCAAGCCTTCAGACCCCATGTATTGGATATGTTTGAACCACAGGATCATCCCAATGACTTCTTATACCCAGGAGGACCTCCAGTAAGACCCTATGATGCTGCAGGATGGACGCCTGCTTTTACGATGGGCATTGAGTTTGATAGGATCTTAGAAGATTTCAACGGACCATTTGAAACCATTCCTTATGGCCAAGTACAAAAACCAATAGGTAGTATCAACAAGGGAAGTAAAGAGTATGTTGGCTTTACTTTTCCTACCAACGAAAATGCAGCCTATCTAGCAGTGAATGAATTTTTAAGCGCTGGTGTGGAAGTTTTTAAAAATAAGGATCAATATTATGTGGCCACAAATAAAAATACAGCCGCACAAATTGAAAAATTAAGTGAAACCCACGGCATTAGATTCACTGCGGTCAATCAAAAGCCAGCAGGCATGAACGATAAAGTAAATGCGCAAAGAATTGCATTGTGGGATAAATATGGTGGATCAATTTCTTCTGGTTGGGTAAGATGGATTTTTGAAAACTACCATTTCCCCTTTAAATTAATTTATCCAAAACAAATTGATGCGGGTGGTTTAAGAGAACAATACGATGTCATTGTTTTTGTGGAAGGAGCCATTCCTTCTATTAAGGCCGAAGCCCCTTCTCCTTATGAAGACAAAGAACCAGTGACAGAAGAAATACCAAGCGAGTTTCAATATATGTTAGGTAAAATAAACGCAGAGAAATCAATTCCTGCTTTAAATGAGTTTTTACAAAAAGGTGGAAAAATTATTACCATTGGATCGAGTGCAAATTTAGCCTATCATTTGAAGCTTCCTGTTAAGAATGCCTTGGTAGAAATGATAGCAGGTAAAGAAAAAGTCTTGCCTGGCGAAAAATTTTATATTCCTGGAAGCGTGATGCAAATAACCGTTGACAATGAATACAAAGCCAATTGGGGGATGAATAAAAATGCAGATGTTTATTTTAGTGCGAGCCCTGTATTTAAATTATTGCCCGATGCCATTGCACATAAAGAACTTGTACCACTAGCCTGGTATGCAAGTGACAAAACCTTAAGAAGTGGCTGGGCTTTTGGACAAGCCTATTTGCAAGATGGTGTCGCTGCTTTTGAAGCCAAAGTGGGCACTGGTAAGCTTTTCGTGTATGGCCCAGAAATTACTTTCAGAGGACAAACCCACGGCAATTATAAAATGCTATTCAATCAATTGTATCAGTAAGTCAATTAAAACTTTAAAGTTTCAGGTAAATATTTTTTGACCAAGGCTTTGTAATAGGGTTGTAACTCGGCCCAACTTTTTTGATTTGGATTTTTTGAATACAAATCATAAGGGTTGAATAATTTTACCCATTTGAACATTTCCTGATCGTGCTCATCCATTAAATGTGCATAAGCATTTTCACGGTGTTGCGCATAAAAAGAATGATAACGTAACATGTATAAACCTTCTTCGGGTAAATAATCTTTCATCATGTGGTAAACATATTCATCATGTCCCCAACTCATGTGCACATTTTTTAAACCACAATTGGGCGCGTACACACCAAATTTTTGACTGTATATTTCGTGGCCATAATCAGGATTGTTTTTAAAAAATTCAGGGTAAACAATTTTATCTGAATAGGCACAACCTACAGGGAAGGTATCTCCTACTACCGACCATTGTGGCTCTCCAAATAAACAAAGTACTTTGCCCATATCATGAATCAATCCCACAAGTACCATCCAATCTGGATGTCCATCATTTCTAATGGCTTCAGAAGTTTGTAATAAATGTTGCATTTGATCTAAGTCGGTATCTGGATCTGAATCATCTACTAGTTCATTTAAAAAATCAAAGGCATTCCAAATAGGCATTTCCTTTTTATTAAACTGTAAAAAGTCGGTCTTTTTACGAAGTACAAAATCATAAGATTGAAATTGATGATTCAATCTATAAAATTCTTTTACTGTATCTCTTTCTTCAGCAGCATAATTTCTAAATGCCTCTGTTTCTTTATTGCTGGCAATGGTAGATGGGTCTGGGTATCTTTTTAATATATCCATTTCCCATTCGTCTAAATTGGCAAGTGGGTTATTACTATCCACTATTTTATTATTATTGTTTGACATAGCCTTGATTGGTTTGATCTATTAAAAATCGTCTTTTTTTATAAAATTGTCAAATTTTACTACCAAAATACCGTGTAAAGCGCTGCTAAAATGCCAATGATGACCACTGATCCAATGATAAATTCTGGGCTTACCTTAAACATCGCTAGATCCACTTCTATCGCTTTTGAATTATTTTCTTTGGTAGGATTGGACAAGCTTATAATTATCATCACCAGTACAATGAGTCCAAATGTAATGGACATCCTATCTAAGAAAGGGAGATTTGGAAATGCATTGTTGGTCCAATGGGGTAAAAACTTTAATACCGTTGAAATAGGAATGGTTAACAAAGCACCTGCAAGTGCTGCTGCAGAATTGGTAGGTTTCCAATAAAATCCAAGTAAGAAAATAGCGAGTACCCCTGGAGCAATAAAACCCACATACTCTTGAATAAATTGATATGCCTGATCCAAGGAACGTAGTGCTGGGGTAACAATGGCTGCCACCAACATGCTAATAATCACTACCCATCTTCCCATCAAGACTAATTTTTTTTCAGAAGCATTTTTATTGATAAATTTTTTATAAATGTCTAAGGAAAAAATTGTGGAGATGCTATTGGCTTTTCCTGCTAAGGAAGCGACAATGGCGGCGGTGAGTGCAGCAAAAGCAACCCCTTTCAATCCAGGGGGCAATAAATTCATTAAAGTAGGATAGGCGTGATCAGGTTTGAGGATGCCATGGCTATCCGACATTTCTGCTTGAAACATTCCCTTTTGGTGCAATACATACATGGCAATGCCAGGCAATACAGCAATGATGGGAATGAGTAATTTTAAAAAGGCAGCAAACAAAATTCCTTTACGTGCAGTTTTTAAATCGGCCCCCAATGCTCTTTGAACAATGTATTGGTTGCAGCCCCAGTAAGCTAAATTATTCACCATCATGCCACCAATCAATACAGAAAGACCGGGCAATTCGGGATAATATTTATTGGACTTATCAAAAATCATATGAAAATGAGAAGGCGCTTCTCTTTTTAAAACGGCTAGCCCCTGGAGTATATTACCTCCATAACCATATTGTTCAGACAATAATGAAATGGCTAAATAAGTAGTAACCAAGCCTCCAATAATTAAAACAATCACTTGTATCACATCGGTATAGCCAATTACTTTCATGCCGCCTAAAGTAACAATCACTGCAAAAACACTTAATCCAATGATACTTGTTTCAAAACTTATATTGGTAATAGAGGAAATGGCCAAGGCGCCTAAATAAATAATAGATGTTAAATTCACAAATACATACACCAATAACCAAAATACGGCCATGATGGTACTTACCGTATCGTTGTATCTTTTAGATAAAAACTGCGGCATGGTAAATATTTTATTCTTCAAATAAATGGGCAAGATAAATACAGCTACAATGATTAAAGTAAATGCAGACATCCACTCATAAGTAGATATGGCCAAGCCTAGTGCAAAGCCAGAACCAGACATACCTATAAAATGTTCGGCAGAGATATTAGAAGCAATCAGTGAAGCGCCAATGGCCCACCAAGTAAGTGCACCTTCTGCTAAAAAAAAATCGGTGGAATTAGTAGTACCTGATTTCTTTTTTTGAAAGATATAATAGCCATAAGCACTAATTAAAATAAAATATAAGAAAAATACAAGATAATCGGCGGTATGCAATCTATTCATTCAATATATTTTAGCAGACAATAATTTACCCGTCTACTAATTTAGTTTATATTTCTTACATTTATAGCTGCTATTTTGCATCGAATATTTGCAGTAATGTTTAAATTTTTTAAATGAACACATTGTATTGTTATGCCAATAATGAAATTCAACCCATCGAAAAATCGGGTGTTCCTGTAACAGATTTATTGGTGCAAAGAGGCTATGGTATTTTTGATTTTTTAAGAGTGGCCCTGGGCCAACCTTTGTTTATAGAAGCGCATTTAGATCGTTTTTTTAATTCAGCCTCCATCATGCGTTTGCCCATCAAAGAATCAAGGGAAGAAATTAAAAAAATAGTTGCCACACTGATAGAAAAAAATAAATTCGAATGCTCGGGTATTCGTTTACTCATGGCGGGCGGAGATGCGCCAGATGGCTATACCATTTCCCAGCCCCACTTAATTATTATAGAACAAGTCCTTGCTCCACCCAGCCTTCAATTTCCTGAAAAAGGCATTCAT
>Ga0114960_10000704_pt1 | contig 27917 bp, 46 predicted proteins | sample C_130625_MF_Meta_FD_92637 | JGI IMG/M metagenome (GOLD analysis project Ga0114960, IMG submission 92637) | Freshwater microbial communities from Lake Croche, Canada to study carbon cycling - C_130625_MF_MetaG | ecosystem: Environmental > Aquatic > Freshwater > Lake | place: Lake Croche, Canada... | reverse complement strand
TGATGATTTGTCAATAGAATCAATTCTATTGTTGAGTGTTTCTTTAAGTTGTTGTATCCCTAAAATAGATTCTGATCTAATTGCTGCTCTTGCTTGTGCAGCATCAGATTGCATTTCAAGAGTTATCTTTTGGTTTGCTGCAAGTTGTTTTTCTCTATCAAGAGTCATTGCTGCTCTTGCTAAAGCTGCATCCTTCTCTACTTTGTCAATCTTATCGTTTAGAGCTTCGCGAATCTGCGCCATATCAATAGTGGTACCCTGTGGAGGAATTGCTTTGTTATCTTGATTGACTACAACAGCAATTTTTGCTTTTAACTGAATAATTTCAGTTGTTGCATTACCTAAAGATGACATAAGATAAACAACGCAGCTAAATAAAATTGGTATACCAGCAAATGTTATCTTCTCAACCATTGCACCTTTACTAGCAGAAGCTGCAAGAGTTTCTGCTATCTTTTCGTTCTTTTCTTCTTGTGTAGACATGTATATCTCCTGTTACTTGCTTACGTAAGCAGTAGCGCCAAAGAATGTTGCAACAACACCAGCCTGTGCGATGTAGAACATTTGAAGAACGCTTGCGAGTGCAGCAATTCTTTCAGTTGTAATTATTGGTAAGAAAAGAAAAAACGTAAAAACAACCATACTAATCATAGCTGTCCATGCCATTTTTCTTAACTGATCTTCTTTAGCATCTTTATTTTCAAATTCAATCATTTCTTCAGCTTTTTTTAATTCTGTATCAGACACTATACCATCTCCATCAAGATCAAATTTATTAAATTTTGAATCGTTTTCTAATTTCTTAATCATTTTACCCTCCTATTAACTTAAATATAGATGTTAATATGCCAAGGTCAAATTTTCCAGTAACTATTGATATAACCATTAAGGTTAAAACAACGGAGCCAGAAACTAATACTATAACAGACACAGTTCCTATTAAATTTTCTAAATATTTTAACTGTTCGACCATAGATGCTATTTTTTGTTTATCATCTTTTTTTTCAAACCCCACAAGCCATGGGTGCGCAGAAAAATCGTGAGGTGGTTGTTTTTCTTCTGCCATATCAATATTTTCCAAACAATGTTTGAGCGCCAGGAACAATAGAAGACAAGCTTCTATATGATGATCTGTCAGTAACTGAAAATATTGCGACCATAATAAATAGGAACATATAGATTACTATAGGCAATGCTACAAACAATCCCAATATCAATTGTATGATAGCATTACGTTCAGCACGAGCTTCAGCTTCTTGGCGCTCTTGTCTAATAGCTGATGTTTTGGCTTTCTTATATGCTTCACGTTGAGCAGGAGACATTCTCATAAGCATGTCTTTTTCTTGCTCTTTTTCCATTTCTTTGATGGCCATATCTTTAAGAATTTTAGCTTGTTGAGCTACTTTATGGTTGTGATCCATAATACTTTTATTATTATTTTTTTTAGCGTTATGTTTATCCACAACATCAACGATCCCAAATACTGAATCGGTAACGGTTTTACCCCATTCTTCGCCAACTTTTGCAGCTTTTTTTGGGTCTAGTGGTATCATATGATTTTCCTTATGATAAGTAGATTATACATAATAAAAAATCAACTTGACATTCAAACGAATTTATAGTATATTTATATCAAGAGGAGATTAAAACAGTGACAAATATTCAAGTAACGAAGCGTAATGGTAGCAAAGAACCCCTTGATTTAAATAAATTTCATAAAGTGGTTGCATGGGCGTGCGAAGGTATCAATAGTGTTTCTGAATCAGAAATCGAACTCAAGTCTCAAATCCAGTTCTATAATGGAATTAAATCAAGTGTTATTCAAGAAACTTTGATTAAGGCTGCCGCTGATCTTATTTCTGAAGAATCTCCTGGATACCAATATGTTGCTGGTCGTCTTGTTAACTATCATCTAAGGAAATTGGTTTATAATGACTATAATGTTCCTACTCTCGTTCGCCACATTGATAATGTTATTAACGCTGGATACTACGACAAAAATATTAAAGAATGGTATTCTATTGACGATATGGTTATTCTTAATTCTTATATTGATCACAAGCGCGATTTCACTATCGCATATGTTGGGATGGAGCAGTTTCGCGGAAAATATCTAATTAAGAATCGTTCAACTGGCTATATATTCGAGACGCCGCAGTTTGCGTACATGCTGATAGCAATGGTGCTGTTCCGCAATTATCCAAAAGAAACTCGCCTCAAGTGGGTAAAGGATTTATATGACGCAACATCTACTTTTGAAATTTCGCTGCCGACTCCTATTATGGCAGGTCTCCGCTCGCCTCAGAAACAATTCTCTTCGTGCGTCCTTATCGAGGCAGATGACAGCCTTGATTCAATCAATGCTACAGCTTCCGCAGTTGTTAAGTACGTTAGTCAAAAAGCTGGTATTGGTATCAACGCTGGTCGTATTCGTGCTATCGGCTCTCCTATTCGCAATGGCGATACTACGCATACTGGAGTGGTGCCTTTCTTCAAGCACTTCCAAAGTGCGGTTAAGAGTTGCTCACAGGGAGGTGTTCGTGGCGGTGCAGCAACTCTATACTACCCTCTCTGGCATTTGGAAGTCGAAGACCTCCTGGTACTGAAGAATAATAAGGGCACAGAAGATAATCGTATCAGGGGTCTTGATTATGGCGTTCAGTTCAATAAAGTCATGTATGAAAGGCTTCTTACGGGAGGTGTTATTACTTTGTTTAGCCCTCATGATGTTCCTGGTCTTTATGACTCTTTTTTTATTGATACCGATAAGTTTAGATCACTATATGAAGCAGCAGAACAGAATCCAGCAATTAGAAAGAAAACAGTATCAGCCATTGAACTCTTCTCAGGATTTATGCAAGAGAGGAAGGATACCGGACGTATTTATTTGCAAAATGTAGACCATGCTAATGATCATGGAGCCTTCATCAAGGAACTAGCTCCTATTCATCAGTCTAATCTCTGCTGTGAAATTGATCTTCCTACCAAGCCACTAAATGATATAAATGATCCTGATGGTGAAATATCGCTATGTACATTAGCAGCCATTAACTGGGGTAAAATCCGTGAACCTTCTGATTTCGATCGTCCTTGCACTCTTGCTGTACGTGCCCTTGATGAGTTGCTTGATTATCAAGAGTATCCAGTGGTGGCAGCGAAAAACTCTACGATGGCAAGACGCCCTCTGGGCGTTGGTATTATTAATTTGGCTTATTGGCTTGCTAGAAATGACCTTAGTTACCAAGATATCGATCACGATGGATTGGCCAAACTACATACTTTTGCGGAGGCTTGGTCTTATTATCTAATTAAAGCATCAGTTGATCTAGCGGAGGAAAAGGGTGCCTGTCCAAAAAGTAATGAAACAAAATACAGCCAAGGTGCGTTCCCCATACACACCTACAAGAGAGAACTGGACGAAATCGTATCGCCGCAATATCGGATGGACTGGGTTTCATTGGGCGCTAAGGTGGGGTTGGTCGGCATCCGCAACTCAACTCTTATGGCTCTCATGCCATCAGAAACATCAGCACAGATCAGCAACGCAACGAATGGCATCGAGCCGCCAAGGTCGTTGGTGTCTGTTAAACAGTCTAAAGATGGTGTGCTCAAGCAAGTGGTACCCGAGGTCAGAAAGCTTAAGAAGAAATATGATCTACTTTGGGATCAAAGCTCCCCCGAAGGTTATCTCAAAATCTGCGCCGTATTGCAAAAGTTCATTGATCAAGGAATTTCCGTTAACACCTCGTACAACCCTAAGTTCTACGAAGATGAAAAGATACCGATGAGTGATATGATTGGGCATCTATTGATGTTCTATAAGTATGGCGGAAAACAGCTATACTATTTCAACACCAATGATGGTGCTGGAGAATATGAAGAAGCACCTTTGGCTGCTGGCGTTGTTGAAGATGAGGATTGTGAGTCTTGCAAAATCTAAGTTTTACAGTTTATGAAAAAATTGAAAATAATGATTCCAAATTTTGGGGTAGGTATTTCAACGGGTTTTCAGAAAAACAGGTAATTGAAGCTGTTTGTAACTCTACGAAAGCTTTTGATAAAAACAAATTGCTTTATGTGGTAGATGATCTAGTTGGTAATATTATCGCAGAAATCAAGGACGGTAAAGTATTATGAGGTACTTTTCTTACATGATAACTGGTGGCGAACGAGGCGAAACCTATGAAGTTGAAACAGTATCAGAAGAACAAATTCTTGATTGGGATTGGCGCGATTGGGTGCGCGAAGAACGTAAAAAAACAAACCCAAAAGATCTAACAAAAGAAAACTGTATCAATGATTGGGTCGTTTTGAATAATGCATGGGAAAACACAGATGAATGAATTGATTGAAAAGTATGCTATCATTATGGCTCTTGGTAATAATGGTGGCGAATGGGCTACACATTATACTGAGGAACAGAAAAATGTTTGGCGCAAACGTGTTGAACAACTTATTGAAGACATCAAGCTAGAGTTGGTGAAGTGAGCGAGTGGAGCGATAAGAACGATAGAATTTATCAAGACATAGAAACTATGATTGATTCAAAATACAATGATAAGTATTTTGTTCACAGAGTTATTAGGTTTCTTCGTGATCATCCTGAAAGAGCGCCAGACTACGAAGATTTTGTGCCTGATTGGCAGACGAGGAAGTCAGATGAGTGAACACTTCACATCGTTTATGTTTATCTATTGGGATTGCCCTAGATATATTTGTATCAATAATTGGTCTGAAAATCAAGCAAGAAATTACCTACAAAGGAAACGGCTATGATGCGTATGTATTTTGTTCATAGAGTTATTAGGTTTCTTCGCGATCACCCTGAGAGAGCTCCAGACTATATAGATTTCGTTGGTGATGATTGGGAAACAAGAGTTTTACAGGAGAATTAAATGGGCGGAATGTCATACGGCGCAGTATTGTCGCTTATTCTACAAAAAATAGGTGGTATACCATTAAATGGTGCACAGAAAGTATTGGCAGAAGGTACGCCTGTTGCTAAACAATTAGGTGGTGGTGCTCTAGGCATGATACCAGGTGGTGGATTGTTATCAACAGCCCTAAGTGGTGGTGATGTATCTGGTGCTTTGTCTAATATGTTTACAAATCCAGTTTCTACAATTTCAGATTTTGTAACAGGTGCTGGTCCAGCAAATATTGAAGATGTTGTTGGCTCATTGTTAACTGCTGCACAAACTGGTTTAATGACATATGTTGAATTGAGTGCGCTTACGTCATTATTAAATGGTAAAACATATGATTCAGAATTTACACCAACTGGTTCTGGGAATGCAGGATTGGCAAGTACAATGCCAACATATAGAACTTTAACAAACTCTATGAGTGGTGTTGCGATACCCAATACCAGCAATGAATCTGCTAATGTTAATCTAATTAATTCCTTATCATTTACACAAGTTGTTAATACAATAACTACTTTAGAGAGACTTGGATCTAATGTTTCTCCTACTGTTGAATCTACATACAGTTTGACAGCGAAAATTAATAATGCTATTGATTTGATAGTTGCCCCATTTTCTTCAAACACCACGGCTAATCTTTCTTCTCTAGGCACACTATTAGTAAATATGCAAGCAAATGCTGTGGCTGGTAATATTAACAGTACTAAAGTAGCTGCTTTTGCTTCTCAGCTATCAAATTATAAAACTGTATTTGATAATGTTGTGGCAAACACTATTTCAACATTCAATATAACTTCTACTGGATTTGATGCTGTTGGTCACATTGGTACAGTACAAGGAGTGCTAACTACTTCTTCTGTTGAAAACACATTTAACAGTAGAGCACTTACTTTTGTAAATTTAACTTGTAAACCAACCACATTAAATCAGATATATCCTACAATACCTCCTTATATTAGTAGTATAACACCAAGTAGTGGACCATTGGTAGGTAATACAAACATAACTATAACGGGTGGTTATTTCTTTAACATACAGTCTGTATCGTTTGATGGTTTGAATTCAAGTTATATTAATGTACAAGACAGTAACACTATGATCGTAACAACACCAGCTGGTTATCTGAGCGGTAATACATATCTGCTGATAACATCGAATACTGGTGGTAGTTCTTCCGGAAATAATTATTTTCAATACGTATAAGAGATAACAAATGTCATACAGTGTATTTGATTCTACAAATAGAAAAGATGCAACTCAGGTAAGAGCATTCTTTGATGATGCTCCTACTATTGCACGTTATGATAAGCAAAAGTATGTTTGGATTGAAAAGCTTACTGACAAACAGCTTGGTTTCTTCTGGCGACCTGAAGAAGTGGACATCTATAAGGATGCTAAGGACTTTAAGGAGTTAACTGTACATGAACAACATATTTTTACCTCAAATCTTAAGCGACAAATTCTCCTTGACTCAGTACAAGGTAGAGCACCAACAATGGCATTTGGACCTATTTGTAGTTTACCTGAACTCGAAACATGGATCACAACTTGGGCGTTCTCAGAGACCATCCACTCACGCAGCTATACGCACATCATACGAAACATTTATCCAAACCCATCCAAGATATTCGATGAGATAATGGATATTGCTGAGATCGTTGATTGCGCTAAGGATATCAGTAAGTATTATGATAAGTTGATTTGGTATAATAATACAATTAAGTATCCAGACGAATCAAATAGATATATGCATAAGAAAGCTCTTTGGTTGGCTCTTATGTCTGTTAACGTACTTGAAGGAGTTAGGTTTTATGTATCTTTTGCATGCTCATGGGCATTTGCGGAGGTCAAAAGGATGGAAGGTAATGCGAAAATCATTAAGTTTATCGCTCGTGACGAAAACCTGCATCTCGCTGGGACACAACAGCTACTCAAGGCGCTACCGAAAGAAGATGAAGACTTCGCTAGAATTGCAGAAGAAACAAAAGATGAATGCGTCAAGTTATTTGTGGGCGCTGTTGAGCAAGAGAAAGCATGGGCAAGTTATCTATTCAAAGACGGGTCGATGGTTGGTCTCAACGAAGTCCTACTTAGCGAGTACATCGAGTGGATCGCCAACAAGCGAATGACCGCTGTTGGACTACCAACTAAGTACAAAGGTGGTAGCAACCCATTACCTTGGACGCAGAAGTGGATTTCTGGTTCGGAGGTTCAGGTAGCTCCACAGGAAACTGAGATCACCAGCTATGTAAATGGTGGTGTCAAAAAAGACGTTAATGGTGACACGTTTAAGGGATTTAGCCTATGAGTGATGATCTTGTGAAGCGGCTGCGAAATGGCACCGTTGGCGACAAAGAACGCCATGAAGCTGCCATCCGCATCGAAAAGCTGGAGGCGGCGCTGCTCGATATATTAGAACAAGGGGAAGATGATTTCCCATCTCCTAAAGATATGTGCTGGACAGCCCGCAAAGCACTTGAGGGAACCCTCGAAAAGTCAGTTTACAAAGAAGGTTATCGTGCAGTAGAAGAAGCAATGGGACATCCGAGTCCTGAATTTTGGGTGGAGAGAAAATAATGAAACAGTGGTTATATGATGGATGGTTTAGATTTAAGACATGGGTGCTTTTTAGTTGGTGGAAATTTTCGCATACTGAAGAAGATAGTAAGGCTTTAGTTGAACTTTATTATAAAAAGCTTTGGGAAAAACGTGCTATGAAGGCATACGTCGATTTTCTCGATGCGCAAGGTGAAGAGCTCAGGAAGTACAAAGCAGAGGATTGGTACATTGGTACAATTGATCCAGAAAAGATGATGAATGCAACTTTAGAGAAAAAAGATGACACACGATCAAATTAAATACTTACAATCAGAAGAATATAAGCAAAAATATGAAGAGCTTATGAAGCGTTGTGCTGAGTTTATGCAGGAGTTTGCACCTCCATCTCCTTATGAACTTGGATTCAAAGCTGGATGGGAAGCAGCAAAGCAAGAGTTTCATAAAGATAACACTTACGTTCCTGACACGACTAAGCCAGCAAAAACAATGGATATTCAGTGGCCAAGAGATCAGCAAGCTTGGCCGACTACTACTCCATGGCCACAACCAATGTATCAGGCTTGTGGCGTTTGTGGTGTAGGTGGCGATATAAATAAAGCTATGTCGTTTGTATGTACTAACCCACAATGCCCAACAAGGGTAACATGTATCTCAACTACAGGAACAGCAACATGATTACTTGTAAAGAATGCGAGGCAGAGTTTACTATTACACATGACTCTGTTTCCGAACCAGAATATTGTCCATTCTGTGCTTTCAGGATAAATTATGACGAAGAAGACGAAGATATCGACGAAGAAGAAGATTGGTACGATGATCCCTGAGTAACTAAATATCGGGAGGAGGACTCCCGATGTGGTATTTTAATAATGAAGAGTTTCAAGACATTGGTGAATATGTAGGGTTCGTTTATCTTATCACTAATCTCACCAATGGTAGAAAATATATTGGCAAGAAAAATCTTTACTTTAGCAAATCAAGACAGGTTAAAGGCAAAAAGAAACGATTCAAAGTTGAATCCGACTGGCGTGACTACTATGGATCTAATAAAGAACTGGCTGCTGATGTTGAGAAACTTGGTAAAGAGAATTTTAAAAGGGAAATCCTAAGACTCTGCACTACCAAAGGCGAGTTTTCATATTTCGAAGCTAAGTATCAGTTCGATAATAACGTTTTAGAGTCTGATACGTATTATAACTCGTGGATTATGTGCCGTATTCATAAAAAACACTTGCCTTTTTTGAAAAAATAGGGTAATATTGATCATAAGCCCATGTAGGCCAATGGCAGAGTCAGGGGACTTAAAATCCCTACAGTGTCGGTTCGAGTCCGACCATGGGCACCAATTAACAATGGAGAGCTAAATGAAGAAGAGACCACATAAGAAGCTTATCAAGTTACAAAACAAGCTTGGTAAGATTAATGGCCGAATCCTTTGGCGTGAAATGAAAAAGAATGGATTACTGTAATGCCTCATCCTCATAAGAATCGCCCTCGTAAGGGTCGTCGTAAGGTTGGTTCGAAGAAGCGTAAGCAGAAGAACAATCGTAAGAAGAAGTAACAGAATTGCGGGGTTGGTATATGGGTTGTGCCCCAGCCTTCCAAGCTGTAGAAACGAGTTCGAGTCTCGTACCCCGCTCCATAAACAGGTGAAATATGTCTAGAGAGTTCAATATCGATGAAGTTAAAGAATTTATCATTCGCGCTTCAGATTCATCCAATATTTACATTGGAGCCGATAGCGAGCGGTATCGTGGTCGCGATAACCTCTGGTATGCTGACTACACAGTTGCTATCGTGGTTCATCTTGATGGCTCACGTGGATGTAAGGTATTCGGGCAAGTCGTTACTGAGAGAGATTATGACAAAAGGCATGACCGCCCAGCGTATCGGCTAATGAACGAAGTTTACAAGGCGTCTCAGATGTACCTTGATCTTTATGAAGCAATTGGCGATAGGCATGTCGAAGTCCACCTAGACATTAATCCTGATGAGTTGCATGGATCTTCTTGTGTTATTCAACAGGCAACTGGCTATATTCGTGGTATGTGTGGGTTCGCGCCCAAAGTGAAGCCAGAAGCCTTTGCAGCCTCATACGCTGCTGATAGGCTCAAGGAGATCCTTGCTTAATTAATATGCGCGAGTAGCTTAGTGGCTAAAGCCGACCGCTCATAACGGTCTTATCGGGGGTTCGAGTCCCTCCTTGCGCACCACTTTTAAAGAGGTAATATGAAATATTTTTTCGAGGATAAAATTAAAAATATACCTATTTGCGTTGAGTTAGTGGAAAAATACCCACTAATTAAAAATGAATTATTGAACTATATTGATACACCAGAGGCATTTTATCAACCAAAAAAAACTGATGATAAGAGTATTTTAGAAAATAATATATGGAAAGATTCAGAAAATTTTCAAACTTATTGGAAATCAACGCCTTTTTCTATATATAATGGCGATTACATAGATATGTATTGTTCGAAAGAAGTTCAAGATATAGCTTATCTTTATAAAGACAGAGCAAGAAAAGCCTGTCCTGTTTTAAATTCAATCGTAAAAGATTTGGAACAAGAAGGTATTTTAGCAAACAGTTTTATTAGCAGAATATTACCAGGAACAATAATTCCTCCACATTATGGTAGAACTGATAAATGGCTTAGAGTGCATCTAGGTATTATATGTGATCCAGAATGTAAGATAACAATTGGTTCTGAATCCAAAGCATGGGAAGAAGGTAAATTATTGTCTTTTATAGATGGACCTCCTATGGAACATAGTGTTCGACATAATGGTGTAATAGAAAGAGTTATATTTTCAATTGATCTCAGTAGAGAATATGTAAGAAAAATGATAAACTAAATATTATTACCACTTTCTTATACAAGTGGAATATAGAGCTTGAATGGATTCTTCAATCCACCCTGACATTCAAGCATTCAACAAAGGGAAAACTTAATGAAAAAACTTATATTTTTGCTAGTAGCAATACTAGTATGCATTAATTGTTCAACAACAGCTGATGCTAACCCAAAAGATAAGCCTGATCATTATGCTACTAAAGTGCATAAAAAGGTTAAAAAACAAAAAGTTGAACAGCCACCAAAGATTGATTATAGACAAATTAAGCTTAATGAAATGATGGCTATATATGATGAAAGTAGTCCTGGTGGTTTCTTTGCTATAGATAAAGCAAGACAAGAATATCGACAGAATGTAAAAGTAGTAAAAGTAAAGAGGCCAGAAGTAAAACAAGTTTACACTTCTCAGGAAAGTAAAGACTTGGTTGAAAGAGCTTCTAAATATCTTGGATTCGGTCCCAATCAACTAGGACTTCCAAGAAATCTATGGTGTGCTGACTTTATTAATATGTTGGTTGGTGGTCATAGCAGAGCAGCTGCCTCATATCTTAGCCGAGGAACATACGCTAAGTATGGTTGCGTAAACTGCGTTGCAGTATTAACACGTCGAGGAGGAAACCACGTTGGGGTAGTTTCTGGATACGACGAAGAAGGTAACCCAATAATAATTTCTGGTAATCATAATGGTGTCGTCGGCATCGGTGTTTACAGAAGAGAAAGAGTTATTGGATATCGTGTAATATAATATAGATGGGGCACAAAGCCCCATCAACATCTGGAGTAAATTATGGTAGATAAAGAAGACAAAGTCTCACCCATTCCTAATCTAGAAGACCACCATTACTTTATGTTATTCAGTGAGTTTAACTCAGATACTGCTGCAGATGCTATCGAATTTATTATTGCACGAAACCTTATGCGCAATAATCGCCCCAAATGCATTAAAATGATTATCAATTCTCCTGGTGGTGAAATTCCTGCTGCCTTCTCTATCATTGATACGATGAAAGGCTCTAAGATTCCAATTTATACATATGGTCTTGGCGAAATTGCCAGCTGTGGTCTTATGACTTTCATTGCAGGCGAAAAAGGAAAACGCTATATAACCCGTAACACTGCTATTCTTTCTCACCAATATAGTTGGGGGTCTTTTGGCAAAGATCACGAATTAATGGCTCGTGTTAAGGAATTTAACAATACACAAGTTAGAATCTTAGAACACTATAAGCGTTGTACTGGCATGGAAGAAAAAGATATTAAGAAGTATCTTTTGCCTCCTGAAGATGTTTGGCTTACCGCTAAGGAAGCTGTAAAATATGGGATAGCAGATGAAATTGTCGATTTCTACTAAAGATCTTGTAGCATATGATGAAGTATTTACATACCCAGAACGACAGTATTTTTATAATTTTATAAAAAGTTCTCATTTTTTCCCTCATGGAAAAGATTCAAATGATATAGAAAATAAAGGCGACTATAATTTAGTTTCTAACTATACTGTTGAAGAACTTCTTGGTATGGGGTTTCTTCAGAACAAAAACATGATCGAAATATTAAAACATGTTGAGGGGTTTGAAATCTCTCAAGTTAGAGTAAATCTTTCAACTTTAAACGATAAGAACCGTTTTCATGTTGATTGCGAAATCCCATCAATTGAATGTAAAACACTAATATATTACCCAAATATGAAATGGGATATAGAATGGGGTGGTTATACAATAATAACAGACGATTCGAAACAAAATGCAGAGCATTGTATATTTTATACTCCTGGTAGAGTTTTAATATTCGATGGAACTAAACCGCATTCTATATGTGCTCCAACAAATTTAGCACCAAGTTACAGATTTACCTTTGTTGTACAATTTACAAAAGAAATGAAAGAGGAGAAATAAAATGGCTATGATTCGTTTTAGTGATGAAGAAGTTTTTAGTACTGACTCTCAAGAGTATGAAATTCTTGCGAATGCTGCGCTTGAAGTTAAGGGAACACCAGGAGCTATTGTTGAAATTGGTACTCGTCGTGGTGGTTCTGCCAAGATAATTATTGATGCTCTCGCTTCTCAGGGTAATGTAAAGCGCCCAATGTTCTGTATTGATCCATATGGCAACATTGATTACGTTCAAACAAACAAGAGCTTGAGTGTTCATAATCCTGAAGTGCCTCTCGAAGGCGACCCTATGTCTACCGAAATTACGAAGCCCATTAAGCTTGATTATACGAATGATATGAGAAATCGTATTATTCCTTCATTGTATTTCTATGCTTTCCAAAAAGGGTTGAACTTTACATTCTTCTGTCTTGAGGATACAGAATTCTTCGAAAGATATTCTGATGGTGTTCCTGTTTATGATAACGTAAAAACCATTGTTAATGATTACGCCTTTGTGTTCTTTGATGGTCCTCATGATGGTAATTCTATTGTGATGGAAACAAATTTCTTCCTTTCTCGTGTTAATATTGGTTCTGTATTCGTTTATGATGATATTTGGATGTATGATAACGATGCAGTCGAAAAGATTCTATTTGAGAATGGATTCGAAATCCATGAAAAGAAGCAGATCAAAGCCAGCTATATTAAAATTAAGTAGTTGCTTTTAAACCCGTTATCATATATAATATAATTATGGAGGATAAAATGCAAAGCGATCTTGAACTTCTCATTCAGTATGATATGTATGATAATGGGTTTGATCCCTCTAACCAAGAACACGTTACAGAATATTGGAGAACACGACTATGAACGTAACAATTTATTCAAGAGAAAATTGCGGACATTGCACAAAAGCCAAGATGCTTCTTGCTTCTCGCAATATTTCATTTAAAGAAATGAAGCTCAATGAAGACTTCACTAGAGAATATCTTCTTGAACTTTTCCCTTCTGCTACAACCTTTCCTGTAGTTGTAGTTGATGGGTTCAACATCGGTGGGTTTGATCAACTAAGTAAGATGTTAAACGAACAAACTGAGTCAACAGGAAAATTCCTAATCGAAGGGTGATATATGATGTTTGAACGTGATACGATCCTTAAGGATCTTAGAGAATATGTGATTGAAGTTAGCTTTACTAAGGTAAATGGTGAAAATCGCATTATGCGTTGTACGCTTCGTCCTGAACTTCTTCCACCAAAATATATCGAAGAAATTACGGAAGAAAAGAACTTTCACCAAACTAACCCAGAAATGATTGCGGCTTGGGATGTACAGGCAAATGGCTGGCGTTCTTTCCGTATTGATTCTGTTATCTATGTACAAAATGTGAACGAGAACTACTGATGAAAAAGCTTGTTATGGTTGACTGCCTTTCACAGCATCGTCTTCGCTATTGTGTTGAAGTAGAAGATGATATTGAACATGCTCTTGATGAAGTGGTTATGAAATATAGCGATACAGAATTCCTAGAATTTTCACAAGAGCATCTTCAACCATCTCCTGTTATCCTCTCATATAGAGAGATAAGTAAGGAAGAGTATCTTCGTATGTTTAACGAAGATAATGACTATCTTAAAGATTGGTCAGAAGAACAAAAACTCAACTGGATTAACAAAATTAACTATGACAAGCCATATCTTGCTGGCGGCTAAGGAGATTACTATGGCATACTGGGGGTATCATCTTATTCTTGATTGCGCTGAACTTGATCATGCGTGTATCACTAGCGAGAATACTATTTACAACTTTGTTAAGCGTCTTGTTAATGATATTGACATGGTTGCTTATGGCGAACCGCAGATCGTAAATTTTGGATCTGGAAACAAGGCTGGGTACACTCTCGTCCAGCTTATTGAAACATCCAACATCTGCGCTCACTTTGTACCTGATGATGGTATGGGTGGTAATGCAATGTATCTAGATGTGTTCTCTTGTAAGGAATATGACGACCAAATTGTCATTAACCTAGTCAAGGAATTCTTTGGTGCCAAGTATGTTCGTCCTAACTATCTAACCAGACAGGCTTGATAATGAGTGGGTTTGAAGAAAACGAAATTTCAATTAATTCTAATGGCGGTACTGAGCTATCAAAGCGCAGTATCGCAAAGTTCATTCCAGAAGAGCTTTCGAAAGAATTTCAAATTATTGCTTCGAGAGTAAGAGATTTAAATCATGATAAAATCAGAATATATTGGCAACATGATTTACCGCAGGATCCAGAAATTGCTCATTTGAAAGACGCCTCGAGCAGAGATCGTTTTCATAATTTTGTTTTTGTTTCTAACTGGCAGCTTAACGAGTATGTTAAAGAGTTGAAGTTCCCACGAGATATCAAAACATCTGTCATTGAAAATCCTATTAATGTTTTTCCTAAAGTCCAAAAGAGCTTTGATAAAATCAGGTTGGTTTATTTCTCAACCCCTCAGCGTGGATTAGAAATTCTCGTACCAGTATTTACAGAACTTGCTAAAAAGTACGATAACATCCATCTAGATGTTTATTCTAGTTTTGCAATTTATGGGTGGGCGGATGCAGATAAGCATTTCGAACCTCTTTATGATAAGATTCGTAATCATCCTCAAATGACGTATCACGGTTGTGTTCCTAATGAAGAACTTAGGAATGCTCTTACAGAAAGTCATATCCTAGCATATCCTAGCATTTGGCAGGAAACTTCTTGTCGAGTGCTTATGGAATCTATGTCTGCGGGATTGCTCTGTGTTCATCCTAATTATGCAGCTTTGTCTGAGACTTCTGCTGGTCTAACTTCCATTTATCAGTATCAGGATAATATTGACGAACATGCTAATTTGTTTTATCAGTACCTAGATCATTCTGTCAGTATTGTTCAAAATGAAGAAACTCAAAATTACTTGAGGTTTGTTAAGGCGTATGCAGATCAGAGGTTCAACTTAGATAAGATTGGGTATCAGTGGAACCATTTGATGCAAGAGATGTTGGTGAAATATCCAACTACAGAATCCAGAGATTTTAAGAAACAGCAGATGTTTGTCTATAAAACCACTTGACAACTAAATAATAATAATTGACTAATACCCCTTTCTAGGGTATAATATTTGTAGAAATGGAATTTAGATGAATAGTAACAATATTGTTCAGTTTCCTAAAAACAATAACCAAGTCCAGCGTGAAGAAATAGTGCTTGAGGACATCGTTCGTAACGTGCAAACAATGAAGCATTATCATATTCAGGAAACTATTGCTAGTTTGGCTCCTATTATTTTCAACAATCTTGAAATTGCTGGGTTCAATATTCCTGACGACGAAGACGATGAAGTTATAAAGGATGGAGCTTTTATAGTAGAAGCTTTGAGATCTATAATGTGTAAACACTATGACATATATCATCCATTTCAGCAGATAGCTGATAATATCTTTGAACCGGATGAGGAAGAAGAAGGCGCTCTACGAATAGTAGATAAGCTTAATCTAAAACTGAAGAAAAGTGAAATCGTTTAACAGGTGAAATGTGATCATTGTTGATTTGAATCAGGTTATGTTGTCTAATTTGCTCATGCAATTGGGTAACCATACTAACGCCCAACTAGAAGAAAATATGGTTCGCCATATGATCTTAAACTCTCTCCGCTCCTACAGAACAAAGTTCGCTGATGAGTATGGAGAAATGGTTATTGCTTGTGATAACACCAACTACTGGCGCAAGCAGAGATTCCCTTACTACAAGGCCAATCGTAAGAAGGCTCAAGAGAAGTCCGAAATGGACTGGAAGTCTATCTTCGAATGTATTAACAAGATTCGTTCAGAACTTAAAGAATATTTCCCTTACAGAGTTATTGATATTGAATCTGCTGAAGCGGATGATATCATTAGTACTCTTGTAAGGATTCATTGTTTCGAGAAAATCCTAATTCTTTCTGGCGATAAAGATTTTATTCAGCTACATACATATGGTAATGTAAAGCAGTATGATCCTGTTCGAAAGAAGTGGATCTCTAACGAAAACCCAGATCGTTATCTGGCAGAGCATATTCTCAAGGGAGATAGTGGCGATGGCGTTCCTAACGTACTTTCTCCTGACAATTGTCTTGTTATTGGGGAGCGCCAGAAACCTCTGACACAGAAGAAAATTGATGCTCTTCTTGAACTTGGAATGGATAGTAAATTTGATCATCCTTTGTTCAATAACTATATGCGCAACAAACAATTGATTGACTTGAAACATGTTCCTCAAGAAATTGGCGCCAAGGTCATTGAGTCTTATGATAGACAAGAAGGCAAAGGCAGAGAGAAACTGATGAATTATTTTATCGCAAACAAACTTAAAAACTTAATGGAATCAATCGGAGAATTTTAATGGTAATCGGTATGGCAGAATTTTTAGAAAAAGTAGGTAAGCTTAAGAAAACTCAAGAAAAAATTGATGCTCTAAAGGCAAATGACAGTTTTCAATTGAGGGTTATCCTACAGTCTGGTTATGATCCTAATGTGAAGTGGGCGTTGCCACCTGGTGTTCCTCCTTATAAGCCAAATGATCTTGTTGATCAGGAACATGTTCTTCTTAAGGAATGCGAAAAGCTAACATATTACATTCAGGGATTCCATGAAAACCTTGCGCAACTCAAGCGTGAAACAATGTTTGTTCAGCTACTTGAAAACGTAGCACCAAAGGACGCAGAACTTCTTTGTACTCTCAAAGACAAGAAGCCTATTAAAGGTATCACCCTTCAGCATGTAACAGAGGCACTTCCAGGACTTATTCCAAATGAGCAAGCAGTTTAAAAAATTTCGTAAGAATGATTACTACGATGATGAGAATGAAAACTTTGTTGTAAGATCAAATTATATTCAGAAGAAAACTGAAAAGATAGTTGATAGAGCATTAAAAACTAAAGACATATCTGCTCTCTTGGAAGAAGAAAGTGATTATCCTTACGATAATATCTACGAAGAAATGGCCGACGATGACGGATGGCCAGAGGAAGATGGACGCTAATGCCAACTTATAAGTTTCTAAACAATGATACTGGCGAAGAGTATGAAGATTTCATGAGCATTTCTGCTCTTGAGGTTTACCTTAGTGAAAACCCAAATTTAACGCAACTAGTAAATGGTGCTCCTCTAATCCATTCCGGTAGAGGCTTACAGAAGCCCGACTCTGGCTTCAGGGATATCCTTAAGAATATCAAACGTGGTAACCAAAAAGGAACAAGCAGAAGCACCATCAACACATTTTAAAGGCTAACAATGGAAGCGAAAAGATTAACAAGAAAAGAAAAGAGAGTCCTTCGTCAATCCGATCAAAAAGTGGTCAACATACAGGAAAAAATAAATTTTAATTTGAAAAGAATAGAACCTTTAACAGAAAATCAAAAACTTTCTTTTGAGGCGTATAATCAAAATAAGAATTTAATGTTGCATGGGATAGCTGGTACTGGTAAAAGCTTTATCTCTCTTTATCTTGCTCTCAACCAAGTACTTTCTGAAAGCACTCAATTTAAGAAAATTGTAATTGTCAGAAGTGTTGTTCCAACAAGAGACATGGGATTTCTACCTGGTAATAATAGAGAAAAAGCTAAAGTTTATGAAGCGCCTTATTATGCTATCTGTACAGAACTTTTTGGTAGAAGTGATGCATATGAATATCTAAAGAATAGAAATATCATAGATTTCATAAGCACATCTTTTATTCGTGGTATTACTCTTAACGATTCTGTTGTTATTGTTGATGAAATCGCTAACCTAACTGGTCATGAACTAGATTCCATTATTACTCGTATTGGTAAAAACTGTAAGATTATTTTCTGCGGTGACTTTAGGCAATCAGATTTTACTAAAGACCAAGAAAAGAATGGACTTATGGACTTTATGAAGATCATTAAACGAATGAAGTTTTTCGAATTTATTGATTTCCAAAAAGAAGATATAGTTAGGTCTTCCCTTGTAAAGAACTATATAATCGAAAAAGACAAACTAAATCTTATCTTTTAGGTGACAAATTGAAAAAGTTTAAACATAACTTCGTTCCGTTTGTGGAACTGAGCACCGAAACAATCAATGGGCAGCGCCACTATGTGCTGCCCGATGGTGTAACAAAGCTCAAGTCAGTTACGACAATCATAAGCGAGAAGTCAGATAAGACTGCCCTCAATGAATGGAGGGCCAGAGTTGGCGAGGCGGAAGCTGATCGCATTTCAAAACAGGCTACTCGTCGTGGTTCTTCAATCCATAAGATAGCTGAACGTTATGTTCTCAACGAAGAGAATATCTACAATGGCGAAATGCCAATTAATATCGAGACTTTTAAGCCCATAAAAGAAGCTCTTGATGCTCATGTAGATAATATCTTTGGCATTGAGCTTCCCTTATATTCTAAGGCTCTTAAGTGCGCAGGTCGTACAGATCTTGTTGCTCAATACGATGGTGTTCTTTCGATCATTGATTTTAAAACTTCTAAGAAGCCAAAGAAAGAAGAATGGATCGAGAACTATTTTCTACAGTCAACTGTTTACTCAATGATGTTTGAGTGGACCTACAAAATAGCTGTACCTCAAATCGCAATTATTATAACTGTAGATGATGAAAGAACGCCCCAGACTTTCGTCGTGGAGCGTTCAAAGTATGTTAATAAAGTGTTGGAAGTTTTTAGAAGTTAATCTTCACACCAACCATACCAACAGCAGCAGTATAGTTTGAACTGGCACCGGTACTAGGAGTCGAACCCAGGCTTGCGGTTTTGGAGACCGTCGTGCTACCGTAACACTTTACCGATATTATCATTATTTATATGGCGGAAGGTGTGAGATTCGAACTCACGGAGGATTCTACTCCTCGCACATTTAGCAAACGTGTGCCTTAAGCCTCTCGGCCAACCTTCCCTAATATCTTATCGACAAAATCTACAAGCAAGCGATGATGCTCGCCCTTATGCCAGTAGGGTTTATTATATGGCTCTACATACCAGGATAACAAAGAGTCTGGGCAAGCGCCGATCAAACCAATCTTACCTTGTATAATAGCCATCGGGTCACCATTAGCGTAACGAGCGACCGTTTCAAACTTACTCTCATCACCAATAAGTGCGCAGCCATCTCTAAAGAACATTCGCTCTTGGTTGCCATTCCAGGTTACTGGTATTGCCTTATTATAGCTTCTCTTTATATCCGCTGTTGGGCGTTTAATATACTGAACAGCATCAACTGAATCTAATATATCAAAGTAATGGGAACCTGCCCAATATGCTCCAACACAGATACCAAGATAAGCACCACCATTGGAAATAAAATCAACTACTACCATTTCTTTCTTGCGTCGGAAAAGATAATTATAATCTTCTGAATCTCCGACACCTCCAGGAAAAGCTATCATTTCTACGTTTTTAAATGTAGACGGCTTGCACTCTTCTTCGGTAAATCTTATTATTTCAAAGTGCGGAGAAAGGGCGTATACCATACCATCTCCACACTGTTCTGCTAACTCAGAAGATCTATCGATATAAAGAGCTATTCTCTTCATACAAGCAATCTTGCTTTCTTGGCCTTCACAGTATATTCTTCTAACAAAGAAAAGTCAGATTTAACAACTGCTACGTCTTCAACAACATTTGGATTATATGCTTTGAAGTTACTGCCATGACCAAGCTTGATATGACAATCTTTATCTCCATCCATACAAAGAGTGATAAGGTTGGTTGGTTCCAACTCTAGCTCTGGGTATAAATGAAATGGTTGCTTATGGTGAACGTTCAAGTTCACTGTACCACCACAAGCTGCACATGTTGGAAATTGTTGTATATGATGATGTTGAACTGTCGGCCAATGAGGAGAACGCTCCATACCATGACCAACGTGTGCATCACGAACGTGTTCTAGATGCAGTTCTTTTTTCTTTCTAGGATAGACGCCTCTGGGCATAGTATACCTCCATGTTAATAGAGGTATTTATATATGGTGCTCCCCCACGGAATCGAACCGCATCCTCTCGTTCTTCAGACGAGCGTACGCACCAGCTATACCAGAGGAGCAGTCTCCAGCCCGGAAGCTGGAGGTGCCAACCGACGTATCGGGATGGCGGGGATTGGTGCCGAAAGTAGGATTTGAACCTACGACCAGTCGCGTATGAAGCGAGCGCTCTACCACTGAGCTACATCGGCATTATCTTATCATATAACCCTAGTCCTAACAAATTTTGTTTGAACGAAGGCAATTCCCATGTACCAAATGTACCATACTCACTAATATTATTTTCGTCTTTACCAAAGGTAAAGTTTCTAGAGCCTGAAACTAGATTAGCGAACTGAAGTTTCTTCATTGCCAATTTCATATTTTGTTCACCCCGAGGTTGAGCAAACTTCCAAAATTTAGTATCAAAAACAGAGCCAGCAAAGTAATGCATCATAATCATATTTTCAATTTTCTGAAGCTCTTCAACATACCTAGTATTTATTGTTGTTAAAGGAAGAACACCAGTCCAATGATCAAATGCCTGACGGTTTATCTTATCCATCATAGCAATAGAAGTAGCCTCTAACGGCTCTAGAAAAAACGAAGCATTACCATTATAGGAAACGCGACCATGATGGTTTTCTTTGCGGTAGTAATTATTAAACTGAAACGTATTATGATCCTGACTAGGTGTCAAATTGTAGTCAGCAAACACTTGCTTGACGTCTTCTTTGATCTCATCAAGCGATGAAATTGCATGGTTGTACATATATCCAATCGAACATCTGTTTTGTAATGGTATACCAAATACCCAACCATGCGGGCGAGCAATCGCCAAGGTATACTGAAACGCTGGGTGAGACCAGTAGCACTGCGTAACATGAACAGCATTTACTGGTATGCTAACATCATTGTTGAAATTTTCGTAGCTTGACGGCTTGCCGGAGCAATCCATAACGAAATCTGCATCAACGTCAACAGCATTCTCTTCAATGATTTTAACTCTAGGATCAGTTTGAATTTTCGAGATAATATATTCCTGAAGTTTTACAGCATTGAAGTGATATGCAACATTTGGTGGTCGAAAGGTATGCATAAACTCATTACCTACACCCCAACCAGTTTTCCAAATGCCTGTCTTAAATGTACCATCAACCCTTGCTAGGTCTTCATGAGAAAAGTCTAAGCAATTACGTAGCACAATTGCAGGTGCTAAATTGATACCTTCACCAACAGTTTGTGGTTTGATGTTTGGGTCATAATAAAAATCAATTTCCCAATTTGTCCACTTAAGGAAGTGTATCGCAGCAAAACATCCAGCTGTACCGCGACCGATAATAGCAAGTTTTTTCATGTTATGGAATATGATTACCACAAACCTGACGTTCTACGTAACCACGAGGATTGCGATCCCAAACAGTTGCGCAACGACGCTGGTGATTATGATAGCGTGGTGGTGGAAGATCATAAGATCTAGGAAGATAAACAGGAGGTCTTGTTTCTAAATCAATAACCATTGGTCTTGGCGTATACACAGTTGCGTTACAACCAGCAAGAAACAATCCTAATCCACATACTAGAAATACTTTACTCATCATTATCTCCTTTAACATATTTATTGGTCCTAACTCTTGGATTCGAACCAAGTCTTGATGATCCACAATCATCCGTGCTGACCAACAACACTAAGTTAGGTTGTCAACCATATTCAATTTATCAACTTCGCCAAAGCTTCCACTATAAAATGTATTGAACGCAAGAGAAATTCTAGTAACTTCTGACTCGTTTTTGTTTACTGAATGATTTAAAAAACTTGGAAACAGGAAAAGCTGACATGGCTCAGGCGTAAAATAAACATGTTCAAAATTATACTTATTATATGTTTTAATTTTGTTCATAATCATATTAAATTTTTCAAATGGCTTATGGAAATTGATATTTCCAGTTTTATCATTCGTTCTAATATAAATCACACCACTTATAATGCTATTAGTATGAAAATGTTTTTCATGTTTGGAAGATGTAGGATTAAAGTTCAGCCAACTTTGTGTTGGTGTAAGAGAAGCTTCTTCGCCCATTATTTCTTCACAGAATACATCAATTTCAGTTTGAACTTGTTTCACCAAAGAAGATTTTATACCAAGAACATTACGAAATATATCTGTTTCAACGCTTGCGTAATTTTTTCCTTTATTCAAAACCCAAGTACTCTGATCGTTATAGAAAAACATAAGCTTTTCTAATTCTTCAGGTAAAATAGTAATATCACTTATGGTGATTGGCGTTGGAAAAAAATCAAAAGCTTTCATCATATACCTTTATTTTGGTGCCCATAGTAGGACTCGAACCTACAACATTCGGAGTTTGAAGCCGACGCCTCTGCCAATTGGACTATATGGGCTGGTGCTGCAAGCAAGGATCGAACTCGCGACATCTTGATTACTAATCAAGTGCTCTACCAACTGAGCTATTGCAGCGTAAAGTAGAGGATGCCAATCACAACAATCGGCATCCACATTAGCATCAGAAAAGCCAATAGCATTTCCTTAATAGTCATAGCGTGGGTTCATGATAGTCTGCATCATGATAGCTTCTGGCGTAAAATTATCCATCTCAGCCTGAAGAACAGCCTTAACAATGGAAGGCGAGAAACCAGAAACAAGAGCAGCACCACGAGTGTCATACTTTACAGGAACGTTATCGTGAGCATTAAGATTCCAGAAAACAATGTTTGGCATAGTGTATCCGTTTTCAGTATACTTACGCTTAATCATTTCCATGGCAGAGTCATCGTGAACAGTGCACTGATCAAACTGCATGTCAGAAAGGATCAACAACACATCTGGCATTTCTTCCTGAGGAACCTTACCAACATATGCAGTGTATAGAATTTTATCCAACGCACGATGCAAGTTGGTTGACATTTCCCACTTTGAAGTAACCATTTGCTTTACCTTATCGAGGATATTACCACGAAGATGAAGCAACTGAGGGTCACTAGAGAAAGTCAAAAACGTATCCTTGAACTTACCAGTGTTTTTGTCTGCAAGATACAGACCAAGAGATACAGCAACATCGAGGCAGGTTACGCTAGACTTAGACTGATGACCACCAGCCAATGAAGTCATTGAACCAGATACGTCAACGAGCGGAAGGATGTTAGCATCACCAACAAAGTTAGGCAGTGCATCCCACTGAGCCTGAATATGCTGGAGGTTAGAGGCGCTGAGGGAGTTATATCCATATCCGTAAGGAGAAATCCCCTTCAATACATCGTACGGATAAACTGCACCAGCATTGACCTTAACAGTCTTAGCTACTTCAGGATCCTTTGAAACAAGAGCAGCAGTCCACTCTTTATACTTTTCAGTATGACGATTGAACGCCTTCTTGTAACGACCAGAAGCAACAGAAGGAACATGGTTGAAGTTGATGTTGTCCCAGTCCTTAGCGCACATCTGAGTCTCAACGACCTTGGTCAATTCAACCAGACGCTTACGATAGAACTTAGGAGTCCAGCCAAGGTACTTTCGAAGCTTTACAGCTGCTTCACCCTGACGAGGCATCCACTTTGCGCAGAGACCTTCACCATCTTCGAGAGCTTGGCCAATACATGCAAAAGCATACTCTTCACAAGGCGTTCCGAAGAGCACAAGAAAATCATCCCAACGACCAAGCTCCGGAATTTTACGAGCAAGTGATACACAGTTATAAGGATCACTAGTCGCAAGATCAACGAGAATGTCACGAAACAGCTTACGCTCACCAGCACCACCACGAACGTCGCGAGCCCAAAGAGCAATACGAGGTGCTAGAGCAGGATTATGTACACGAGCAGCAGTCCAAGCTGGGATTACATCCTGACCACGCATAGCACCAATCTTGAAGAACAGATCAGTCAATGCATTAGCAGTAGACTGACGAGCCTTCATACCATTTTCAGTACGAGCAGACTGATTAACAACAGCATTCACAAAAGTAGTCATTTCACTTCTCCATTTTCAACAGATTCACTTTGGTCGATTTCAAGTCGATTTGATTGTTTGCGGAACTGAATCTAAACTCAACAGGATTGCCCTTTGCAGGTTTGATTACAAATCAAGTGCATTTATGCTGTAACAATCCTAGAACTCAACAGGTTTCACTCTTTACTGGAATCGAACCAGGTAAAAAACCACTTATAAAGTAGTTTCTATTATACCATATTTGTTTGCTGAAGGAAACCTAAAACTCAACAGATTGACTTCTACTTTCATTTTTTTATAGTGGACGCCTCTCGAAACAACCACCGGAGAACCAGATATAAAGCCAGTTCAATACGTAGCCGAAGCTACTACCTTGATCAAATGATCTTTGCTGTAAGGTCAATCTCAAACTCAATATACATATAATACCCTATAATGATACAGAAGTCAAGCACTAAATTCAACAGGTTGTACTTTTTGGCAGTTGCTTTACCACTTAGCTACAGAAGCAAGGAGCTCCTGGTGAGATTCGAACTCACGGTGACTGTTTCATCCATTGGTATGCTGAACACAACCTAAAGTTTGGTGCCCGAGGAGGGATTTGAACCCCCAACATTCCGCTTCTAAGGCGGACGCCTCTGCCAATTGGACTACTCGGGCATTAATGGAGTTCCGGGAAGGATTCAAACCCTCGACCTTCGCGTTCGTAGCGCGATGCTCTGTTCAGCTGAGCTACCGGAACATGGAGCGGGCAATCGGGGTCGAACCGACGACATCTTCGTTGGCAACGAAGTGCTCTACCACTGAGCTATACCCGCACAATAAACAATTTCACTATTGATTTCTTTTTGTATTTCATCTCGCAAAGCTTTTGCCAATTCAATTTTAAGCTTTTCAAGATACTTAGACTTACGTTTCTTCCACGATGGTCGACGTCTTGCTTTATGAGCCATAACATAATCCTATATTTGGAGGAGCCACCCAGATTCGAACTGGGACCTCAAGGATTTGCAGTCCCGCACATTAACCGTTTTGCTATGGCTCCGACCTTATTTATCCTCTGGCTGCAATCTTCCGTGCTCGGCTAATATACTTCTGCACAAAGCTATACGGAGTTTCATCAAACTCCCAACCATGCTGTAGATTGATAGGTCGAATATTGGCTTCGAACTGCTGCTTCAAAAACTCAGCATTGACCAACCCTTTCCAATCATCGAACGTTGTGTTTTTTCGAGTACAAACAACATTAGGAGGAGTTACTTCTTCAACACGCTGCGTCCAGTTAGGAGTATGCTTGCTTGACATGTTATGCTTCCTTTGTTGAAGATGGCTGGGGATCAAGGACTCGAACCTCGAACAAAGGAGTCAGAATCCTCCGTTATACCAATTTAACTAATCCCCAATATTGGCGATCCTGAAGGGAATCGAACCCTCCTCGCCCCTTAGACAGAGGGGTCGCCTCACCAGATGCGTACAGGATCAATTGGTTGCGGGAGTCTGAATTGCACAGACGATCTTTTGGGTATGAGCCAAACGAGATTCTACTTCTCCACCCCGCGATAGAATGGTGCCCCCACGAAGAATCGAACTCCGGACATCCTGATTACAAAACAGGTGCTCTACCAACTGAGCTATAAGGGCGAATTAATTAAGGTTCCTGCAGCTTAGGAGTGTCACCAGTAACCACACACACAGCATCGGATTAACGAGCAGCCTGTGATTGCTCGATCAAGATACCTAGTGTCCTGCACAACCATGGGTGGTATTTATCGGCTTTGCCAGCAGTCCTAACTATTAGACAGGTACCCATTTAATAATCCCGTCTGGTCTTGATTATGGTGGAGACATACGGGATCGAACCGTAGACCTTCTGAATGCAAATCAGACGCTCTCCCAACTGAGCTATGTCCCCAATATCGTTGTGGCAGGTGAGGTATCTGACTTTCGCCTATCGGTTCAAGCTTCCCATTCTCCTTTTGTCGGTTAATTACTCCGACCCTATCATACACACTGCTGCAGCGAGTGGTATTCCATAGGCTTTACTTACCACAATTATGGTAGTCCGTGACGGGATTGAACCGCCGACCTTCTCCGTGTAAAGGAGTTGCTCTCCCGCTGAGCTAACGGACCATATTGGCTCCACGACCTGGGCTCGAACCAGGGACATTCTGATTAACAGTCAGACGCTCTACCAACTGAGCTATCGCGGAATAAGTTTTAAAACTTGTAGTTCACACCAATAGTAGCACGATCTTCGGGCTTGCTAGTGCGAGTGGTCTTAAGATCTTCGGTGCGACGATAACGACCATCAAGTTCAATCGAAGAGGTGAGGTTATACTTTACACCACCACCATAGTTCCAGATGTTTCTATCATTACGAGACTCAGTACGATAACCAACGCCAACTAAAGCATAAGGTGTTACGAAAGGAGCATCATAACCAACAATAGAATTGATAGCAAGAGTGTTTACTTTACCCTTTGAATAATCATAAGTACCTTCAGCAGCAACATTGATGCCAGCGAAACGATACACATTATAACCACCAACAAGACCGACTGTCCATGGGCTATTCTTATTGATGCCGTCAGTTACAACGAAACCACCATCAAGTCCACCGTAAACATTCTTTTCAGTATCAGCAAGAGCTGGCTTCTTAGGAGGTGTTGGAGTTGACTTAGAAGGGAGATCCGTAGCATTTGCGGCTGTAGCAGCAACAAGAGCGACGAATGAGATAATAAGCTTGTTCATATTTCTTTCCTTTGTTTTATTAATACACATACTTACATAGTATATAACACTTAATGTATATAGTCAAGCGTTATTTTGGTGAACCATGCAGGGATCGAACCTGCGACAAAGAGATTAAGAGTCTCCTGCTCTACCAGCTGAGCTAATGGTCCATTATTTGGTCCTCCGTATCGGATTTGAACCGATGATCTCCGCGCTTGAAAGGCGGGTATGTTGGACCGCTACACCAACGGAGGATATTATGGTGAGTAGGGTAGGATTCGAACCCACAACGCTCTTAGAGGACGGATTTACAGTCCGTTGCAGTCCACCGTCTCTGCAGCCTACTCATTAGTGGAGGAAGGAGTGGGATTTGAACCCACGGAACCTTGCGGTCCTTCAGTTTTCAAGACTGACGCCTTAAGCCTCTCGGCCACCCTTCCGTAATTGGTCCGTGTGGAGAGATTCGAACTCCCGACCCTCTGGTCCCAAACCAGATGCGCTACCAGGCTGCGCTACACACGGATATTCTTTGGTTGGCGTAAATGGTTACGATCCATTGACCCCTGTCTTATCAGGACAGTGCTCTACCACTGAGCTATACGCCAGTATATAGGTTGCTTGCTGTATACCGCCAGGCTTACGCCTCTCCAATACATGCGGGAGCGACTAGGCTCTCCCTACAAGCAATTTTGGTGAACCCTCTGGGACTCGAACCCAGGATAAACAGATTAAAAGTCTGCTGCTTTAGCCACTAAGCTAAGGGTCCAATTGTTTCTTCAAGGATGCACCAGCTATCTAACTGCTATAACCACCACTCATTATGGCCAATTAAGTGGATTGAACAGTCTAGGCGGCTTTACGATCACCATCGCTCTGATGCACCCATGAAGAAACAACCTAGTTGTTTCTTCTAAAAGAGCTATCTTGCATACCCCATACGAGATATCTTGTAGCTGCCACTAACGATGTGGCAGCATCGCATAGCTCTTTTAGAAGAAACAACCGTTACACCCACGATGGGG
>Ga0114960_10000702_pt1 | contig 27930 bp, 26 predicted proteins | sample C_130625_MF_Meta_FD_92637 | JGI IMG/M metagenome (GOLD analysis project Ga0114960, IMG submission 92637) | Freshwater microbial communities from Lake Croche, Canada to study carbon cycling - C_130625_MF_MetaG | ecosystem: Environmental > Aquatic > Freshwater > Lake | place: Lake Croche, Canada... | reverse complement strand
CTGTAGCTCTTATATGTTCTTTTAATCTTCTTTCTTTATCTATAGTATGTCCAACATACATATAAAAATTATTATGTTTTGGTCTTATCATATAAATTATAGTATTTTTATATTTATTATCATTTAATTCTTTTTTTATTTTTATTTTATTTTCAATATCACTTATTTTTTTTTCCAAATTATTTTTTTGATTTAAAATTTCATTATAAATAAATTGATATTTATTTAATTCTAATTCTAGGTTTTTTAGTTGTGTTTCCTTCATTTTTATGCAGTCATTATCAGTTTTGTTTTTATTTTCTATAATGACATATGGATTATTATACGTTTTAAATATGTTATTTTTTTTTCTATTTTGTATACCATAACCATAACTTATTTTTTTCAATCTTCTCCTTGTTTCATACTCTGTATTTAGTATATTAAAGCTATTAGTAGTTAAATTCCAACGACTAAATCCTTTAATTGCACCTTTAATTATTTTTAAATTTATTGAACTACTTTCATAATCTAGTAATCTATTTTGGGTTTTGTTATAAATTTCACCATAGTTTGAAATATATATTTTATCTTCAAATAAAAAATTATCAATTCCATTTGAAAACATAAAATATTCATCGTCAAATTTATTTTCAAAATTTAAATTTAATGTACTAATTTGAATTGTTTCTTCACACATTTTATATATTTAAAATTTTATTTTTAATATATTTTTAAATATTATAAAGCATCTATATTCATCACAAAATTATTTTCAATTTCAAATAAAATATGATGATAAATTGACTTTAGGCCAAAAAAAAATTTTTTTTATAATATTTAGGAAACATTGGGATGGGACCCAATTAGCAAGCCGTGGTTTGCGTTTCCTAAATATTACACGTGAAATGCTGTAAAATTATTTAATACAATTTTGTTTGTATTCATCAGTCTCTTTATATATATCATATCCTCTTGCTTCAACTCTTTTAATAATTATTTTATTACGAACTAGTAGAGAGACTACTTCCCATGGTCTTATATTATTCTCTTCACTTATTTTCATAATATCATTTAATTCATCATTGTATTCTTCTAATATTTTTTTATCTTTTTCTTCATCAAAATAGTTTTGTATTTTTTTACCCTTTTTAATTTTTTTTGTTGGCTCTATTTCTTCTACTACAATATTTTCAATTACTATTTCTTTAAACTTAAAACCATTAAATTCTATTGCGCTTTTTTTTGTTTTTTCTATATACGTAGAACTATCTACTATATTTGTAATAATATCTTTGAATTGATCAATCGTAAGTTTATTTTCTAATACATATTCTTTGTTTTCTCTCTTGAATTTATTCCAAATTTCAGTTGAAGTCAATTTATTGTCATCATTTACATACTCTATATTCATATCCCACCATTCATTTATTTTATTATTTAAAGCAAATTTATCATTTATTATTTCATCTGATGCTAACGATAACATTTCTAATAAGTCATTTTCCATATTTTTTAAAACATTAGAACAACCATTTATATGTCTTCTCATTTCGCTTGTTCTTTCTTGTAAAGTATTAATTTGTTTTTTATATAATAAATCTTTCTCTCTATATTTTTCTAACTCTCCGTCTTCTTTATGAACCTTTTTTGTAAGTTTATTAAAAACACTGCACGTTAACCACGCTTGGCGTAATATATTTTGAGGTTCTTTATTACTTAGTAAATTATTAATAAATAATATACATTTTGTTCCTGAATCTGTAGTAATCCATTTATAATCAATTGAAAACCTGTCATATCCAGATATATTTGTATTTAATGATACCATCCATGCATAATTCATATTGTTGTTTACCATTAAATCTGATTCTATTTTTGTAACTTCTTTTTTTTGAACAGCACTTGAATAATTTTTTGAATCTACAAGAACATTAAATTCATCAAAAAATAAATGAAAATCTCCCTTATGACCTTGTTTTGCCTTGTTTTCAATTTTATAACCAGAAAAATCCTTAAAGGTTTCTGATAATTGTTCGAAAATATTTTCACCATATTCACCAAGATATGACGCTGATTTTGAAGTATTTTTGCTTATTAATTTCTCAGCTTTATCAAATACTTCCCTATTTAATTGATTTTGTCTATCCTTTTCTTGCAATAATAAATCATATTTTTCTTTTACCCTTTCAACCTCTTTATCAACAAAATTTGTATTGTCATTTTTATGTTCATTTAGTTGAATAGAGAGAATTTCATTTTGTTTTTCAAGTTTTTCTACTTGCCCTTCATACATTTTTGTCATTTTTTCTTCCATTTTTTTGGTTATTTCTTTTTGAACAATGATATCCAATTCTAAACGTTCGACGTCATCCTTTGATTCATCTTTTATTTTTTGATAAATCTCTTTTTGTGAAAGTCCAATAGCTGCATTTCTACCTTCTCTCAAGCATTCACTTCCAATTTTTAGCATTAAATAATTCTCTTCTGGAGAGAATGTAGTAATTATATCGGGTACTATTTCATTATCTGGTACAATTATCTGTATAACCTTTGACATTATATATATTTATCATGATAACTTTATGTTACTTTTGAAATAACAAATAAAAACTATTTTTTCCTTTAAGTTTAAAATTATATATTATATATATTTGAAGGAAATATCCACATTACTAATACACCTGCATAACCATTACCTCCAGTATAATTAGTTGATCCACCTCCACCACCTCCACCTCCACCATAGCTAGTAGCAGCACCACCATTACCACCAGTACCACTACGACCATTAGCACCACTACCACCATTACCACCACCACTACCACCATTACCATCATAACCACCAGCACCACCACCACCACCGCCAAAAGTAATACTATTATGTGTTATACCACCACCACCATTACCACCTACAGGACTACTTCCACCAGAACCATTGCCACCTGCACCACCTGGACCACCACCACCACCACCTGAGGCGTAGTAAGATGTAGACTTACCTCCTTGTCCTCCATTTTTCCCTTGAATAGGTGGTTGTGTTTCTATGACATTTGTTGTTGTTGCTGCTATCGCATCTCCACCAAGCTTAACATTGGATGGATCTCCTCCTCCTCCACCACCAGACCCACCATTAGAACCATAGTTAAAACTACTAGCACCTCCTCCTCCTCCAAGACACGAGACTGAGGAGGTTCCTGTATCATTAATAGTATTAGTAAAATATACTGCTGAAGCGTTACCAATTTGACCAGAAGAAGCACCATCAGCTCCACCTTTACCACCATTACCAATTGTAATAACACACTTGTTTTTAAATTTGTCAAAATAACCTGTAAAATAACCACCAGAACCTCCACCTCCACTTACATATAGAGTGTAATATTTACTAAACCATCCACCTCCACCACCACCTCCAATAATAACAAAATCAAATCCTTTGACCTGATAATTAAAAATTAAATCACCGCTACTTGTGACTATTATCTGAGTTCCATCAGTTCCATAAGGTATTTTAGTATATTTACATGTTGTTGATGTAGTATTAATTAAATTAGATATTGGTGTTTGTTCATGGGCAAAAATTTCCCTTAAATCCATACCATCTGTTATTCTAAATTCTGTATCAGATGTATATTTAATATTTGTTCCTAATGGCAAATATCTTTGATTTAAATCTTTTCCATCTGATGTTTTATAATTAGTTACAATAGTTGTACTAGTATTACTACCTAAAGCTACAAAAATATCATCAAGATCTATTTTATTAACTAAATATCCAGACATATATATATATATATATAGAGAGAGTTACTTTTTGTTTTCACATAATATGTTAGTAAATATATTATGTTAAATCGTACTTAAAGAACATTATCCTTATCTATTATAATATTTTTGGTAATATTTCTAATAATTTTATTCTCTTTTTCAGTGTCGTCGCTACCTTTACCACCATATGCCTCATACATCATCATATTATATTTATCGCCATGTTTTGAATGATATTGCATGCAATCTGGATGCAATTCTTGAAATTTATGTAGTAAATCACAATTCTTATCAGCTACACTACGAATGGCTTTTCTTATTTTTCTCTTGTCTTCATTCTCTTTTTCCCATTTGTCTTCATCTTTTATATATATTACTTCTCTCTTTTTATCTGCACAATGGACAGGCCTTTTTGTAATATCTAATTCATTTAAGTTACTTATAATAATATTCGAAATACCTTGAGTATATCCAATTTCACTAACCTTTTCTAAATCAGACAATTGTAATTGTATAGAATTTACAAAATCTGTTAGATTCATTGCATCTTTACATGTCTCATTTAAAAAAACTTGTAAGTTAAATGTTTTATTATTAGAGTTATTATTATGGGAATTTGTATGAGTAGTATTGGTAATTCCATTCTTCACAAGAGATGCATTTTGTTCAAATAAGAGAGAATTTTGTTTGATTAACATCATTATTAATTCTTTTTCTATTGGATCAGAATGTTCATATTCATTTTTATCAAGTTCATCATCTTCAAAACATTTATTTTTATGCCTACAATAGCTCGATTTATGTGTAAAATTTTTATTGCATTTTTCGCAAGCATATTTTGCATTAGCTTGCATTAGCATTTTGTTAGCTTTCATATGTTTCAATGTTAAAATATGTTGAGACCAGCAAAACTTTTTGCTACATGAATAATCACACTTTATACAATAGAATTTTTGATGCATATTTTGCATATTTTCATTAGCTTTCATTAGCCTTAATTAAACAAAATAGAATATTAAAAGTCATTTTCCGCAAAAAATATAATTTTATTGTAACAATACCATAAAAATTAATTATGGTCACAGCTCACCCTTTTTTCCGATTGATCGTTTGTAGATTTCTTTAAGTATGAAAAAATAATATTTTTTTTTAATATTTTTATGCGTACAAAAACACGACGGATATATAACATTTTTGCTGCATTTGTCACAAGCATATATTTGCATATTTTCGTTAGCATTTGTTAGCATTTGTGTTTTCAGTAACAAAATATGTTGATATATATAATTTTGTTATTGCATAAATAGTAACATTTTATTAATTAAATTTTTAAGTGCATATTTTTGCATATTTTTATTAGCTTTCATTAGCATTTTTTTATAAAAATAGAATAGTAAAGAATTTTTAAAAAAAAATTATCGTAACAAAATTATAATTATTTTTTAAGTAACCAGACCATAAAAAACAATTATGGTCACAGGTCACCCTTTTTTGCAAAAGTATTTCCTATTTCAGTTTTTGGACATTTATTTTTGTCCAAAAATGAAAATAGGAAAATACTTTCCCATCGATTTTTTGTAGATTTTCTTTAAGTTTAAAAACCAATAATATATATTATTTTTATATATTTATGCATACAAAAACATGATGGATATATAACGTTTTTGCTGCATTTACCAGAAGCATATATTTGCATATTTTCATTAGCATTTGTTAGCATTTGTGTTTTCAGTAACAAAATATGTTGATATATAAAATTTTGTTATTTCATAAATAGTCACAACTTATAACAAATATTTTATAGTGCATATTTTTGCATATTTTTATTAGCTTTCATTAGCATTTTTTTATAAAAATATAATAGTAAAGAAATTTTAAAAAAAAATTATCGTAACAAAATTATAATTATTTTTTAAGTAACCAGACCATAAAATTCAATTATGGTCACAGGTCACCCTTTTTTGCAAAAGTGTTTCCTATTTCCGTTTTTGGACATTTATTTTTGTCCAAAAATGAAAATAGGAAAATACTTTCCCATCGATTTTTTGAAGATTTTCTTTAAGTATGAAAAACAATATATATTATTCCTTATCTATTATAATATTTTTGGTAATATTTCTAATAATTTTATTCTCTTTTTCCATATCATCACTACCTTTACCACCATATGCTTCGTACATCATTTTGTTATACTTGTCACCATATTTTGAATGATATTGCATACAATCTGGATGCAATTCCTGAAATTGATGTAATAAGTCACAATTCTTATTAGCTATACTTCGAATTGTTTTTCTTATTTTTCTCTTATCTTCATTATCTTTTTCCCATTTATCCTCATCTTTTATGTATATTACTTCTCTCTTTTTATCTGCACAATGTACTGGTCTTTGTGTAATATCTAATTCATTTAAATTACTTATAATAATATTTGAAATACCTTGAGTATATCCAATTTCACTAACCTTTTCCAAATCAGACAATTGTAGTTGTATAGAATTTACAAAATCTGTTAGATTCATTGCATCTTTACATGTCTCATTTAAAAACACTTGTAAATTAAATGTTTTATTATGAGAGTGATTATTATGCGAATTTGTATGAGTAGTATTTGTAATTCCATTCTTTACAAGAGATGCATTTTGTTCTATTAAGAGAGAATTTTGTTTTATTAACATCATAATTAATTCTTTTTCTGTTGGATCAGAATCTTCACTTTCATTACTTTCATTACTTTCAAAACACTTCTTTTTATGTCTCCATAATCCAGATCTATCTTTAAATGTCCTTTCACAACAACTACAACTATATATTTTATCGTTTTTATTGTTGTCAGTAGATGCTAATGCGTTGCTAACATGTTTTATCGTAAGCAAATGTCTATTATAATCTGTTTTCTTACATGATTTAAAGTCACAATTTTTACAATGATAATTATGTTCGTTTTTTTTCGTTTTTTCTGTTGATTTTGTTGCCATTTACACTATATATTGTCAACATAAAAAACTCCTAAACCTTTTTCCACAAAAATAATAAAATTTTATCATAACAATTTTAGAAACTTTTTTTTGGTAACCAGACCATAAAATTCAATTATGGTCACAACTTCATCATTTTTACAAAAGTATTTCCTATTTTCATTTTTGGACATTTATTTTTGTCCAATTTTGAAAATAGGAAAAAACTTTCCCAACAATTTTTTGTTACTTTTTATATATATTATTCTTAAACATACTTAAAAAACATAATTAGTAGTTATAAAAATGACAAAAATTAATAACATATGATGCTATATTATGAATATGTCTATAATAATGTTATTATATAAGTATAAAAACATTATTAGATATAGATGTATGTCTGAATCTTTCGTTTATTTATTGGTAAGTACAAAGGGTGCAACTTATGTAGGTGCAACTATTGACCTAGATCGCCGCTTACGACAACATAACAAGGAAATAAAAGGTGGCGCACATGCAACCGGTATAAAAGTGCAACAAGGTGAAACTTGGACAAGAGCCGCCCATATATCTGGTTTTCCAGATTGGCAAGCAGCTCTACAATTTGAATGGCGTTTCAAACAATTATCTCGCAAATTACCTATTAAAATGCAACCACTAGAGAGAAGATTAAAAGCACTCAAACAACTGCTTGAGTTACCACAATCCACAACAAAAGCCATTCCATATATAGAATGGCTTGTACCACCAGAAGTTCATTGTGAGACACCTGAAGCTGAGACAATATATAGTGGGTTATAAATAATTATTTTCCAACAAGATCCTTCATCTCTCTAATTTCATCTTTTTGTTTTTGAATAATATTTTTAGCCAACTTAGCGACATTGTAATTGTCAGTTTTTTTTAATATCTCTTCACTAGACAAAATAGCCATTGAATGATGCTCAATCATTTCATTTAAATATTGCTTGTCGACAATAGCCACTTGGTTTCTGTATAAATAAATAAATAATGCAATTCCACCAATGATCAAAGCATATTTAGATACACTTATATTTCCGTATTGCATGTCGTGCATTACAACTTCAATAAAAACCATAGAGAGACCCATAAGAGTAGCCAAATAAGCTTTTCCTATGTTATTTGTAATATTACTTATAGAATTTACCATAATGGGCGGCATGGCAAAATACTGAATCAAAAAACTAAAGACAAACATAACGGCAATTGTATGACTGAGTTTCATCTTTATATTAGACTTAGAAAAATAAATGTTTAATGTCTTTTGGTAATGCGACGTCGCTTAATATGTCTCGTTTTATGTTTTTTGTTACTACGTTTTTGTTTGTATGTTTTGTGTTTTTTATTACTACGTTTTTGTTTATGAATTGTTTTTCTTTTTCTATAACCTCCTAGACCATTTTCAAAATTTTCATCATAATTTATATATAATGGTGTAGATTTAGATTTAGTTCCCATGAATTTTTTCGTAAAATAAATTATTGCAAACAATGAAGATGTATTTATAGAAAATAAAAAAAATAAAGTTCTTGGTAATGAAGTGATTTCTGAAACAAGTCTAGTTGCCTTTGTTATTAAATCTTCGATTTCTCTAGTAACCTCTGTTTTTGTATCTTCCATTTTTCGTAGTGTTTTTCTAATTGTGTCTTGAAGTGTATAATAAAGAATATTTTCAATATTTAAAGAAGGTGTTAATTGAGTTGGTGCAATTTCTTGGATTGCTCCTGCCAAGTCAGAAACGAATGCAGTTGCTCTAGAAAATACTGGAGTTTGTGTTGGTACAGCAGATGGCATAGCAGATGGCATAACAGATGGCATAGCAGATGGCATAACAGATGGCATAACAGATGAAGCAACTTGGCCTTGTATTACCTTTTTAAATTCATCAGGTGATAATTTCACTAAATTTTTAAGTTGATCCTTAATTTCATTAACATTATTTGGTTCAATCTTAAGCATGTTAGCAAAATAAGGTACAATTTGATTATTTTGTTGAAATAACACAAGTTCATTACTAGGTTCTGATAATTCTTGTAGTCCTGGTAATTCTGGTATTCCCGGTAATTGCTTCAACTCTTGTTGTAGTTCCTGTAAAAGTTTTCCTCCTTCATTTTCCATATATATTTTCTCTAACTTAATAGACAACACTTGAGGTGTAACTAGACACTGCATAATGGCATCAACAGAATAGACTAATTTGTCATCTTTTGCCCCATATGTAGCAAGAAAATGTGCAACGTTTGAAGGATAATATTCACCACAACCATCTTGTACTATTAATGATATATCTTTTATTTGGTTAAAAGTATTCGTCATTTGACCCCAAGTACCAGAAGTAATTATAAAATAATCATAAAAAGCAGTAAATATGACAATACCTATTAGAGCTAAATTATAAAATATTTTTGCACCGCCTTTTTGTGGAGTTAATACTTCTGTATTAATTAGTTTAATCGCTCTCTCAAATTCAGAATATACCATATTGTCACCCATTTTTTCCAGTATGTTGTGAATAAATGAACACATGTCAGGATTTTCATACATAAGAGCTAAAAGTAAAAAAACAAATATTTTCTGATTATTATCTATACTAGAATCTACAATTTTCATTGGATTCATAATAGTTGTGTATTCTATAAATTTTGTATGATTCATGCTCAGTGAAATATAAGAAACTAAATTTAACTCATGTGGTAATAATTCTAACAAATTTGTTAATTTTGCTGGGTTTTGGTCTATTATGTTCATATAATATACTATAACATATTATAATATATTATTCAAAAAAAGTTGTTAAATTAACTTTCTTGACCTATTCCCTCTAAGTGCTTTTTTTTCGGTGCCTTTTTTTCGGTTTTTTTCGATGAATTTTTTAATACTATTTTTTTGATTCAACATCATATCCACAATGTTTTGAAAATAGGAGCGAAATTGTGGCCTCATCTTTGCTAAATCATCAACACATATCCAGCGAATTTCAGCCTTTTCAAATATTTTAGTGGTTTTAAATACTTTATCAGGTAAATTTTTTTGCAAAAATTGCTGGTTATTATTGTAATAATGTGTTAACCAAGGATTATATTCAAAAGGAAAGATATGCATACGATATGTTTTATGACCATCAGTTGTATAATCAATATTATAAGTGCCATTTTTATTCAACATCTTGCGAATATCTGTGTCATTTCCTAAAAATCCAGTTAATTCCTCACCTGCTTCTCGAACTGCTGTTTCAAAATATGATTCATTATTATCGGTACCACCTCCAAAGTCGGAAAATCCAGGTGCAGAATCCTCAAACTTAGATTCCTTACCGAATAAAAAATATAATTTCCCATTATGTATTGTAGTTGGCAATATACCAGCTCCCATATAATATATATTAGTATAATAAAATATTCTTTTATTTATATGGATAAATCAATAAAACAAGATAAATCAATAAAACAGGATAAATCAATAAAACAGGATAAAACAATAAAAAATGGTAAAATTAGTGCTCGAAAAAAACCTTATAAAAGACATAATAGCACTATTAAGAGAGAATATCATGAGTTAATAATACCATATGTTACTCAAAAATACAAAAAAATAAGTTCCTATAGCCCAACTATTAATAAAGATCTAGTCACACTCGCCTCTATACCGCGCGAAAATATACAAGGTTGTAATTTACAAGAGGCATATCATTTAAAAGAACCACTTAAAATAGAAATTCCAAGTAAACATCAATGTGTTGAATATTATATGCCAGATGCAGAACAAATCCTATTAAAGAATTTAAGAGCAAATAAACATGTTAAACCATATCAAATTGTGCCACCTATTCAATCACATGGTAATTGTTGGTTTAATGCCTTTTTTGTTACTTTTTTTGTTAGCGATAAAGGTCGCAAATTTTTCCATTTTTTAAGACAACTTATGATAAAAGGTACACAAAAAGACAAATCACCAATGCCACACAATTTGCGAAATGCTTTTGCGCTGTTAAATTTTGGTATAGATTCATGTCTACGTGGAAATGATTTCGCATATGAATTAGATACAAATAGTATTATTATCGAGTTATTTAACCAAATACCATCTAATTACAAAGCATCACATAAGGAAATTGTGAATATAGATGATGCTGGTAACCCTATTTTATATTATATGGCAATTATTAATTACTTAAATAATAATTCAATTCAGTTTCTCTTTCTTAGAGGTGCTGATAATGAATGGAAAGACAAAATTTCCAAAGCAGTTGGTCAAATGTCACATTTACCACATTTTATTGTTATGGAATTTTTTGAAGAAGCAGCAAATAAATGCAACAATAAAGCATCGTCTTTTAAAGTTAATAATGTTAAATATGCGCTTGATAGTGCAGTTGTTCGTGATATAGAAAAAGAACATTTTTGTGCAACTATCACATGCGAAGGCAAAGAAATGGGTTACGATGGTATGAGTTTCCATCGTTTAACACCATTTTCATGGAAACATAAACTAAACTCTGATATAACGTGGAAATTTGAGGGTTCAAATCACGCAAATGGTACACCAATGCAATGGAATTTTATGAAAAGTTATCAAATGCTTATTTATTATCGAGTTGAATAAAATTTTAATAAATTTGTAACATGGCATCTACAATTTTTTGACCACCAGTAGCAGAAGGTTCAATATCGTTAGTAAAGTCTTCTGGTGCTTTTAAAATACTACTTATCTTAAATAGTGATATACCTTTTTTCTGCGAATAGTTAAAAAGTTTATTGTTCCATTCTTGAATATTAGGATAATATTTTTCATATTTGTCATTTCTTGGATAATATAAATCTACAAGATATAAATGTGCTTTTGGTGCAACTGATTGAATAGTCTCTACTAGCTTATTATATTCTTCAATGAGTGCATCTAAATCAGGTTTACCACTATTTGATTGTTCCAATATATCATTTCCACCAACAGAGAGAAAAATAATAGTATTACTAGTTTTGGCTGAATCTGGTATAGTATCAATCTGATTATAAGCATATGGAATAGTAGTATCATTTTTGGCTAGATTAAAGACTTTACCATTGTTTTGACTTTTCAACAAATCAAAAACACTTTTATCTTTTGGTACGTATGCAAAATTATCCAAAACGCTGTCACCCATTAAAACAAAATTACGTTCTTTATTACCAAGACCTTCTTTAATTGCATAAAATGAAGAATACCAAGTGTTATAATAGGACATTGCAAAAATAAAACAGACTAAACCAAATATATATAGATAGAAATATTTCATATATATATATAATAAATTAACTAAGAGTATAATTGACGGCATTTGAATAATCTAAAATACCAGGATAAACATCATATACATTTGGACTAAAATTACCATTATATACATTTACTACTACAATGGAATAGTTACCAATAGCTGCATCTATGGGTATAACAAAAGATAAATAAGTTGTACTAAAAAATATAATAGGTAAATTTTTATAAGAAGAACTTGCATTAGTAAAATTAACATAAGTAATACCACTACATGGTGGCTGAAAATTACCACCAGTTATGTAGACCAAAGTATATTTTCCATGTATACTTGTAGAAACTGAAAGATTAAAAATAGCAGGTACATAGCTTGGATAAAATCCTTTTGTATTTCGGCATGGTAATTTAGCTAGATATTTAGTGCTACTTTTAGTTAAATTTTGTGAATATTGAGGTCGATTCAATAAACTACTCGCGTCCTCATTTGTAGCTGTTTTATTACCGGGACAAGAAGCCATTTATATAGATAATATATATTTTATATACACCTTTTAACATAAACATTCATATTGTAAAAATAGTTAGATAGGTCCAAAATCATCACGTTTCTCTCGAATACGACCCATTATCTTCTTTTCAGCAAACTGATAAACAATGTATGCAACTCCTGTTCCTACTAAAGCGCCAATAATAACTTGAACAATAGAATGATCATTCGACATAACACGTTGTATCATAATAATACAACTCAATAATAAATACAAATATAACCAATTTGTTTTTTTTAATGCAAAATATACAAACATTGTTGAAAACATAGCAGAAGATGCATGTCCAGATGGCATTCCAAAAAAGTCATAATACAATCCATCTTTATAAATAAATCGTTTATTATTCTTAAGAGCTAATTGCAATTCTTTGGAATCATAGCTAGGACGAGGTTGCTGTATAATACCTTTTAAAATAATATTCAATATAGTATCACAAATTAATCCAATTATATAAAAAAAGAAAAAATTATTATGATCCCATAAAAGGTACATAGAGAGAAGAATAATAATATTAGGACCATAAGAACCTATTTCTACAAAAAAATTCATATATATATAAATAGAATATATAAAATACAAAATACAAAATACAAAATACAAAATAAGTTAATATTGATATAAACACTCGCAAACCAATGTAACACACCAATCAGTTCCATTTAAATTCAACACATTTCCCTTATCATCAAGTAATTTCACATTCATTCTCTCTATATGAACCGGACCAAAATAGGTACGAGTATTATCCTGTAAAGAACCACTAAATTCTACCAACAAAGAACCTGTAGGTACACCCGCCGAAGTCTTTACAGGTAAAATAGCCAGAATATCTGAACTAGTAGGTGCTTTTGATAAATAATTTGTCATATTACTATTACTTTTATTTATTTCATTAATGGTGTAAATTTGAGATTGTGTGAGAGTACGAGGTGCGCTAGGTAGTATTTGCTGTGTAGATACATAATTTTGTTGATATTTACCTGCAATAAGTAATCCATTTTGCACATTTGTAGTTTGAGTATCAATTAAACTCTGTGTGGTCGCTTCATCAATAATTTGCTGCAAATTGTTGCCTTTTTGCGCCGGTGTTACACATACATATGGTACATCTGTAGAATAATAATTGGGCATTTTTAAATTATTAGCAGTTTGAGTAATAGATACTAAACTATTATTAACGTGATTTTGATTATAATCATCAATAACCAATATTAAATATTTTGTTCCATTTAAATCTAATATACAAGATGCTTGATTACCATTTTGAGAAATGTTTTCATAAGGTACACGATAACCCATAATCCAACCTAATGTATTATTAAAATAATGATTTGTTTTACTTAAACAAAGACCGAAGCAGTTCAAGTATCCTGTAAAATCATAAAAAATAATAGAGCAAGATGCATCAATTGTAAAGGAAGGATTAATACCAAGAGGATCTGTATAAGTACCCCCATCTAAAAAGATTGTAATTTTACCATTATTAGTATTATAATATACTGGATTATTTGCAGTAACATATCCTATTACTGCAGGTGTAGTAATTCCAGCATTTTGAAAAGACGTATTTAATTGAGTTTGAAATGCAGTAGTTGAATAATTACCAGGTGGGACATAAATATTAATGTCCTGCATTGTTACAGGATCATGTATCCAAAAACATGTGTTTCCATAAATATCATCAATAACATACCAGCTATATGGTATTTGATAAGAATATACTGACAAACGTAAAGCATCCTTCAACGAATCAGAGAGATCAAGTGTATAGTCAGTAGATACAGAATCTACACCATTTGTATATTGTCTAAATTGGCTATCTAAATTAATAAAGCGTGTTATTGTATTTTTCAAATTTGGGTTTAAAGAATCTTGCTTAACTGGTAAACTATATGTGTCAGTTGTAGCGATTTGTTCGCGTTTCATAGGCACATTTGGATTACCAAATACGTCGATTTTTTGTTTTCTATCTGTAATTTTATTGACTTGAATTTCATCATTTTGTGTAAGGTATTGATTTTCATACCAATCACTTATTTGTTTCTCTCCTGCTGAATATATTGCATCATTTGTTCGTGTTCCAAAACCTTCAACTATAATTTTACCTTTTTCATCTCCATGTTCAGAATTAACTTGTAATCCATGTGCGTAGTTTAAAAGTTGCATTTGAACCTTCTTTAAAAAAATAATCAAATTTGGATCTTTTGTTTTTTTAATAAGAATATTTGTTTTATTTGTAATAGTATCTATGTCAACCTCTTCATCTGTAATGTCAGCAATTTGTAACAATTCAGAGAGAGTATAATTAGAAACATTTTCATCAAAATTTGCCATTATAGATAGTATAATAAAATTGTTTTATATTAAAAAGTCTTAAATACAAACATTTTACGAGTGCCTTTTTTTAAGTGCCTTTTTCTTAACTAAATTGTTGTAATTATTTCTCATTATTTCGCATAAAATGATATATGAAGAGCCGCTTAATTTCCCTTTTTACATCAATTTCTTGACAAATTTCTGATTTTATAACTTTTTCTGGTATTAATGTTAATCCAATACCTCTCTTTGAATGTGTATATCCTTTAAATAGGATTTCTTCTAATATATATACCAATAGTGAATTATACTCATCGATTAATTCGCGACTCATAAAATACTTACCAATATATGTGAATCTATTATTATTGCCATCTTCATGAACCTTATAATATTTAGTTGTTTCAGGTGTATTTTTGATAAAGCCAATACCTTCAATTTTGTTAGTGGAATTGTTCATTTCAATAACAAACACGGGTGTATAATATGGAATTTTTGGTGATAATTCTAGAGGACTACAATACATACATGAAAACCTTTTTTTAAGTCTATATGCATAATTAGTATCTCGTGTTTGATTATTGAATCGACTTGTTACTACAGCATACATAAGTTAATAATATTACCTTATAAAAGAGGTTATTTTATATTTCAATTTTTTCCACTTTTATAAAAATAGAAGAAGGTATTGTTTATATACTTTAGTGAATTGTGTTTTGTAACATTTTTTAAAAAAGATGGATTTATAAAGATTAATGAATTGTTGTATATGTGGTCCCGTTAAAAATTGTGCACCTTACTTAACTAAGGTATTAGAAAATATGGAGAAAGTAGGTTCTATCTTTGATGACTATAAGATAATAATATATTACGATAAATCATCAGACAATACATTACAGATATTAAAAAATTACCAATTGAAAAACTCCAAAATGTTACTTTATGTGAATAAGAATCCAGGATCGCCCTTTAGAACACATAATTTAGCAGCCGCGCGCAATTTTTGTTTAAATTATGTAGTTCAAAATAAAAAAGATTTTCCATTTTTTATTATGATGGATACAGACGATGTTAATTGTAAAGAGCTGAATGTAGAACCATTACGGCAAAATTTAAAGAACAACTTATGGGATGGTTTATCATTTAATACAATCCCTGCTTACTATGATATATGGGCTCTATCTATTTGGCCATATTGCTTTAGTTATAATCATTTTGAAAATAATGTTACATTCTATGAGATTATACAAAAATATATTACAAAAAAACTAGAAAATTTACCAAAAGGACAACTACTTCAAGCCATCTCTTCTTTTAACGGGTTTTCTATTTATAGAACAAACAAATTTTTGAATACTTGTTATGATGGTGGAGTACGTCTAGATCTAATATCGTCTAATAATTTAAAAACACATTCTATTATGACTGGTTCTAAATTAGTATTTAAAAAATATGTAACATTAGATGGAAAATATGAAGATTGTGAACATAGAGCATTTCATATACAAGCTAGGCAAAACTCAGGTGCTAGAATAATGATATCACCAGAAGTTTTATTTAGTTAATTCTTTTTTATTATTTACACCTTTCAACAAGATATTTTTTGAGTGTAAATTAATGGATAAAATATAACACCCCAAGAACGTTCTATATAATGAGCAGCTTCTGGAATTGGATGTTTATTTATTGTTTCAATAAGTATTTGATATCTAGAAATAGGATGTTGAATTATATCTCTTTTATCAAAAGAAAAAATTCCCCACCATGTATTCCAATGTGCGATAGTATTACCAAAAAAATATTTATACCATAAACCATATGGTCTTATTTTGGCTAATTGTAATTTGTTTTCACTATTTTTAATAAAATTTTGAGGATCACTATTTTCCCATTTTTCTAATTTAAAATTTTTAAAACTATCTTTAATATTTTCTTGATAATATCCCACAAAATATGCTTTTGTATAGTGACTTTGAATTATATTATTTAAAATTTGTTTTGCATGTGTTTTTTTATAATCCATATTAACTGATCCTGGTAAAAAAACTATTATATTTGACAATTTATCATAATTTTTAATGATATGATATAAATATGTATGATCATTTTTTCCAACATTTTCAATATTAATTATTTCTACAACATTTGTTTTTTCAAAGTTTTCGTTATCTCCTTTATTATAAACAATATACTTAAATTGATTAAACGGATATTCATTCAACCAATTTAAATCTTCGTTATATCTTGATACTACAATTTCAATATTATTTTTACACATTTATTTTTGTATACTATAAATATATATTTTTTTCACTCCACAATTCTGAATAATGTTTATTTTTTTGAAATTTGGTCTGTTCTGTTCTATATTCATTATAAATATGTAAAATTATAGTATTATTTTTAACAATATAATATTCATTTAATTTCCCTTCAATAAAAGAATGTTCATGATACATATCAAGATTATTTCTATTATCGCTTGTAAAATATGTTCCTAATAATCCAGGACCTGTAGGATCTAATGAGTTATGTCCATAATATTTATTTTTAACATTTTCTACTATTTGATATATACATTTTTTCATTATTTCATTTTTAGGTAATGTTACCATTAGTGCAGTGTATATACAATTATTACAAATATCTTTAACAAAATGTTCTTCTTCTGTAAGTGTTATAAAATTAAAATTATTTACACATTTATATTTAATATCCATATAAATACCACCATTTATGTATAAAACACAGAAACGCCACAAGTCAGATTTATATGAACATGGAATAAGTGCATTATAAGCATCTACTACATCTTGTTCAAAATTATCTTGAATAAATTGCATACACTCATCTTCATTATATAAATGAAATGTAATTTTTGGATTTAATTCTACTAAATAATCATAGTTAGCCTTCATAAGTGGAGGCAAATCTGTAGTATGCCAACATGTATATAGATGCAATGGTATAATAGAATTATATGAATCTTTTAATAAAAATGGATTGTTTAATTTATTGTAAGAACTATATATATTTTCATTTTCATTATTAAGCCTTTCATTATTAAGCCTTTCATTATTAAGCCTTTCATTATTAAGCCTTTCATTACAACTATTAATATATGTTTGTATTTTTTGCCTTTTTTGTTCTATTCTTTTTTGTTCTATTCTTTTTTGTTGTAAATTTCTAAAATGTAACATAAATATACTATATAAAAATATATTTATCTTAATATAACAAACATATCAATTAGAAAACAGAGTAAAATCATAAAATAAAAATATATATTTTATATAAATGAATAATATACCAAAAAATATATTTCAAACACACAAATCATTTAATTATTTAAAAAGTAAACCACATCTTTTGAATTCTATGAATTCATGGTATAAATATAAAAATGAATTTAATTATCAATTTTATGATAATAATATGTGTGATAAATTTATGAAAGAAAATTTTGATGAAAAAACATATAAAGCATATTCTATATTACCCATGGGCGTCATGAAAGCGGATTTATGGCGTTATTGTATTATTTACAAATATGGTGGTATTTATGCAGATATTGATGCAGTATGTCATGTAAACCCAAACATATTTATTAACAATGCAGAACTTATTGTAGCACCTGAACTTGGGTCTAACTTTTTTTGTCAATGGACTTTTGCAGGAGTAAAAGAGTCACCATTTCTTAAAACAATTATTAACCTATCAGTAGAGAGAATTTTAAATACACCAATAAAAGGTGAACATATTATTCATTATTTAACAGGTCCTGCTCTTTTTTCTGATGGAATTGACATACATTTAAAAGAAAATAATTTACCTACATTCGAAGATAAAATAAAATATTTTAATTACCCATCATCTATTTTAAAAGTATTTAATCCAAATAATTTTCACAACAAATTTATTATACATTTAGGTAGTGGAAATGACGAAGATGGTTGGAAAAAAGAAAGGTATAAAATTTTAGTATAATTATTTATAAATTTTCTTACTAGACCATAAATTTGCATAGTGATCAACTTTTTTATTATGTTGATGTTCATCTAAGTAACCATTATAACTTTTTAACACAACATAATTATTAAAATAAATAAATCTATTATTAAAATTATTAATAAAATCATGCTTCATATCAAAGTTATTCTTTTGATCTTTATTAAAATATTTTGCTAATAAATGCGGTCCAGTTGGCTCCAAACCATTTGCACCATAATATTTAGTTTTTACATTTTCAACAATATTATAAATTGCATTTAACAATATAGGATTTTCTTTTTTAGATACAATTAATGCATTATAAATTCCATAACCATCTAAATCTAATACCCAGTGTTCTTTTTCAGTTAAATTAATAAATTTAAAATTATTTACTGGTTTATATTTAATATCTACATATATTCCTCCTTCTTTGTATAAAATGCAATACCTCCATAAATCAGCCTTATAAGCTCCAGGTATTAATTTGTCATACGCATCTAATACATCTTTTGGAAAATTAGTTTTAATAAATTCACGAGAATCATTATCATCATATAAGCAATATTTAAATCTAGGGTTTAAAATTTTAATTGAATTTACTGCATTAAACATTAGTGGTGGTAGTGTTTTCGTGTGCCATGTTTGAAATATATTAAGAGGTATTACACTATTATAGTAATATTTAATGGGATAAGGTATATTTAGTTTTTTATTCATTATTTTAATACTATTTGTATTTTTTATATTTTCTTTTTTAATTTCAAATGAGTAAACATGTACATAATTTTCGGAAATATTTGTTTTTTGATCACGCATTTCAGATACATATGGTTGTAAAATATTTGATATCATAAATAATATACATAATGTACATAATATAATATTTAACTTTCTCAAAGTCGTATATAATTTTTCTAAAAGTGAATATATTTATATAAAAAATCACCCATTATTTTATATCTTTCATTATTTAAACTTTGAACCATTATCGACCAAGGAGTACATGATTGAAGTGTACATATACCTTTGTCACAAAACAAATTCAAAAGAGCAGGACTAAATCCAGAAATCATACTGACATTTGTTTCTGTCGATAAGCAAGGGAAACCATTTGTATTGCGAAGATTCCAGAACAAAATATGAGGCGGTTTATATGGCTTTCCATGTACTCTTAATCCTGCATCCGTATATTTATCTTGAATTATTTTGTAAAGAGTCTCTCTATTATGTTTATTTGGTTCAGCTTTATCAATTTGCATATCAGAAAGAAATACTATAACCATATCTTGTACATCTTCGGATGACATTTTATTGGTAACAATGGCATCTAGAAAAAGATTTAATACTTTATAGAAATCAGTATTGTAACCTATATCACCTCTCTCTATTGCCTCTACTTGCGAAACAAAATCTTCATATGGTTCAAGGTTAATCCAACTAGGATTCATACTAAATGTCATTATACGCTTACCTAACTTTGACTTCTCTGCTATACGAATACCTAGAGAAATAGCAGCATCCATTGGGTCTCCATACATCGACTCTGAAAGATCTACCACTGCAACAAAATTATTTAATACACCATTTTGACTAGAATTATCACGCCACTGAGAGTTAAGCAAATCCTTTTCTACTTGAGAACCATTATTTTTATATAAATAACGTGCTTGCTTTGTAAAGTCAGTGAAGCCGACACGTTTACCCTTCATCTCCATTTCACCATTAACAGCTTTTTGAATATGATTATTGAAATTCTCTGCACACAAAACTCTGTCTTGTCTATCAGGATATCGCGCTGCAACATTGTTATTAATATTTAAGAAAGCCCTTTTTTGTTTTCCAAGTGAAATAGAAGTAACCTTTTTGAAGTCAATTTCTGACCATACATTTGCACATTGTTTGATCTGCAAAGTATTAAGCGTAATATTTAATCCTGAAATAAGCTTACGATAATCAGTCTTACACTTAAGCACTGCCTTTACACTTCTTTCCTGAGAATCAGCAGTAACCATATATTCATTGAAATAATCGGTAGCAAGAGCTTGATAAAGCCAACTAAAACTAGATTTTTCTCTGGGTATCCATTTAGCAACCAAACTAATTTCATTTATGTTAAGAGTATCCTTCCTTAGTTGTTCATTTGTAATACGAATTGCCTCTAAAATCAATGGATGGTCCATACGTGCACCCTCTTTTCTACAGAACTTGCAAAAATACTTGATATCTTTCCATGATCCATATTGATGAATCTTTTTATCACCCAAATCTACTAAACACTTGAGTGCGAATTCAGCAAGAATAGGAAAAACCTGATACCAAGTATAAATCATCATATATGTCAACGTATATTCACCCTTACCATCTATAATATCACGAGTCTGACCAATCATCTTGTAAAGAAGAGTCAAATATCCCTTTGCTATTTGTTTTTCTGGTAGCGTTCCATTTATGAGTTGTAAATTCAATAAATTTAACATATCAAACAAAATATTACTGATTTTATTTTCATCAGACCTTGTTATCTGAAAAGAGAATTGAAGTATTTTTTCCTGAATACTATCAGACCAACCATATTCTATATGACCATTTTCTCCTATTTGCTGTGAAGTATAATTTTCAAGATTATTCACAAGTGCTTCCATAATGATAATATATAAAATCATCTAGTCTTTATATCTTTTTTTAATTGTCTTCTTCTTACCATTTATTGTGTGTAAATAAATTCGCCTTGTACATGTTTTATAGTCTATTTGTTTTAACTCGTCTGATTTTTCATAAAAAATAAGCATTAAATCGTTTAAATCATGAAACATATTAATTGTCTTTTCAAAATATATTGTGTCTATATTTTTGATAATATTTAAATAATTTGTATCATTACACGTATCAAGTAAATAACTTTTGATTTCAGAAGGTTCTAATAACATATTATATCTTAAAATTGATAATAATGAATATTTTCTGTTATCTTCTAGTGCTGATTTTTTAAGTATTTCAAGTATTTCTTCTCTAGAAATGCAATTTGGTCTTGACATTAAAAATGGTCTCTGTTTAATTTTTTCAATTTCATTTGACCTATTTACATATACAATTTTTAAATCTACATAATATACATCATCTTTGTAAAAATCCTTGTATAATTCATCTACTTTATCAAACTTATGTATCCAGTCATCATTTAATAATTCATTTTCTATTTCATAATCTGTATCATTTTCTATATTTTTATAAGTCATAATGTATTACTAATATGTAATTATATAATACATTATGTTATTAAACTAATAACTTTTTAATAGTCTCCATCTCCATCTTCATAACTAATTTCTTCATATTCTTCATCTAAATTTGGATTATTTTTAGCATATATTTCATCTAATTTTTCAAAGTACTGATAATCATAATTCTGAAATAAAAACATATTGTCCCATTCATCTTGACCCCAAGACTCAATATATTCATTGCCACGTTTTTCATGTAAATACGCTAAATGGTGTAATATTTCATATGCTAAATCTTGTTGTGTTTTTTCATATATTGGTTCTATTTTTGTAATATTATAATCCATAATTGTCATATTTGTTACTATATCTAGAGACAACTCTGTCCATCCAGGTTTTACAAGACGTTTAGTTGGTGTATCAACTCTTTTTTTTGTCTTTAATTTTTCAAGAAAATTAGACGTATTTTCTATGATTGTTGTTTTATTAGTAGTTTTTACCAGTTCAGGAAAACTCGCAATAGATAATGCTACCATTTTTTCTTCTTCTTTTCTTTTTAATTCATCATTTATTCTTATTTTTTCCTGTTTTTCTAGCATTTCCATATATTCTTTATCTCTTTCTCTACTATAAGGTCTTCTTGAATTATCCCTATTAAATCCATTATTTTCGTTTTTAAAAGAATTTGGTTTTGAAGGTTCAATTTTCAATTTTTCTTCTATAACTGGTTTTAAATCCTCTCTCTTTTTATCTATTTCATTTGTTTTTATTCTATTTTGTTTACCAAAAATAGTTTTTTTCCCATTAGAAGAAGGGTCTATTAATGATGAAAACCGCAAATTGTCTTTAAATTGGTTCATGTATTAGCTTATACTAGTAACGAGTAATATATATATATATATAATATGTTTAAGTGTTTTCTTATAAACCTATATAAACCTATATAAAGAACAATATTTTATCATATAACTAAATTATTAAACATTAAAATTATAAATAAATAAAGTATTTAAAGATATATTATGTATAAATTTATCTCCTTACAGCAATACTCGTTGTTTAGTCGTATTTAGTATGGTATAATAATTAACTTTATATATTTTTACAGGAGGTCGCAAAAAAATTGAATTCAAATTTATGCTTTTTTATGAAAAGCATAAATAAAATAAGATAATTATGAATAGAACATTCATTAATATGAAGAGAATTGTATTTAATTCAAAGCTTAATCGTGATAAATTTAGAATTAATAAAGAGATTGTGAATGGTTTAAATAAAAAACCAAGCGCTTATTCAAAAATAGTAAAAAGAGACTTGCATACATTTCATCCACAAAATGATCCAGATTGGTTCATAATATTTATGTTATCATTTACTGCATTTTCAGTAAGCAGATGGCTAAATAAAAGATAATATATAAAAATTATAGATAAAAATTATAGTAAAAAATTAGTAGTATAAATAATAAAGAATTATTCCTTATAATACTATTTTTTATTGAATAAATAACTGAGTAACTAATTTATATTTTTTAAATATCATCTACATCGATTTCTTCGCCATCAGCAGTAGTAATAATTGTATTTTTATTTGTTGCCAAATGTGCTTCAATAAGTGCTTGATATTCCTGTGTATTATCATCAGCAAATTCAATTTCATTCGATTGATCTGTATCAGACGCACCAATTGTTTTAGTATCATTAACAATAAATTTTGTCCAATCAACATTTGTTATAGTATTTTTAAGACGTGCTTTATCTAGATCTGAATATACTTCAATTAAATCACAATTTAATAGTTTTCCTGGCGAAGGCTCTTGTTCCCATTCGCGTAAACCAACTAATAACCATGTTCCAGTTACAATAAGATTATCACGTTTTCCACGACCTCTAAATTTGCCACGAATATGACAATTTATTTCTCGTCCTTGTAAGTCATTTACTCGACACATAGAACCTCCCATTACCTTAATAGCTTGTGCATATATTTCATCAGGATCTTCTGATGCTCTTAAAGCAGTAGATCCTTTGACTATATTTTTACGTGCGAAACCTTTTGATTTATTACCACCAGTGTTTTTGACCATTTTCACTAATATATTATGCTTTTATTTATTACCCTATAATTGATTTCAATTTTTTTACAGAAACTAAAGTATCTTTATATTTTTTTATAATTAATATATAATTATAATATAATGGAAACAAAAACTCAAACTTTTATTGGTATTATGATATTTTATATTGTATTATCTTATATTATTTTTCCTATTGGGTTCTATTATTTAGTAGAAAAATCACTTTCAAGTGCTGGAAATGGATTTGTTGTTGGAAGTATAATTTCAATTATTTTATGGATAAATTTTGGACGAAAAATTGTTACAAAGTAATATAAATTATTTTAAATTTATAAAAATCAGCGTTCCAAATGTGAAGGTGTAAAACTATTTGTTTAAAGAAAGACATAAAGTATCATAACTTATTTGAAATATATTTAAGTTATTTTTATGGCAATATAACCAAAAATTTTCTTCAAAATTATCTAAATAAGAATGAATAGACTTACGCCATAAAATATTTCTATTTTCATCATCAAAATTAAAATTATATATTTGTGAATATGTTAATAAATCTTCATCATCAATATTTTCTAATTCAGTTTCTCGAGTAAAACTATCTAAATCTGTATCTTGATCTATATCTTCAAACTGATATATATTTGCCTCTTCATCTATATCATCGATATTATATGTATCGTCATCTTTATCTTCATTGTCATATTTATACTCAACATTGTATGCAGCTTTAATTGCATCTATAACTTTAATTTTATCTTTAACTTTAACTTTAACTTCATCTTTAACTTCATCTTTAACTTCATCTATATCTTTAATTTCATTTACATTGTCATATTCAAATTCATCTTCAATAAGATCTACATCTAAATCCATACACATTTCGTTATCCATGTTTTTATGATTTATTTCTAAAAATTCATTACTTGATTCACTCGAATTATCGTTGTACAATTCAAATAATTTATTTATATCATTGTCATTATATTCTGTATGCAGTTGAATATTTTTAATAATAGCTACATCACATGTCGGATTTTTTTCAAAATAACTTATACATGATTCCGAATATTCTTCTTCTTTTAAAAAATTATTAAACTTTTTAAAAGTCAAATATTCTGTATTAGAATTTTTTATAAATATTTTATATATTTCACTCATTTTCATTTTTTTTTTAACATTTATTATGGTTATATTATCATTTTTATTTTTTTCTAAAAAATTAATTTTAGATTTTAACGAATTTATTATAATTAATTTACTATTTTCAATACTTGTCTGACAATTAAATTTGTTAATATATTTTTCAATATCTTGATTTACATCATTTAAATAACATAACCAAGTTAGTTTATATTTATTATTATTAACTATTAATTTAGAAATATCATAATTAATTTTATTTAAAAATGTTTTCAACATAAAAGGTTTTTTGTTCATTTTTTTTAAATATATATTTGCTTCAATAATGCTATTATTAAGAAATACTTCATCTTTAAATTTTATCAATTCAGATTCATCATTAAAAAATAATGGATAATCTATACCTAAATATTCTTCAACTGATGGCAATCTTCTTATAATTATAGGTGTGTTATATTTAATGCACTCCAGTACTAGATTATTTGCTACACAATCAGTAATATCGCAAAATATACATGAATTATTAAATATTTTTTTATAGTTATTATCATCTAACTCATAAATAATTTTAATACTTTCACCAATATCAGTAAATTTATCATTAAATGCTTGTTTAAATTCTTGTTTTATCAAAATCAACTTATTATAACTTAATGGAAGTTCAAAATTAAAAAAATTTGTGAAATTTCTTAACCACCATCCAATATGATAAAAGTTTTTACCTTCATTAATAAACTTAGAAAAATTAAACAATTCATCATCGGTATTATTACCAATATCAATTGGATGATATACAGATAAAATCTTATTTTTAAATTTAAGGTAAGTATTATTAATATAATTTTTATGATGAATAGATAAAACATATAAAAATGTAATCGAATTAAATAAATTATTTGTATTAATTAATTCAATAATATTTTTATTTAAATGTGAATCGTCATTTAATAATAAATCTTTTTTCATTAAATTCATGTCATAATTTTCAAATGGTGGACTATGTAAAAATGTTATTAATTGTAATTTTTCATGACTAATAATATCCAAACAATTTTTGTTTTGTATTTTATTACCCCATACCATTAATTTTTCTATCCATTCATCAAAATAATATTTTTTATCGTAAACCAATGATTCATTTAAATTTATATTTTCTAATAAATAATTCATTGAAGATTTCCAACCGAAAAAATGTTTTCCACAATTAGTATATTTTTTTTTAAAATATATTTTATTAATAGAAAAGTCTAACTCATCTTCTTCTTGTATTATTTTATTAAATTCATTTAATATAACTTTATTTACATCATTAAGTTTTCTACCCTCATTAAATCCATAATTTATAAAATGTTTCCATGCATCTACCTTTGAATTAATAAATGATAAATCACTATAATTTTGAACATACAAATTCCAGTCAAAGTTTTTATAATCATCGAATGTAAAAATGTTTTCATATAATCTATTTTCATTGTTTCCACAACTTATCCAATGCAACCACGCATCTTCTTTTGTATTAATATATGTTAAATCTTCATAATTATTAATATAAGTTTTCCAATCAAAATTATTAAAATCTACAATTTTATTTTGTTTATCATTCAATAATTTATTTTTCCATATTCTATTTTCCTCTTTACCATGACTTATCCAATGTAACCATGCTTCTTTTCTTGTATGAATATGTGTTAAATCATCATAATTATTAGTATATGTTTCCCAATCAAAACTATTAAACTCTTCATTATCAAATATTCTTTTTTCCCATACTCTATTTTCATTCTTACCATAATTTAACCAATGATTCCATGCTTTTTCCTTTGTATTAATATCTGCTAAATCTTGATAGTTATTAATATAATTTTGCCAATCAAAAATGTCAAATGAATTATCATCTTTTAAATCACTTAAAATTCTATTTTCATGTTTACCATAATTTAACCAATGATACCATGCTTCTTCTTTTGTATTAATATATGCTAGATCGTTGTAATTATTAGTATAAGTTTTCCAATCAAAATTTAAAAAATCTTTAACTAATTTTTTTTTACTTAAAATTTTTTTATCATTCATAATTATAATATAAATAAAGAATTATTATTTTTTTATTACACCAGTTATAATATTTATGAATGAAAATATATATATATTAATATATGTGATTTTTTTATTATAACTAATGTCCAATCCAATTTTTATATACAAAAATATCACCATACCATTTACAATTATTAATTGGATAATTTATATTTTGAGAGCAAAAAGCAAAAAATCCGATTAACCAAGAAAATGTACCACCTGATAAAATAATATTATTACATGTACTTCCAAACATAATTGTTTCTTCTTCATTAAAGTTAATAATTTTTAATGAATATTTTTTAATTAAACTATAACAAATTTGACTTTTTATATTATCACTTGATATATATCCATTATCAAAATTTGTTTTTCTAATAATATTATCATAATATTCAAAATTATTATGTGACGACATAGTTTCTACATCATCTAATCTTACATGAATAAATAAATCATTATTATTTTTATATCTTTTTAAAAATTTATTTTTTTTAATAATTTTTTTTCTCTCTTTACTGAAATAAATTTCCAAAAATAAACTAAATTCATAATTTTGAAACAAACTATTATTT
>Ga0114960_10000692_pt1 | contig 28121 bp, 23 predicted proteins | sample C_130625_MF_Meta_FD_92637 | JGI IMG/M metagenome (GOLD analysis project Ga0114960, IMG submission 92637) | Freshwater microbial communities from Lake Croche, Canada to study carbon cycling - C_130625_MF_MetaG | ecosystem: Environmental > Aquatic > Freshwater > Lake | place: Lake Croche, Canada... | reverse complement strand
TCGCGAAAAGGGATTCGCTGAAGTTTCCGAGGAGGTGTTCCCAGGTCTCTTTTGATCTAACCACTATCTCTTTTGGCCACCGCCGACCCTACGAAAACGGCGCCCCTTCCCCGGTGCCGTTTAAGAAAATCCGTCGGCCGGCGGTGACCAGAGCAGATAGCGATAACGAAAAACAGAACATGGAACACAAGCAGTAAAGAAGTAAAGCAGTACTTAACGAAAGGGGGAGAAGATGCAAGAACATATTTCAGTTATGCAAGATACCTGCATCGATCTGCTAACCCCCGCAATTAATAAAACAGAAACTCCAGTCGTCGTTGATGCAACTCTTGGTTTAGGTGGACATAGCGAAGCGCTACTTGAATCAAATCCAAATTTAGTTTTGATTGGTATTGATCGTGATTTAGATGCAATTGTTAAAGCAAAGAATCGGTTAGCTAAATTTGAAAACCGGGTAAAACTAAATCATGCAATTTTTGATGAAATTACTGAAGTAGTAAATAGTTTTGGATTTAAAGAAGTCGATGGAATACTTTTTGATCTAGGCGTCTCATCAATGCAGCTAGATCAGAGTGAACGCGGGTTTTCATATTCTCAAGATGCCCCCCTTGATATGCGCATGGATCGATCAACTGGAATTACTGCTAGCGAAATTGTTAACACTTACGCACCCGGTGAATTAGTTCGAATTTTGCGCACTTATGGCGAAGAAAAATTCGCCACACGTATCGTTGAAAACATAGTGAAAGAGCGAGCTAAGGCGCCTCTAAATTCAACTACACAGCTTGCCTCTTTAGTTAAAGAGAGTATTCCTGCGGCAACTCGTCGTACTGGTGGAAATCCTGCCAAGCGCACTTTCCAAGCACTTCGGATTGAAACCAACGATGAACTTGGCGCAGTTAACCGAGCAATTCCACAAGCTCTCGAACTGCTTAAAGTAGGCGGCCGTCTAGTCGTGATGTCATTCCAGTCGCTCGAAGATCGCATCGTTAAAGAGATTTTTACGCAAGCTACAACATCAGGCACCCCGCGTGATCTGCCAGTTGATTTACCCGAATTTGCCGCGAAATTTGCGCTTGTGGTTCGCGGTTCGGTTTTACCAAGTGAATCAGAGATTGCCGCGAACTCGCGTGCGCAATCTGTACGTCTACGTGCAATAGAACGGTTGGCCGCATAATGGCAATTACAGCGATAGCTCCAGCAATTAGCCGATCAAAGCAGAAAGTAATTGAGCGTTCGTCCGAAGTTGCACTTCGCCTAGTGCCGAAAATCGATGTCGATAAGCGAGCCGATCAAAAAGTTTTTATTCTTTTCTTAACTGGTTTTGGTGTAATGGGACTAGTCGCTCTTCTATTTATCAATACGCTTCTTGCTCAAGATGCTTTTAAACTTTCAAAGTTACAACTTGAAGCTCGTTTATTGACTGATCAACGTGAGGCATATATCCGCCAGCTCGATCGCATTTCTTCACCAACAGCGCTAGCTGCTGCAGCTATCCATATGGGAATGAAACCGTCGGATAACCCACAATTTCTAAACTTAGACCAGATTACTACTCCAGTAACTAATTCTGCTACAGGAGGATCAATTGGGTAATTTTGCATTAGTTAGAAAACGAATTCAAGTACTTATCGCCATCTCACTTGTTTTCCTAGCTATCTTTGCAATTAAACTTTTTTGGGTTCAGCTAGTCACTGCCAATTCCATCAGAACTAGAGCAGTAAATGAGATGGAAAACGTAGCGACACTTCAAGCACCTCGAGGAACAATCACCGATGTCAATGGAGTGGCATTTGCAAAAAGTGTTAATGCTATAAATATTGTGGCTGACCAGAGTGCCATCTCAGATCCTGCCGCAACTGCTCAGTTTGCGGCTCCAATTCTTGGCATGCCGGCTTCAGAGCTGCAGTCACTTTTGACTGGAAAATTAAAATGGAAATTGATTTATCGCAATGCTAAGCCAGCGATTTGGACTGATCTGAAGAACGCCATCAGCGAACATAACAAAGTGCTCACCCCAAAGGAATACGACAAACGCATTACCGCTTTTTATCCTGAACGAGCATATATTCGCGAGTATCCATCTGGTTCCTTAGTTGCCTCATTGGTCGGCTTTGTGAATCAAGCAGGTAAAGGCGCAACTGGTCTCGAATCAAGTATGGATTCGATCATTTCCGGAACTGATGGGAAATATTCCTATGCAAATGGTTATGGTGCCGAAATCCCTGGCTCACAATCGGAGATTATTTCAGCTAAAGCTGGTACATCAATTCGCTTAACAATTGATCGTGATATTCAATGGGTTGCATCAAAAGCAATTGCAGAAGCAGTTAAGAATTCTGGCGCTAGTAGCGGAACTGTAATTGTGATGGATCCAAAGACGGGTGCAATTTTGGCTCATGCAACTGCACCTACTTTTGATCTAAATAATCATGACAGTGTTTCACTCGCCGAAATGCGAAACCCTTCAGTACAAGATGTTTATGAACCAGGATCAACTGGCAAAATCATGACTATCGCTGCAGCGTTGGAAGAAAATAAAGTTTCACCAACAACACTCTTCACCGTTCCAGACCGAATTTCCCGAAGTGGCTCAGTATTTCATGATCATAAGAATCACAAAGTTTGGCAATTGACGACTGCTGGTATTTTGGCAGTTTCAAGTAACGTCGGCACTATTCAAGTCGGTGAAAAACTCACACATTCTCAATTGCATGATTACCTAAGTAAGTTTGGAATCGGCACCAGCACAGGTTCAGGTTTGCCAGGCGAATCAAAAGGAATTTTGCGCGATATTTCTGATTGGTCAGGCACAACTGCGCCAACAGTTGCATTCGGGCAAGGTTATTCAGTAACAGCAATGCAGGCGACTAGTGTTTTCGCAACAATCGCTAATAATGGTGTGCGTGTATCACCAACAGTTATCGCCGGAACCAACGAAGCAAATGGAAATTTCACGCCCTCTAAACCTCGCACTTCGGTACGAGTTGTAAGTGCTGAAACAGCTAATAAAGTGAGAATCATGATGGAGAGTGTGGTTTCTGCGGAAGGTACTGCACCGAACGCTGCAATTCCTGGCTACCGAGTTGCTGGTAAAACTGCAACGGCAAACCGATACAACGATATCTGTGGTTGTTATTCCGGATACACCGCTTCGTTTATTGGGTTTGCGCCATCGGATGCACCTAAGTACGTAATTTCAGTAACTATTCAAGATCCTAAGGGAATGCACTTCGGCGGCGTATTAGGTGGGCCAGTATTTAAAAAAGTGATGTCATTTGTCCTTGAATCAAAGCACATTCCACCTACTGGTACCAAGATCGTGCCCGTAGCACTTAATGAAAAAGAGTTGAACGCAGCAATAGCAAAAGCTAAGTCACAATCAAAAACAACCTCTGCGAGCGGCGCTCGTTAAAATGTTGCGACCACACAATCCGATTCCTGGACGAACTCTTCGTGCGGTCGCAGAACTAACTTCAGCAGCTACAAATTATCCAGATCTAGATAATATTTCAATCACAGGAGTTTCAATTGATTCAAATCAAGTTGAGTCTGGTGATTTATTCGTCGCGGTTTCTGGCATAAAAGTTCATGGAGCAACTTTTGCGGGTAACGCGAAATTAAATGGTGCCGTTGCAGTTTTAACGGACGAAGTAGGAGCTTCTTTGATTACTGATCTGCCGGTTTTGGTAGTTACAGATCCTCGTGCAACTGCAGGCGTGGTTGCCTCATGGTTACATAAAGAGCCAATGCGCGACATGTTTAGTGTTGGAGTAACTGGCACGAACGGTAAAACCACTGTGACAACTCTGCTTTTCCAAATTGCGATGGCAGTTGGTCGACAAAGTGGTCTTATTGGAACTGTCGAAACTCGAATTGGAAACGAAGTTGTTGAAGCACTTCGGACAACCCCTGAGGCGCCTGAACTGCAGTCTTTAGTGGCCGTAATGCGCGAGCGTCATACGCGAAATCTATTTATGGAAATATCTAGTCATGCGGTTTCGCTAAATCGTATCGGTGGCTCACACTTTGATATTGCAGCTTTTACAAATTTGTCCCAAGATCACTTAGATTTCCATAAAGATATGGATTCATATTTCGCAGCTAAGGCGGCACTTTTCAGCTACAAATATGCTGACATTGCATATATAAATATCGATTCAACTTGGGCGAAGAAACTCCTAGAAATTCAAGAGTTACCAGTAGTCTCAATTTCGCGTCATTCCAAGTCAGCGGATTGGTATTTTGAACGAATTGAAGAAGGTGCTAATAGCACTGTAATCGCAATCAGAGGAACAGGCGGGATATTAATTGAGACTACAACGAAATTAGTTGGTGATTTCAACTTAGATAACTTGCTCATGGCGATAGCAATTTGCGTTGCCAGTGGTATTGATCTAATTGATATTGCAGCCATCACCCCATCATTATCCGGCGCCGAAGGGCGGCTTGAGAAAATAGATTTAGGCCAGTCATTTACAGCATTAGTTGATTATGCACACTCACCAGATTCAGTAAAAAGTGTTTTAGAAACTTTACGGAAAAGTTCTACCGGAAAAGTCATCGCTGTCCTAGGTTGCGGTGGTGACCGAGACAAAAGCAAGCGACCATTAATGGGCGCTGTGCTACTTGCAGGTTCTGATATCGCGATATTTACCAGTGATAATCCACGTAGCGAAGATCCAGCTCAAATCATAAATGAGATGGTTTCAGGTTTGACTCTGCCTGCTTCTAGCCAAATTGAACTTGATCGTAAACGAGCAATTGAAATTGCCGTGACCGCAGCAAAACCTGGTGACCTAGTTGTAATCCTAGGAAAAGGTCATGAGCCAGGCCAAGAGATTTCTGGCGTTAAACATAGTTTTGATGATCGCCTAGTTCTTGCAGCCGCAATTGAGGCGACCTCATGATCAAATTATCAGCCCGTGAAATCTCACTAATTGTTAATGGCTCACTTCACGGTGACGAAAACATAATAGTCACACAGCCACCAGTCTTTGATTCTCGTAAAGCTAAAGCGGGCTCACTCTTTCTGGCTTTAGTTGGCGAAAATACTGATGGCCACAATTTCTGTTCGGATGCTTTTGGAAGCGGGGCAGTATTAGCGCTTACTACAAAGGTAGTTGATCAACCTTGCGTAGTTGTCTCAGACGTAGTTCAAGCAGTGGCCGACCTAGCTAAATTCGTTCGAGTGCAGTTAGAGAATTTAACGGTTATCGGAATTACTGGCTCGCAAGGTAAAACTACTACGAAGGACTTACTGAATTACATACTTTCCTCAGTTGACGAAACTGTTGCACCAGTTGGTTCCTTTAATAATGAATTAGGCGTTCCGTTAACGATTTTGGAATGTGATGAACAGACTAAGTACTGCATAGTTGAAATGGGTGCTCGTCATATTGGCGATATATCCGCACTTTGTGAAATTGCTAAACCTAAAATTGGCGCAGTCTTAAAAGTTGGCAATGCTCACATTGGCGAATTCGGTTCTCGTGAAGCAATTGCACAAGCTAAATCAGAATTAATTACTTCGCTGGTCAGCGGCGGTACCGCGATCCTCGGAACTTACGATCAATTTACGCCGGTCATGAAAGTTGCCGATGGAGTGACCATACTTACTTTTGGTGAGCGAAGTGACTGCAACGTGCGTGCTGCAGATGTTGAGATACGTGAAGGCCGTCCGCACTTTGATCTAGTTACCAAATCTGGCCGTGCAGCTGTCGGTATGCGACTCGTGGGACTTCATCAAATTCCGAATGCGTTAGCGGCAGCGGCGATTTCAAGTGCACTGGGCTTGTCGGTAGATCAAATAGCTGGGGCACTCTCAATGGCTGAACTTTCTAGCAAGTGGAGAATGGAAATTTTTGAGCTAGCTGACCGATTAATGATTAATGATTCATATAACGCTAATCCAGAATCTATGGCAGCGGCACTTCGAACTTTGGCTCTGTTTGCACAAGAGCGCGGTGGCTCAGCTTGGGCAGTATTAGGAAAGATGCATGAATTGGGGCCATCTGAGAACGCAGATCATGAAGCAATTGGGAAATTGGTTAGTGATTTAGGTATTGATCACTTGTTAACAGTTTCGATGCCTTCATATGGTCAAGGGGTTCCAAGAAATAGCGAAACTAAAGTGCATGAATTAATTGATAAAAATTCAGTAGTTTCATTATTAAATCAGCTGCAATCAGGTGATGTGTTGCTGGTGAAAGCATCTAGAGCTGAACATTTCGAAGAAATAGCAGAAGAAGTAGCAGCAAACTGGCAAACTGAGGCAGGGAAGAAGGATGACGAATAAATGAGACAGATTCTTATTTCGGGTGCAGTGGCATTCTTTTTTGCTTTGTTCGGCACCCCGGCTTTAATTCGTCTTCTCTCAAAACGCGGTTATGGCCAAATAATTCGCGACGATGGACCAAGTTCGCATCACACCAAGCGTGGAACCCCGACTATGGGTGGACTAATAATTATTTTTGCGACAGTTTCTGGCTATTTCTTGAGCCATGGCATTACCCGAACTTCAGCAACTGCTTCCGGCTTATTAGTAGTTGCTTTATTTACCGGATTAGGGTTTGTGGGTTTCCTAGATGATTGGCTAAAAGTTTCGCGTAAGAAATCACTTGGCTTAAAAGGTCGGCAGAAAATTTTTGGCCAAGTGCTAATTGCAGCGACTTTTGGCTATTTCGGAATAAAGTTTGCTGATGGTGATGGACTTACTCCGATCTCACTTCATCTATCGGCAGTACGTGACACTAGCATCGTTCTAGGAGCAGTCTTAGTTGTTATCTGGATTTCGCTGATGGTCACTGCGACTAGTAACGGCGTTAATTTGACTGATGGTCTTGATGGCTTAGCAACCGGTGCCTCGGTAATGACTTTTCTAGCTTTCATCTTGATCGGTGTATGGGAGTTTCGCCAAAGTTGTGGAATTGCAACTGATGGAGCAATCGGCTGTTACGTAGTTAGAGATCCACTCGATTTAGCAGTTTTAGCTGCGGCGTTGGCTGGCGCGTGCACAGGATTTCTCTGGTGGAATGCATCGCCAGCAAAAATATTTATGGGCGATACTGGATCTTTAGCTCTTGGAGGAGCACTAGCAGGATTAGCAAGTACATTAAGAGTTCAACTTCTATTAATTCCACTCGGTGGCCTTTTTGTAATAATTACGATGTCGGTAATTATTCAGACGCTTTACTTCAAAGCAACTGGTGGAAAAAGAATATTTCGTATGGCACCTCTACAACATCACTTTGAATTAAAGGGTTGGGGAGAAGTAACTATCGTGCTTCGTTTTTGGATTATTGCTGGACTCGGTGTGGCTGTTGGTTTAGCTCTCTTCTACGCACAATGGCTAAGCCTTAAGAGCTAAACATGCCCATTACTCCGTCAGCTTCATCAGTAAAAGTAATAACGCCCAAGGTAGCGACACTGGGAGGCGTGACTGTTACTGATGCCCAGATCTTGGTTCTTGGGGGCGGTGTTACTGGTAGATCGGTTGCACAGGTTCTAAGCAGTATGGGTGCCGAGATTTCGATTTATGATGAAAACGAGAGCACTGAGTTCGATTTTCAACGAGTGACACTTAACGATGTTTTAACTGTCAACTGGGCAGCCGTTGTTGTTTCCCCTGGCTGGCGTCCTAGTCATCCGATTATTGCTGATCTTCGAAACCGTGAGATTGTTTTACTAAATGAGATTGACCTAGCCTGGGAAATAAAACAACAGGTTGCACCAGAGCAGAAGTGGTTGGCAGTAACTGGCACAAATGGAAAAACCTCAACGGTCGAACTTACTGAATCAATTCTTAAAGCGTCTGGAATTAGCGCTTTTGCTTGCGGCAATGTCGGAACGCCAGTAATTGACGCAGTTATCTCGGAGCAAAAATATGACTATTTAGTTCTTGAACTTTCCTCTTTCCAACTACATTGGTCAGAGTCAGCCGAATTTGTAGCAGGGTCAATCTTAAATATTGCGCTAGATCATATTGATTGGCATGGTTCGTTTTCAGAGTATGCAGCAGCAAAACTAGATTTATTGAGTCGGTCAGTAACAGCAATCCTAAATGGCGATGACACATTAGTTGTTGAAGGAAGTGCGCACTGGCAAGGACGAAAAATTTTCTACACTCTACAGACGCCCAAGCCAGGTGAAATGGGACTCGTTGAGAATTTGTTAGTTGACCGAGCTTTTGTAGTGGATCCAACGGAAGCTGCGATGTTCTGCGAGTTGGCTGAAGTGCAACCTACGGCGCCTCATGCAGTTTCGAATGCGCTAGCGGCCGCTGGATTAGCCCGAGCTATTGGAATCGACCATGAAGTAATTCGCGGGGCAATCAAAAAATTTCGACCAGGCCGTCATCGCATTGAATTAGTTTTAGAACAAGACGGAATTCGATGGATTGATGATTCTAAAGCAACCAACCCGCATGCTGCTCAGGCATCATTAATGTCAGAGCTCAGCGTCGTTTGGATAGCTGGGGGACTAGCTAAAGGTGCTGAGATGAGTGACTTAATTGCTCAGGTTGGTTCGCGTTTGCGCGCAGTCGTCTTAATCGGCACTGATCGAGAATTAATTGCCCACGAATTGCAAAGTAAATTTCCAAATGTGACTCTGATTCGAGTTGACCCTAAGCCAGGACATGATCGAAGCAGTATTAGTAATGAGTTTATGAATCAAATTGTTGCTGCGGCAAAACAACTGGCTCAGGATGGTGATGCAGTACTTCTAGCACCTGCCTGCGCTTCGATGGATCAATTTATTTCATACAGCGATCGTGGTGATCGTTTTGCCAAATCGGTCCGAGAAATAGTGGGTAAACATGACAACGCAAGTTAAGCGCAGCAAATTACTTCAGCCATTTAATACCTTTGCGCTCTTTGCCATATGCGTAACAGCGCTCAGTATTTTAGGTTTGGTAATGGTGTTCTCGGCCTCCACCATTTATTCGACAAAAGTAAATGGCAACACTTACGGGACATTTGTTAGACAGCTTTTCTATTTGATTATGGCGCTGCCGATTGGCTGGGTAGCAGCAAAGTTGCGAATGAATTTGTGGCGAGCAATCGGACGGGTCTCGCTTCTAGTCTCACTTGGGTTATTGGCAGTTTTACTTATTCCCGGTGTCGGGCATGCTGTCAATGGAAACCGAAATTGGATTGGCCTTGGACCATTTGTAGTTCAACCTTCGGAGTTTGCAAAATTTCTGATGATTCTTTGGGCTGCAACAATGTTGGCACAGTATGAGAATGCAGGAATCGTGCGAACAAATGTCTTAAAACTAATTGTTCCTGGATATTTCGGTGTGCTTATTTTCGTACTAGCTGGAAGAGATTTAGGTACTGCTGCAGTAATCGGTGCCACTATGGCTGCCCTACTTTTTGTTTCTGGAATTCCACTGCGACTTTTTGGCACAATTTCGGCAATCGGTATGGCTGGAGTCAGTGCTTTAATTCTCAGCGCACCTTACCGTGCAGCTCGATTACTCGTGGTTTTAAATCCCTTTGCTGCTGGTGACTATAAGAATTATGGTTGGCAACCAGCACATAGTTTGATGGGCCTGGCAAGTGGTGGGCTGTTAGGTGTAGGCCTCGGAGCTAGCCGACAAAAATGGGGAAATTTAGCTGAAGCTCATACAGATTTTATTTTCTCAGTAATTGGTGAAGAACTAGGGTTGCTGGGAACTTTCGCGACGCTACTACTTTTCTGCGGATTGATTTTTGCTATTTTCCGAATTGCAATTCGAGCCAATGATCCAATGGTGAGATTTACGTGCGCCGGTATCGGAGCATGGATCTCGATTCAATGCTTCTTTAACATTGGTTCAGCTATCAGTGTGGTTCCAGTTGTCGGCGTAACTTTGCCTTTGATTTCATATGGTGGCTCGTCACTAATTGCGACCTATCTGGCGCTAGGCTTTGTTTTGGGTGCAGCTCTTCGTGATCCTGAAGTTGCTCGCGGAATTCGAGAGTTCCGAAAGTCGAATTCTAAATGAAGATCGTTTTAGCCGGGGCAGGAACAGCTGGTCATATCGAACCAGCTTTAAGTGTGGCGCATGCATGGAAAAAGGAATTCCCAGAGTGCGAGCTTGAATTTGTCGGGACTATGGCAGGCTTAGAAAATATTTTGGTTCGCGATGCCGGTTTTAAATTGAACCTAATTACCAAAGCAACTTTACCAAGATCGATTTCGATATCTGCATTTCTAGTACCTATAAATTTCGGTCAAGCTCTAGTTAAATCACTCAAGATTTTAAATGGCGCTGACTGCGTAATCGGTTTTGGTGGTTATGTATCTGCTCCTATTTATTTAGCGGCCGCTTTGCGCAGAGTTCCATTTGTAATACATGAAGCAAATGCCATTCCTGGTTGGGCAAATAAATTTGGGGCTTTTTTGGGCGGGGCGATGGCGGTAGGTAAGCCCGTTAAATCAGGAAAATTCAGAAACGCCGAAGTGGTTGGGTTGCCACTAAAGCCGGCAATAAGTGCAGCTATGGATATCGCACAGAATGATTGGGCTATAGCGCGCAGTGCAGCTAAAGCTAAACTTGGATTCAAATCTGGCAAGCCGTTACTGCTAATAATGGGCGGATCGCAAGGATCAGCAGCGATCAATTCAGTTGTGGCCAACTCACTCGATGGCTTACTGACCGACTATGAAGTGCTCCATTCGGTAGGCGGCAAGAATCACCTGCCAAACGAAAATGCTGGATATCAGCCGGTTAGCTACATTGAAGATATAGCCTCTGCCTATTTGGCGGCTGATTTAATTATTTGTCGAAGTGGCGCAATTACTTGCGCCGAAGTAAACGCTTTGGGTAAATACGCGATCTTCATTCCGCTAGCAATTGGAAATGGCGAACAAGCGCGAAATGCAGACTTCCTAATTGCGCAAGGACGCGCGGCGCTAGTGCCACAAATTGAATTCAACACGCAATGGCTCAAAGCGAATCTGCCAAACGCATTGAATAAATCCCAGGAATTCATGGCTGGAAACGAAAGTGATCGCGCCGCTGTTGCAAATATTGTTCAGTTAATGCGCCGTCATGCCAGAATTGGTTAAATGAGGCCGAATCTGACGTTGCCAGAGTTAATTGGTAAACGTGTGCACTTTATCGGCATAGGCGGGGCAGGCATGAGTGGCTTAGCTCGCATGTCGCTTTCTCACGGAATTAAAGTTTCTGGCTCTGATGCTAAGGATTCAAATGTCGTAGTCGCTCTAATTGCCCTCGGTGCAATTGTCACGGTAGGGCATAACGGCGAAAACGTCGAAGGCGCAGATTTAGTTGTGTTCTCAACTGCAATTTCTGAGAGCAATCCAGAAAGATTACGTGCGATTGAATTAGGAATCCCACTCATCGCAAGAGCAACTGCACTAGCGCTCCTAATGTCAGAAACAAAAAGTATTGCGGTGGCAGGAACGCATGGGAAAACTACGACTTCCTCCATGTTAACTGTTGCTCTTCAAGCGACAGGTGTTGATCCTTCTTTTGCAATTGGCGGCACAATTACCGCTTCGGGTTCTAATGCCCATCGAGGAACCGGCGAATTTTTCATTGCCGAAGCTGATGAATCAGATGGATCGTTCATTGCTTATCATCCTTTTGGCGCGATAATCACAAATATTGAGCACGATCACGTTGACTACTTTGCTGATGAGAGTGCAGTTTTTGAAGTTTTTACAGATTTCGTAACGACAATAGCAAGCGATGGATTTTTGGTTTACTGCAATGACGATAAAGGTTCACGAAAACTTGGTAGTTCGGTTACCAATACTCGTACCTTCACTTATGGCACTTCGCCAGATTCGGATTTAGTAATTGATCAAATAACTCTTTTGCCGCTTGGTTCAAGTTGTCGCGCCATCTGGCATGGGAAAGTTATTGGCAAGCTTGAGTTAAATGTCCCTGGTCAACATAACCTGATGAATGCGGCAGCAGCGCTTGCTGCCGGAATAGTCCTTGAACAAGCCCCAGGTGAAATGATTGATGGCTTAGCGACTTTTAAAGGCGCTGGTCGACGTTTTGAAATAAAAGGAACCATAAACGGAATCCGAGTAATAGATGACTACGGCCATCATCCAACTGAAATTGAAGTTACGTTAACAGCTGCACGAAGATTTGCTGGCGATGGGCGCTTAATTGTTCTTTTTCAACCTCACCGATATTCAAGGACTAGAGCGTTTATTGACAATTTCGCAACCTCCTTAGATTTAGCTGATGAAGTAATTGTGCTTGAAATTTATGCTGCCAGCGAGAAACCAATTGCCGGAATTAGTTCGGAAGCTATTGTGGAGAAAATGCAGCATGGCAAGTTCATTCCAAACTTTATGGATGCTGTCAATACAGCTGTTCAATCGGCCAAACCTGGAGATGTGATTATCACGCTAGGCGCTGGTGATGTGAGTTCATTAGCACCAATTATCCTAGAAGAGCTAGCCAAATAGATGTTCTTACGAAAACATCGACTTTTCACGGTTTTGGCTATCTTGCTAACAGCGGGATTGGCTTACTTACTTGGTTGGTCAAATGTTCTGACCATCAAAGAGATTAGTTACACCGGAGCACCAACGAAAAATAGCGAAGCGACTATTAAGAATTTGACCAACTTACAAATTGGTCAACGTTTAGCTCGAATTGAAACTCGAAAGATTGCTGGTCATTTAGAATCTTTGGCATGGATAGATCATGCTGACTTATCTCGAAATTGGATTTCTGGAAAAATAATTATCTCTGTTACGCCTCGGGTGCCAATCGCGACTTTTAATGGGCAACTAATGGATGCAACTGGAAAAAGATTTGAGTTACCTGGTGGCTATGATGCTAAATTGCCTTCAGTATTTGCCAAAGATGCCAAGAGCGGTTTAGCTGCGATCAATTTATTCACTAAATTGCCGACAGAATTCTCAACCCGTACTTCAGCCTTTACTGCCACGTCACCTGAAAATATTAATTTTAAAATTACCGAAGGCAAGCGATTACTAATGGTTATTTGGGGAAATGATTTAGAGATTGATCTAAAGCTAAAGGTTTACAGGGCTTTAATCGCACTGCCAGAGAATTCAAAAATATCTAAAATTGATTTGACTGAACCTCATTCGCCAATTGTTAAATAAATTTTCGCTCCAAAATAGTTAAAATAAAAAAATATAAAAGATGCGTGGCGGTCTTTGCCTACCTGACCTACTAAGAATACTTTCGCCTATATATCAGGCATAACAGTGATTCTCAACTTGAGGTTTACTGTTCTTTAGGAGGATGAAAAGTGGCTTCACCACAGAATTATTTAGCGGTCATCAAAGTTGTAGGTATTGGTGGCGGTGGAGTGAATGCAATCAATCGCATGATCGATGTTGGTTTAAAAGGCGTCGAGTTCATTGCAATTAATACTGATGCACAACATTTATTAATGAGTGATGCTGATGTGAAATTAGATATTGGTCGTAAATCAACTAAAGGTCTTGGCGCAGGTGCTGCTCCAGAAAAGGGTCGCGAAGCTGCACTCGATCACGCAGATGAAATTGAAGAAATTTTGCGTGGGGCAGATATGGTTTTTGTAACTGCGGGAGAAGGTGGCGGAACTGGCACAGGTGGCGCTCCAGTTGTCGCCAAGATTGCTCGTGACTTAGGAGCATTAACAATTGGTGTAGTTACTAGACCATTTAGTTTCGAAGGAAAGATTCGTCAATCTCAAGCTGATATTGGAATCGAAGAGTTACGTAGCGAAGTAGATACTTTAATTGTTATTCCAAATGATCGTTTGCTCGCTATTAGCGATCGCAGTATTACTGCGGTAGATGCTTTTAGATCAGCAGACCAAGTTCTTCTCTCTGGCGTTCAAGGAATTACCGAAATAATTACGCAACCAGGTTTGATTAACTTGGACTTTGCAGATGTTAAGACGGTTATGACCGATGCAGGTTCGGCACTGATGGGCATCGGATCTGCTCGTGGCGAAGATCGTGCTCGTCGTGCAGCTGAACTTGCTATTTCAAGTCCATTACTTGAAGCATCAATAGATGGCGCAATGGGCGTGTTACTTTCAGTTGCAGGTGGGTCAGATTTAGGTTTATTCGAAATAAACGAAGCTTGCGAACTTGTGCAGGCTTCAGCGCATCCAGATGCGCGAATCATCTTCGGTACCACCATTGATGACGCTCTAGGCGATGAGGTCCGTATAACGGTTATCGCAGCTGGTTTTTCAGGTGGCGAACCAAAGAAAGTTTCAGTTCCGGTAATTGATGCCGCTGCTCTTTCGGGTAATGCTGATCCGCTTCCAACCAATGATCCAATCTCAGTCGCACTTGATCTCGATGGTGATCGTCCGTTGCGACCACGCGTTAAATTTGAAGAGCTTGTCTCTGAGGACGATATTGATGTACCTGACTTTATGAAGTAGAGATGGAAAGTTTCTTCACTAATCGCCATGGTGGATTTAGCCATGGCGATTACTATTCCTGGAATTTAGCCAGTCATGTGGGCGATGATCCAGATTGCGTCGAACTCAATCGTGCGAAGTTGCGTGAGCGAGTTGGCGAATTTGCGGTTATGTCGCAAGTGCACGGCGACACAATTGTGGTACTCGACCGTTTACCAGTTCAAGTTCCCGTCGCAGATGCGCTTATCACGGCTAATCCTGAATTAGCTTTAGTGGTAATGGTGGCCGATTGCATCCCACTTCTTTTGCGTAGTGAAAATCTAGTTGCAGCCGTTCATGTTGGTCGAGCTGGACTAATGAATTCAATTGCTTTAAAGACAATAGCTAAGATGCGCCATTTAGACGGATCGCAAATCATGGGTTCTATTGGGCCAGCTATTTGCGGTAGGTGTTATGAAGTTCCACAAGAGTTACACGATGAAGTTGTTGCGCTACATCCGTTAGCAAGTAGCACTACCCGAACTGGAACCCCTGCGCTTGATTTACCGACGGCTCTTGTTGCCGCATTGTCCGAAGTTGGAGTTCCAGTTGGAATTTCGGCTGGCTGTACCCTAGAAGATGAAAACTCTTTTTCCTATCGACGGAATCAGATCACTGGTCGTCAAGCTGGGGTAATAAAATTATGATTCAGCGCAAAGATGAGATAGCTCGTAATCTCCAGGAAGTTAAAGAGCGCATTAATCACGCTGCCCAATCGGCAAAAAGAAACCCGGCTGAAATTGAATTAATAGTTGTAACTAAGACCTTCCCAATCTCCGATATCGAAATCCTGCGCGAATTGGGCGAATCAAACTTTGGCGAGAATCGAGATCAAGAAGGTGCGCCGAAAGCAGAAATAATTCCTGCCACATGGCATTTTCAAGGCCAAATTCAAAGCAATAAAATCAAATCGATTTGCCATTGGGCTGATGTGATTCATTCGATCTCCAGTGAAAAGGAAATCTTAAGATTTGCCCAGAGTGCACGTAAACATCAAGTTTTCTTGCAAGTTTCCTTAGATGGCGTACTCGGTCGTGGGGGCGCAAGCGAGTCAGATTTAGCCCAGTTAGCTGACCTAGTAAATGAAAGCAATAACTTAGAACTGTTGGGACTCATGGCAGTTGCACCGTTAGGAGTTGAACCTGAAAAAGCGTTTGCTGATTTGGCCTTGATAAATCAGGGGTTTCAGGGTCAATTTCCAAACTCTAAGTTTCTATCTGCTGGTATGAGTGGCGACTTTGAAGCAGCTATCAAACACGGTGCGACACATATCCGGGTAGGCAGTTCAATCCTCGGTTCCAGATCACCCCACTAGTAACCTTCTCGTATGGCATTTTCAGTTAACAAAATGGCGACCTTCTTAGGTCTAAAAGACGATCCAGAGTTAGACCAAGTCGCAGTTGCGCAGGAACCATTGCGCGGCGGTAACGGAGTGACTATTCGTGAATCACGTGGCGCAGCAGTGCGCAACGTAGCGTCTCGCCCAGTAGCCGTGGCTATGCAACCGGAACTTTCACCTATGGATCGAATCATTACTTTGCATCCACGTACCTATAGCGAGGCCCGCGCAATTGGCGAGCAGTATCGTGAAGGTAATCCGGTAATCATGAATCTCAGTGACATGGAAGAAACTGAGCGCAAGCGCTTAGTTGATTTCGCAAGCGGTTTAGTATTTGGATTGCACGGAAGCATCGAGAGAGTTACTGCAAAAGTATTTTTACTGTCTCCGCAAAACGTTAGCGTCAGTAATGATGCAAAAGCTGCTGCAGCCGAAGCATCCTTTTTCAACCAGAGCTGATTTTTAGATGTTTAGAATTGGCGGATTAATCGCCGATTTGCTCCAACTTTTTTTGCTCTGTTTATTCCTGCGCTTAATTTTGGACTATGTTCGAATGGCTTCATCATCGTGGCGCCCACGCGGCGTTCTCTTGATCGCCGCAGATTTTATTTATGCAGTTACTGATAAGCCGCTTAGATTTGTACGTCGCTTTGTGAAGCCACTTCGAATCGGCGGAATCAGCATCGATCTTTCTATGCTGATTCTCTTTATTGTAATTTCGCGAGTTGCCCCGCTTCTGCGCTCGTTTTAATTAAACCTGTTTCACTAACTTAACTGTTAACCCAAGTTCGTTTTCGCCAATATTTAATTCACTATCCACTTGCATTTGTGTTGCAAGTACTTCACTTTGGATATGCGATAGATCTTGAGCAATAGCTTCTAGAACATCATTGTTGGCGTTATAAGAGATATTGATTCGGTCTGAGATGTCAAAACCATTTGTTTTGCGGGCGTCTTGAATAAAGCGAATTGCTTCGCGAACGAGTCCGGCACTTATCAGCACAGGACTTAGCGCTAAATCAAGAGCAACGCTCTCGCCATCATGGCTAGCTACATTCCAACCACTCTTAGGTGTTTCAGTGACTACTAAGTCATCTAACGTAATTTCCCAGGTATCAACTTTGGCTGACTCACTTGTTCGCAAAGCCATGACTAGCTCAGTAGGGTTTTGCGCTGAAATTGCTTTAGAAATCTCTTGCACGGCACCACCAAATTTTGTACCCAGCGTGCGGAAATTAGCTTTGATCGAGATGTCAACTAACTCACCATCTGCGCTAGCAATATCTTCTAGATCGATCACATTTAGTTCTTCGGCAATCTGTTCTTTCATAGCAGCAGGTAGCGCTGCCCAGCCTTTTGCAGAAATCAAAGCACGTTGCAGTGGTTGACGAATCTTGACGCCACTTTCGGCACGTGCAGCGCGGCCTAACTCTACGATGCGCTTAGTTAGGGCAACTTGGGCAGATAAAGCTGCATCAATCTGACTTTGATTTGCAACTGGGAAATTAGTTAAGTGAACTGAGCTTGTTGCATTTGCATCAACTGGGCGCACTAGCACTTGCCAAACTTCCTCAGTAATAAATGGCACCATTGGTGACATTAATTGGGTGAGAACAACAAGTGATTCATGCAAAGTGGCCATAGCTGCAACATCACCATCCCAGAACCGACGACGAGATCGACGCACGTACCAGTTAGAAAGATCATCGATGAATGCAGCTAGCGCTTTACCCGCGCGTTGCGAATCGAAATCACTTAGCGCCTCGTCAACTTCAATAATCAAAGACTGTAGTTCACTATTGATCCAGCGATCCATCAGTGGACGGGTAGACATTTCTGGTGCTTGAGATAGCTCAAAGTTTGCGGCTTGCGCGTATAAAGCGTGGAAAGAAACCGTGTTCCAATAAGTTAATAGCGTTTTGCGAATAACTTCAGTAATTGCCTCATGCCCAACTCGACGCGCAGACCAAGGCGAACCTGCAGCCAACATGTACCAACGAATGGCATCGGCGCCGTGTTGTTCCATGAGAGCCATTGGTTCTAGAACGTTACCCAGATGCTTACTCATCTTGCGACCATCTTTATCAAGGATATGGCCGAGGCAGAGAACAGTTTTATATGAAGACTCATCGAAAACTAGTGTTCCGATAGTCATTAGCGTGTAAAACCAACCGCGAGTTTGATCGATTGCTTCACAGATGAAGTCAGCTGGGTAAGCAGCGGCAAATTTCTCTTTGGAACCTTCTTTGTGGGGGTAACCAAATTGCGCAAACGGCATCGCGCCAGAGTCATACCAACAGTCGATCACTTCTGGGGTTCGGGTCATTGGTTCTTTACACTCTGCACAATTAAAGGAAATGTCATCAACGAATGGCCGATGAGGGTCAAGGTTGGAAAGTTCTTGCCCAGCTAGTTCGCCTAATTCAGCTAGCGAGCCAACACAGACTTCATGTTTATTTTCGCAGCGCCAAATCGGAAGCGGAGTACCCCAGAAGCGATTTCGGCTTAGTGCCCAGTCGATATTGTTATTTAACCAATCGCCATAACGACCGGTCTTGATAGTTTCTGGATGCCAATCAGTCTTTTCATTCTCGCGGATTAGAGCATCTTTGATCGAAGTCGTACGGATATACCAAGAAGGTTGCGCATAATAAATCAACGCAGTGTGACAGCGCCAGCAATGTGGGTAGGAGTGCTCGTATTGCACATGCTTATAGAGAGCACCAAGTGATTTGAGCTCTTTAACAAGTGGTTTATCTGCATCTTTAAAGAAGAGACCGCCAACTAATTTAACTTCAGATAAAAACTTGCCATCAGGTGCAATTGGATTAACAACTGGTAGCCCATATGAGCGACAGACCGCTAAGTCATCAGCTCCAAATGCGGGGGATTGATGCACTAAACCAGTGCCATCTTCGGTAGTTACATATGTAGCTAGAACTACGAAATGTGAATCTGGAATTTCTACGAAATCAAATGGGCGCTGGTACTTAGTGTGTTCAAGTGCGCTTCCTGGCATGCTTTGCAAGATCTCAACTTCACCTTTGAGAGCCGAAATTAAATTCTCAGCAACGATTAGAACTTCACTACTAGAAACCTCGTCCTGCACCGTAGTTACCTTTGCTACCACGTAAGTCACATCAGGGTGCACGGCAATTGCGGTATTAGATACCAGAGTCCAAGGAGTCGTTGTCCAAACTAACAGTGCTGCGCCAAGTTCTTGCAAAGGACCACTAGTGACTGGGAAACGCACAAATACTGAAGGATCAGTAACTGTTTCGTAACCTTGCGCTAATTCATGATCTGATAAACCAGTCCCGCATCGAGGGCAATATGGTGCAACGCGATGATCTTGCACCAATAAACCTTTTTGCCAAATCTCTTTTAAGCTCCACCAAACGCTTTCGACATATTGTGGTGACATAGTCCAATAAGCTTCTTCGAAATCAACCCAAAAGCCCATGCGATTCGTCATATCGGTAAATGCACCTACGTGACGCTGTACTGATTCGCGACACTTATCGTTAAAAGCGGCAATTCCAAATTTTTCGATATCGCCTTTGCCAGCAAATCCAAGTTCTTTTTCTACCGCGATTTCAACTGGCAAGCCATGGCAATCCCAACCGGCATTGCGAATAACTTGTTTGCCTTTCATGGTGTGAAAACGTGGGAAGACATCTTTAAATACGCGAGCTTCAATGTGGTGTGTACCCGGTAACCCATTGGCAGTTGGTGGACCTTCGTAGAAAGTCCAAGTGTCGGCACCGTCTCGATTGCTAACGGACTTTTCGAAGACCGAATTTTCTTTCCAGAAAGTCAGGATGGAACGCTCCATGGCAGGTAGATCAATAGCTGCTGGGATTGCGCGAAATGTCATTTACTTCTCCATCTTCATAACTTTCGAAAATGGAGGGACGGGTCTCGCAACTTAGCGATCACCGCGGTACCACCCGCCTTATCTATTGTCTGCCCTTGAAAAAACTTAGAGCAGCAACAGATCACTTATTTACTAGCGTTCAGTTTCCAGTTCTACTGCGGCAGCTGCCACTTCTTCTGGAACACTCGCAGGTGATTGCCTGGTCATTGCGTTTTGAACCTGAGTGAATTCTAATCTAAGCAAAGGCTGGCAACCAAAATTCACGTGACTTTGCCTAAATTTTCCGCACTTTAAAGAGAGCTGCGGTGGCGCGAGTGGCATTTAGCGCCTATTCAGCATAGGGTGCCCGCGTGCCTACCAAAAAAACTGCTAAACCCGCTGGTAAGAAAGCCCCTGCCAAGAAGGCAGCCCCAGCGAAAAAGGCCGTAGCAAAAAAGACGCCCGCCAAAAAGGCCGCACCTGCCAAGAAAGTCGTAGCTAAGAAAGCAGCACCGGCTAAGAAAGCTGCGCCAGTTAAAAAGGCTAAGACTAGTGTTGCCCGCCCAGCTGCCACTAAGCCAGCTTCGAGCAAAACTATCGGAAAACCATTTCCGGCTAAAGCGGGATCTAAAACCACAATTAGTGTTGATGAAAAATCACAAACCGTTAGCGTCAATACGGTCGTAATCGCACCTGTTGAAGTTGTGGTTGAAGAACGACGCCTTGTAATGCCACCACCACCGCGTCCTAATAAGAGTAGTAAAAAGATTGCACCACTAAAGCCTTTAAAAGCTGCACCTTCACCATTAGTTGCCGCTGAAAATGAAGGAGCCTGGACTGCTGCCGAACTTAAAGCTATTCGAACTGAGATTTCAAAAGAACTAGTTCGCTTAAAAGAAGAGTTAGCAAAAGTTGAAATCGAAATGGATGATTTGATTCATTCTTCATCTGAAGGTGCTGGCGATGACCAGGCCGATGCAGGAACTAAAACTTTCGAACGTGAACATGAGATGTCACTGGTGATTAATGCCCGTGACATGGTTCTTCAAACTGAACGTGCTCTTGAGCGGATCGATACCAAGAGTTATGGTCTTTGCGAAGAATGCGGCAACACCATTGGTAAGGCCCGGTTACAAGTTTTCCCACGCGCAACGCTCTGCATGATTTGCAAAGCTAAGGAAGAACGGCGCTAACGTGCGCCGCCTCTATTTAGTTGCGGCACTGACATGGGGGCTGGACTTAGCTTCCAAGATTTGGGCAGTAAATAATCTTTCTGCACGAAACCCGGTTGAAATCATTGGCTCATTTTTCCAATTGACTTTAGTCAGAAACCCTGGGGCAGCATTTAGTTTCGCAACTGGGGCGACAATCCTTTTCACCTGTATAGCCGTTGCAGCAGTCATCGCCATCATTTTTTATAGTCGTAAATTAACTTCACAAGGCTGGGCAACTACCCTTGGTTTACTCCTGGGCGGAGTGCTAGGTAATTTAACCGACCGACTATTTCGAAGCCCAGGTTTCTTAAAAGGTGAAGTGATTGATTGGCTCGAATTAACCCATTGGCCAGTATTTAACTTGGCTGATAGCGCGATCGTTGTTGCTGCGTTCCTAGCAATAGTTTTATCGATTAGAAATGTTGGGCCAGTAAATGTCGCAAAGTAATTTTAGTCTGGGTAAAAGTGGTCGAGAATTGCGTACTTTGGCGGTGCCTGAAGGAGTAGCTGGCGAACGAATCGACAGCGCACTAACTCGAGTCCTTGGTTTATCTAGAACTGCAGTTGTTCGCCTTCTCGAAGATGGTGACATTACAACTGATGGTCGTGCACTTCTAAAATCTGAACGAGTCGAAGCCGGCCAAATTATTGAAGTTTTATTACCAGCTCCGTTAAACCCAGATCCAATTCCATTAACACCAATTGAAGGCCTAACCGTTGTTTATGATGATGACGCAATTGTGGTTATTGATAAACCAGTTGGTTGCGCTGCACATCCAAGTCCCGGCTGGACTGGCCCCACTGTTGTCGGCGCACTAACTGCAGCTGGATACACAATCACTACAACCGGGCCAGCAGAACGCGCCGGAATTGTTCATCGTCTTGATGTCGGAACATCTGGATTAATGGTGGTTGCAAAATCTGATCAGGCTTACCATGTTTTAAAAGATGCCTTTCGTGATCGCACCGTTGAAAAAATTTATCACGCTCTCATTCAAGGACACATTGATCCGTCAAGTGGAACAATTGACGCACCAATTGATCGTCATCCGAAAGAAGATCATCGCTTTGGCGTAGTTGCTAATGGCAAGATCAGCATTACTCACTACGAAGTTATTGAATATTATCGATCAGTGTCACTCGTTCAAGTAGAACTTGAGACTGGCCGCACACATCAGATTCGGGTTCACTTCTCTGCCCTTCATCATCCGTTAGTTGGAGATACGACTTATGGCGCAGATCCAGTATTAGCGAAAAGCTTAGGCATGGCGCGACCTTGGCTTCATGCCTTAGAACTACGATTTGCCCACCCGATTACTGGGGCACCAATGTCGTTCAAGGCACCTTATCCAAGTGACTTGCAAGCATCATTGGGGCTGCTCAGCGATGCGGTTCTTCCATAACTAACGGCCTCTGGAAAGTAGAACTTGAATTAAATGTCTGACTCATTCGTTCACTTACACGTACATACCGAGTATTCAATGCTCGATGGTGCGGCGCGCGTTGGCGAATTAGTTCAAGCAGCAGCTCAGCAAGAGATGCCAGCGATTGCGATGACCGATCATGGCAATGTTTTTGGTGCTTTTGATTTTTATAAGCAGGCAACTAAAGCTGGCATTAAACCGATTATTGGCATCGAAGCCTATGTAGCGCCTGAATCTAGATTTAATAAGAGTCGAGTTAAGTGGGCCGATGGCGGCGAAGATGATGTTTCAGGTGGTGGCGCTTATACCCACATGACTATGTTGGCTGAAAACAACGTAGGGCTAGCAAATCTCTTCCGACTATCTTCGTTAGCTTCACTTGAGGGTTTTTATTACAAGCCACGAATGGATCGTGAATTACTCTCTAAATACGCCGATGGCATTATTGCAACTACCGGTTGCCCAGGTGGCGAGATTCAGACACGTCTGCGCATGGGTGCTTACAAAGAGGCGCTACGTGCAGCAAGTGATTACCGCGATATTTTTGGTGCCAATAATTTCTATCTGGAATTAATGGATCATGGAATTGAAATTGAAACAAAAGTAAAAGCTGATCTGCTGAAACTAGCGAAAGATCTTAAGTTGCCGTTATTAGCTACAAATGATCTGCATTACACCGCTAAGGCAGATGCCAAATCACATGAAGCTTTGCTTTGCGTCCAGTCAGGTTCAACTTTGGCTGATCCAAAACGTTTTAAATTTGAAAACGATGAATTTTATTTAAAGACATCAGCTGAGATGCGCGAACTTTTTAAAGAGCTGCTCGAAGCTTGTGATAACACACTTCTTATCGCCTCACGTTGCGATGTTAAATTACGTGAAAATGAAAATTTAATGCCGGTCTTCCCAGTTCCAACTGGCGAAACTGAAGTAACTTGGCTCGTAAAAGAATCCCAAGCAGGTTTAGCTCGTCGGCTCAATGGTGAAGTACCCGCTGCGTATTCCGAACGTTTAAATTACGAACTCGAAGTAATGAACAAGATGGGTTTTCCTGGTTACTTCTTAGTGGTCGCCGACTTAGTTTCACATGCGCAAAGCCAAGGTATTCGAGTTGGTCCCGGCCGAGGTTCGGCGGCTGGTTCATTGGTTGCCTACGCGTTAGGAATTACCGGGCTTGATCCAATCGAACACGGACTTTTGTTTGAGCGATTCCTAAATCCAGAGCGTATTTCGATGCCTGATATCGATCTGGACTTCGATGAGCGTCGTCGCAGCGAGATGATTCGTTACGCTACTACTAAATATGGCGAAGACCGAGTTGCCCAGATCATTACTTACGGCACCATTAAGTCAAAGCAAGCGATTAAAGATTCAACCCGAGTGCTCGGCTATCCATATGCAATTGGTGAGCGGCTAACGAAAGCTCTGCCACCGGCTGTAATGGGTAAAGACATTTCATTAGGCGGAGTATTTAATCCGCAAGATGACCGCTATGGCGAGGCAAATGAATTTCGCCAACTTTATGAAACCGACCCAGATAGCAAAGTAGTTGTAGACACCGCTCGTGGCCTCGAAGGACTTAAGCGGCAATGGGGAGTTCACGCAGCTGGTGTGATTCTTTCAGCTCAACCATTACTTGATGTAATTCCGATTCATCGCCGTGAAGCTGACGGTGCGATCATCACTCAATTTGATATGGGTGCCTGCGAAGCCACCGGCTTATTAAAGATGGACTTCTTAGGACTTCGAAATCTTTCGGTTCTCGATGACTGTTTACTAAATATTAAAGCTAATCGCGGTGAAGAAGTTGTTCTAGAAACTCTTAAACTCGACGATAAGAAAACTTATGAACTCCTTGCCCGTGGCGACACTTTAGGTGTATTTCAACTAGATGGTGGGCCCATGCGCGCACTGCTAAAGAGCTTGGCGCCAGATTCTTTTGCAGACATTTCAGCGGTAATTGCGTTATATCGTCCCGGCCCAATGGGTGAAAACGCGCATAACAACTATGCCGATCGTAAAAATAAGCGCAAACCGGTTGAACCAATTCATGCCGAACTCGAAAAGCCACTCGAAGAGATTCTGGGTGACACTTACGGACTAATTGTTTATCAAGAGCAGGTAATGGCAATTGCCCAAAAAGTTGCGGGCTTTTCACTCGGTCGTGCAGATCTTTTGCGTAAGGCGATGGGAAAGAAAAACCGTGACGTGCTGGATAAGGAATATGTTCACTTCGAAAGTGGCATGCGCGAGAACGGCTTTTCGCCCGCTGCAATTAAGCGGCTTTGGGATGTTCTAATTCCGTTCTCCGATTATGCGTTCAACCGCGCACATAGCGCTGGCTATGGCATGGTTTCGTACTGGACTGGCTATTTGAAAGCCAACTATCCAGCTGAATATATGGCAGCGCTGCTGACCAGTGTTCGTGATGACAAAGATAAATCTGCTCTTTATTTATCGGAATGCCGCCGCATGGGCAGCAAAGTTTTGCCGCCAGATGTAAATGAATCAGATGCCGAGTACACCCCGCGCGGAATCGATATCCGTTTTGGATTAGCCGCTATCCGCAATGTTGGTGAAGGCGTCGTTGCATCGATTAAGGCTGCTCGTGAAGCTAAAGGTCGTTTCACTTCTTTCGGTGATTTCTTGGCGAAAGTTGATGCCCAAGTTTGCAATAAAAAGACTATCGAATCTCTGATTAAAGCTGGCGCCTTTGACTCACTTGGCGAATCTCGGAAAGGTTTGATGAGCATTCATCTTGAAGCCATTGATTCAGTAATTGAAAGTAAGCGAGCTGAAGCAATTGGCCAATTTGATTTATTTGGCGGCGATAGCACAACAGCGGTAGCAACTATGGAAGTAGAAGTACCAACTGGCGAATGGGATAAAACTTTGCTCTTGAGTTATGAACGCGAAATGTTGGGACTTTACGTTTCCGATCATCCACTTCTTGGGGTTGAACATATTCTTCGAGCCAACGTTTCAAAATCTATCTCTGAATTAATCGATGAGGGCGGCGATCACGAACAGGTAGTCACTATTGGTGGCTTGATCACGGGAATTACTCGTAAAATCACTAAAACTGGTTCTAACTGGGCAGTAGTAAACATCGAAGACCTCGAAGGCGCTCTCGAAGTTTTATTTTTCTCCAATACTTACAATCAATATGCACTGACTTTAACAACAGACCGTGTTGCACTCATTCGTGGTCGGGTAGATCGCCGCGAAGATAAACTTCGTTTTACAGCACTTGAAGTAACTTATCCGGATATCTCACAAGGTCCAGCTGGTCCATTAGTAATTTCGATGCCAGTTGCCCAATGCACGCCACCCATAGTCGATAGATTAAAAGAGATCTTGCGCACTCATCCGGGAAAGCGCGAAGTGCATCTGCAATTAGAAGAACCCACTGGTAACACAGTGATGAAGCTGGAATTCAAGGTCACCTCGTCACCAAGTTTGAGCGCTGATCTCAAAGCGATCCTCGGGGCTAATTGTCTGCAGAACGTATAGCTCTTATAAGTAGAATAGGGGAGTGATTCGAACCCTCGATCTGCGTGGTCGCAAATTAAGTAAAGCGGAAATCAACCGTGAGATTCCGCGTGCGCGCCTGGATGTCGAAACTGCCATGGTTGCAATTGCGCCGATTCTGCAACGTGTTAAAAACGGCTCGGAAGAAACTTTGCGTGAGTTAGCGCAAGAATTTGATGGAGTAAGACCGGCTGATATTCGAGTTCCACAATCAGCACTTGATCAGGCACTTGCCGACCTAGATCCCGCAATTCGCACAGCACTTGAACTTTCAATTTCCCGAGTGCGCAAAGTACATGAGGATCAAGTACGAAGCGTCAAGACCGTGCAGGTCGTTGACGGCGGCACCGTCACCGAGAAATGGATTCCGGTAGATCGCGTTGGGTTATATGTTCCGGGCGGTCGAGCAGTTTATCCAAGTAGCGTCATGATGAATGTAGTTCCGGCACAAATTGCGAAGGTGCCGAGTATCGCTGTTGCATCACCACCGCAAAGTGAATTCGGCGGCTTACCGCACCCAACTATTATGGCAACTTGCGCGTTGCTCGGAATCACTGAAGTTTATGCAGTTGGTGGAGCTCAGGCAGTTGCGTTATTTGCTTATGGAATCGAAGGGTTCTGCGAGAAATGTGATTTAGTAACTGGGCCTGGAAATATTTATGTTGCCGCTGCGAAGCGCGCACTACGTGGAGTAATCGGAATCGATTCCGAAGCTGGGCCAACTGAAATTGCAATCCTGGCCGATGAAGGCGCTTTGGCTAGTGACGTTGCTGCAGATCTAATTAGCCAAGCTGAACACGATCCAATTGCAGCTGCAGTTCTAGTCACGACTTCTAGTGAATTGGTAACTGCAGTTCAAGGCGAGCTAAAGATTCGGATTGCTGCAACTAAACATAAAGAGCGGATTACGACAGCACTTTCAGGTATCCAGTCGGCAATTGTTTTAGTCGATTCAATTGCACAAGGACTAGATGTAGTTAACGCATATGCAGCTGAACACTTAGAGATTCAAACTAAAAATGCCACAAGTGATGCGCAGCTAATTCGTAATGCTGGTGCGGTTTTCGTTGGTCGATTTACGCCAGTGTCATTAGGCGACTACGCAGCTGGCTCTAACCATGTACTGCCAACTGGAGGTTGCGCATGTCATTCCAGCGGGTTATCAGTGCAAACTTTCTTACGCGGCTTGCACTTTGTTTCTTATAATCAGCAATCTTTCCTAGACCTGGTGCCAACTGTTGTGACGCTAGCAAATTCGGAAGATTTGCCTGCACACGGTGAAGCTATGACTGCTCGCCTGGAAAACTTATGAGTAATTTGAATAATTGGCCAAATTGGCTTCCGCTTCGCGAACCGCTTAAGCCAATGTCGCCATACGGAGCGCCACAAGTAGCAGTTAGCGCTCAACTAAATACCAATGAAAATCCGTTTGCACCATCTACAGCGCTAGTAGCAGCAATTGCCAAACGAGTTGGTGAAGTTAGCGTGACCCTTAACCGTTATCCGGATCGTGATGCAATCGCTTTACGTGCTGGGTTAGCAAAATACATTTCGGCTCAAACTGGTGTGCCTTTCGATCTATCTAATCTTTGGGCCGCAAACGGCAGCAATGAAATTATTCAATCTATTTTTCTAGCATTTGGTCGCGAAAGTGCGCTTGGTTTCACTCCTTCGTACTCGATGCACCCACTAATTGCCAAAGTAACTTCAGTTAGCTGGCTAGATGGAAAGCGCCGTGATGATCATTCACTTGACGTGTCAGTTGCTGCCCAGCAAGTTGTAACTGCTAAGCCAACTCTTACCTTTATTACTACTCCAAATAATCCAACTGGCTCGGTCGTAAAGATTTCTGAAATCGTTGAGTTGGCGAAAGCTACTGCTGTGGTTGGTGGCTTGCTGGTAGTAGATGAGGCCTACGCCGAATTCTCTACTGAAGCTTCGGCAGTTACGTTAGTTGCGCAGTATCCAAATGTGATTGTCATTCGCACTATGAGTAAAGCATTCGCATTTGCTGGTGCTCGTCTGGGTTATTTAATTGCCGACCCGGTCGTGATTGAGGCACTGCAACTAGTTCGTTTGCCGTATCACTTAAGTGCCATCACCCAGGCAGTTGCTGAAGTTGCACTTTCATTTGCAGATGAACTTTTAGCTGGCGTTGATACGTTGATCGCTCAGCGCGAAATCGTGCGAATCGGATTAGTCGAGCTAGGTTTAACCGTCACTCCAAGTGCGGCCAATTTCTTGCTATTCAGTGGCCTTTCCCAACCAGCAGATCAGATCTGGCAGAAGTTGCTAGATCGCGGCATCTTGATTCGAGATGTGGGATTATTGGGTCAACTTCGCGTC